>OLHE01001068.1_pt1 | contig 18939 bp, 13 predicted proteins | sample 1605821 | NCBI WGS metagenome assembly OLHE01 (sample SAMN03283250) | human gut metagenome | biome: human-associated habitat; material: feces | host: Homo sapiens | place: USA | collected 2013
AATTGACCCGCCGATGGAACCTGAACAGGAACGCCTTTCCAAGCTTTATTCCGGTTCGGGTATCCACAGCCTTACTGAATTAAATCCCAATTTCATGGAAGCTAATCAATAGTAATAAGATAAAGATGCTTTAGGTATGAATTATTATTGCAAAATGAAACGTGTAAATTTATAATGAAAGTAGAATTGGATGAAAGATAATGAGAAGACTAAGAAAAATATTGGGAGGACGTTGAAGATGACGACATCAAAGGAAGAATTATTGAATAAACTTTCAGAATGTGTTCTGGAAATGGAGGATGAAGAGGTTGTTGATGTAGCGGAAGAATATATTGAAGCAGGTTATCCGGCACTGGATGGAATCATGGAAGGTCTGGTAGATGGTATGAATAAGGCCAGTGAGTTGTTTGAAGAGGAAGAGTATTTTGTGACAGATATTCTGCTGTGTTCCGATGCAATGTATGCCGGACTGGAGGTATTAAGACCGTATCTGCCGGACGAAGAGGAACAGGCTGCAAAACCGATTGCAGTTATCGGAGTGGTAGAAGGGGATACGCATGATATTGGAAAGAATCTGGTTAAGATTATGATGGAAACTGCAGGATTTGAGATGCATGATCTTGGAAGAGATGTGCCGGCGGAAGAATTTGTGAATCAGGCAGAAGCATTAAAGGCACAACTGGTGTGCATTTCCACATTGATGACGACCACAATGAGCGGTATGGAAGATATCATCGAACTTTTGAAAGAAAGAGGAATCCGGGATAATGTGAAAGTCATGGTCGGGGGAAGTCCGGTATCGAAGAAATATGCAGATGATATCGGAGCGGATGGCTATTCTGTTAATGCAGTAGAAGCAGTCAGAGTTGCAAAAGAATTACTGAATATTGCATAGTATGTTATGAAAGTGAGCACGTTAAGGTTGTAAAGTTATTCATCCGAATAGAAGATATCAGATAGGAAAAAAAGTAATCAATGAATGAAAAAGAAAGACTAAAAAAAGCGTTACATCATGAAAAGACAGACCGGCCGCCATGTATCTGTCCGGGCGGAATGATGAATATGATTACGACAGATTTGATGGACAAATCTGGGATTACATGGCCGGAAGCACATCTGAATGCAGAGATGATGGCGGATCTTGCACAGGCCAATTATGAAAATGGCTGTTTTGAGAATGTAGGTGTTCCATTCTGCATGACGATCGAGGCAGAGTCCATGGGTGCAAAAGTCACATTGGGAGACAGGGTGCATGAGCCGCATGTGACAGAATATGCCTTGCATTCGGTGAAAGAATGGGAGAAAATCAGGCCGATGGATATGAATTCCGGGAGAACTAAGGTTGTACTGGATGCAATCCGCATTTTGAAATCAAGAAATCTGGATGTGCCGATCATTGGAAATATTACAGGACCGGTCAGTACGGCAAGTTCGGTAATGGAGCCGGTGATATTTTATAAAGAACTGCGTAAGAAAAGAGAAGATGCCCATAAATATATGGAACTGGTAGCAGATGAGATTATCCGTTTTGCGAGAGCGCAGATTGATGCAGGGGCGGATATTATAGCGATTTCGGACCCGAGCGGAACAGGAGAGATTCTGGGACCAAAATTATTTGAGGAATATGCGGTGCACTACATTAACCGTATCATTGACCATCTCCAGGCAGAAAAGATGGGTGTGATCGTTCATATCTGCGGGCAGATGAGAAATGTGTATGCGCAGGTGGAAATGATCCATTCGGATGTGCTGAGTTTTGATTCCTGTGTAGCGATGAGCGATGCGAAGAAGCATTTGAAAAAGCATGTGCTGATGGGAAATGTCAGCACATGGACACTGGAATTTGGGAATCCGGAGAAAGTGGAACAGTTAGCAGTCAAATGTTGGAGAGATGGTTCCGGGATTATTTCACCGGCATGTGGTCTGGGAACAAAATCACCACTTACGAATATTCAGGCAATCAGATTGGGAATCCGGAAAGCAACAGAAGAAAAAGTTGAAGTCTGAAAGAAAGACAGTAAATTACGAAATGACGATGAAAAATATGAAAAGAGAAAATCTTCTGGAAAAATTAAGAAAAGAAGGAAGATTCGTAGAAAATCCGTGTAATGGAAAAGGAATCTGCGGAAAATGTAAAGTGAAAATATTAAGCGGTGACGCAGGTGAAGTCACAGAAACGGAAAGGCACTTTTTAAGTGACGAAGAACTGGCGCGGGGAATCCGGCTTTCCTGTATGGTCTATCCGGAAGAAGAATTAGAAGTGGAAACCTTGCAGAAAGAGAAAAAGACTGAAGTTCTTTCGGAAGGTTACGTTCCGGAATTTGAGAAGCATACAGAGATCAAAAAGCAATTGATCCATATTAGAAAACCGAATCTGAAAGACCAGACATCCATGGAAGACCAGCTTCTGATCCAGTTGGGAAATGTAGAGATTCCATTTTCGTTGTTACAGCATCTGGAATTAGCAGAAGGGACTTATACGGCAGTCATCTGGTCAGAGAAAAGCCTTATGGCACTTGAGCCCGGTGATCAGACAGACTATCTTTATGGTGCAGCAATTGATATCGGAACGACAACAGTAGTAACTTCATTGATTGATATGATGACAGGAAAAGAAATGGGAACCGCGTCAAGAATCAATGCCCAGAAGGAGTTTGGTCTGGATGTTCTGACCAGGATCAGTTATGAGACTGAGCATCCGGAAGATGGAAAAGAACATTTGCAGAAAGCGATTATAGATTCCATTAATGAAATGTTAGACGAAGTCTGCAGAAAACCAGAGGTGCCGGGAAAGGGCAGAATTGAGAAGCATGATATTTATGAGATTACGGTGGCGGCGAACTGTACGATGATGCATATGCTGCTGGGTGTATCTGCCGGATCTATCGGAAGAGCACCGTATGCTCCTGCATTCGTAAAATCAAAGAATCTGCGTGCAGCAGAGATCGGCATTCAGGCAGGAGAAGGTGCGAGGCTTTATTGTCTGCCATCGGTATCTGCTTATATCGGTGCGGATATTGTTGCGGGGGCATATGTCTGCGAACTCCGTAAGCAACAGAAGAATGTATTGTTTATAGATATCGGAACGAATGGAGAGATTGTGTTCTCAGATCATGGAAGGCTGCTCAGCTGTTCCTGTGCGGCAGGTCCGGCACTGGAAGGAATGAATATCAGTTCCGGCATGCGTGCGGCGGTCGGTGCGATTGAGAATGTAAAGATCACAGAACAGGGAGTGAAACTGCAGATAATTGGGCAGGAAGAATATCGGCAAGAGGAACCGGAAGGAGTCTGTGGTAGTGGAATCCTTGCGGTAGTAAAAGAACTTAGAAGAACCGGACTGATCCGGAAAGATGGTGCATTTATAAAGCAGAAGGATATCAGTGAAGAAGATTACCGTTATCCGATGTTAGAATTAGATGGCAGAAAGCGTAAATTCAAGATGACGGAAAGACTTAGAATCACACAGGGTGATGTCCGGCAGGTCCAGCTGGCAAAGGGTGCGATCCTTTCAGGATTCTATGCACTGTTGAAAAAGGCAGGAAGGACAATGGAAGATCTGGATCAGGTTATGATTGCCGGTCAGTTTGGAGCACATCTTCCGGCAGAAAGTCTGATCGGAACCGGAATATTACCGAAAGAAGTGAAAGACAAACTGATCTATGTGGGAAATTCTTCCAAAACAGGAGCTTATCTGGCATTGATGTCCGGTAAAGCGAAAAAGGAGATGGAAGAACTGGCACATCATATGGAATATATGGAACTGGGAGCAACGGAAGGATATGAGCGACTGTTTGCAGATTGTCTGATGTTCCCGGATGAGTCGGAGATTACGGAATGATTCAGGATTTTAAATGTACATATGGAAATTCAGCAGGCATCCGTGAAGCGGTAACAAATCGAACAAATCTGAAGTTCCCGGATGCATATAAGCATGCGGAAACGATGGCAGAACTGGCACAAGTACTTAAGGAATGCGACAAGGCGCCGTTCTGTGAACTTCCGTTTTGCCATACCGTTGAAGCAGAGGCGATGGGCGGGATCATTAATTATGGAAATGAGAAGACCGGACCGAGAGCGAAAGAATATTTGTGTACGGATATAGAAGAAATATTAGAACTTCCGGCAATTGATTTCGGAAAAGGGAGAATACAGGAGGTTTTAAAAGCCTGCCGTATATTGCATGAAAAAGGAGAACACATTGTATTTGAAGTCTCAGGACCTCTGACGATATTGACTGTTTTGATCGATCCTAAATATGTGTTCAAAGGGATGCGGAAAAAACCGGAACTTATGGCACGGATATTTGCGAAGTTAGGAAAAGAGATACTTGCTTATATGAAACTAGCGAAAGAACAAGGGGCAGACTTTATCAGTTATGCGGATTCTTCCGGTGGTGTCAACATTCTGGGACCGAAAATGGCCGAACAGATGGTGAATCTTTTTACTTATGATTTTGTAAAACAGGCGGGAAAACTGGCAGATGAGCATACAATGATTCTGCTCTGTCCGAAGACGACATTCGCACTTCTTGGAACGGGAAAAGCGAAATTAATTGATTGCCAGATTCATGATGATAGAAGTCAGGAAGAAGATTCATTAAGTTATGCGGAAGCATGCATTCGGATGAAAGGGAAAATACGTTTTGCAGGACAGATGTGCATAAAAAATCTGGATTACAGGATGAAGAATGGAATTATGAAGGAAGTCCACATACTATAAGAGTGATTTATAGAATATATTATGGGTGATTTTGGCATATCATATTGTATAAAAAGCTTGTGAGTGAAAGAAAGATGTCTCTACTCACAAGCTTTATTAGCCTTTATTCCCAGTTTGATGGCTGAACCGGATATTTTGCGCATTTTCTTGCTGCATGCATATAAGCATCGATATTTTCAAGAGAAGCGGTAACCGGAATATCACATCCAGGTGCAATCGTGAATCCGCGAGGGTTGTCCCAGCATTTGCGGAAGCAGTCGATAACAGCCTGTTCGATACTTTCAGGAGTACCGTTTAAGATTTCCATAGGGGATACATTTCCCATAATAGAAAGCTTATCGCCGACTGTTTCTTTTGCGTAAGCGATATCAACAGAACTGTCGATACTGATGCCACGGATACCCATTTCAGGGAAGGTTTCTAACAGTTTGGTAGTGTCACCGCAGATGTGGAAGCCGGAACCACGGCTGCCCCATTCTTTCCATTTATCCATAACTTTTACATAGTATGGAATGACAAATTCACGGAACTGTTTTGGTGATAACAAAGAAGCAGTCGGTTCGGCAAGACCGATACCAATTTTATTTTCTACGAACTTGCGTCCGACTTCAATCGTTGCGTCAGCAGCAAAGTCAAGTAGCTTATGAAGATTCTCTTTGTCTTTGCGCATAGCTCTTAAGATTTTTTCTGTGCCGGCAAGGTTGGCAGCGGTCGTAAATGGTCCCATCAGTCCTACTCCGGTGAAAATCTCATCATTCAATTCATCCTGGATATAACGGACGGCGTCAAAAGCAACCTGAGCATTATGGTCATTTTCAAAACGAAGTTTTTCAAGGTCTAACCGGTCAACATCGCCGATATTTTCCAGAACAGATTCCTTGATGATCGGAATTCCGAATGCATCATAAGTAGATGCGGCACCGAACGCAACCGGAATACCATCGATACGGTAATTAACGCTTAAGCCATCCTGACCAAAACGTTTGTAACTTTCAATGAGCCAGTGGGCACGGGATTTCGCCTCTACAAAAGCATCCTGGTAAGATGCTCCAAAGTTCATTCCGATGTACGGAGAAAAAAGCTTGATAGGCATACGGTCTACGGGTTTTCCGGCGAAGAGGGCAAAAGCACGCTCCTTTGGTGTCATTTGATCATCTTTGTGCATAATAAGTACGCTCCTTTTATTGTAGTATGCATTAAGAAAATGTCAGTGGCAGATTCTTAATGCATTGTGATAATATTACTATATCGTAAATGAAAGGAAATGTCAGAGAAAGTTAGAAATATCTGATTGAAAATACTTATAAATAATGCAAAATATAAATAAAATTAATGAGAAAAAATAGTATAGACGATATTGAACAAGACTGTGAAGTAGGTATAATAAAAGACAGAAAAATTTGACAGAAATTTTATCCGGGAGGAAACATGAGATTAGAAAAAAACAGACAAGACCAGATGACACCGGCGGAACGGATTACGTCGGCAGGAGAAGGGAAAATGGTGGATCGAGTGATCACAATCCCATTTATGGGAGAATTAAAATGTTATTTAAGCGGCATCCGAAGTCGGATATGTATTTGATCATGTTGAGAAACCGGGTGAATAAGGAAATCCAGAAATTTGGTATTTAATTTATTAACCATCCGCTGCCAGTCACGACTTGAAGGAAACAATAATCCTTATCTATTGTTTCCTTCAAGGACTGAGAGGCCGCTTCCCCGGTTAATAAATTAAATCCCAAAATACACCGCCGAATACGCCGAAAGATCCAGCACAGCCTTCCCGTCCGTAACCTTCACTTTCTTCTTCGTATACTTCTTACATCCTCCAAAAGTTTCATCATCACTAGCCAGAATCACTTCCAGTTCTTTCGCATCTTCCACCGGAAGTTCATACCCTTTCTGATCCTCATCCGAGAAATTAAAGACAGCGGCAATACGTTCTTTGCCATCCGTTCTTTCAAAAGCGTAGATACAGCGTTCTTCCTGATGACAGTCCAGCCAATGGAAGCCGGCGTTTTCATAGTCTTTTGCGGAAAGAGCCGGAGTTGTCATATACAGATGATTCAGTTTCTGCATGAAGTGATGGAATGCATCGTGAATTGGATACTTCAGGATATCCCAGTCCTGTTCACGTTTTTCATCCCATTCACGGAGTTGTCCGATCTCATTCCCCATGAAGTTTAATTTCTTTCCAGGATGTGCATACATGTACATATAGAAGGCACGTGCCTGTGGGAATTTCTCTTCGTATTCTCCATGCATTTTCTGGGCGATGGTTGCCTTTCCGTGAACCACCTCGTCATGTGAAAGCGGAAGAAGGAAATCATCGTTATAATAGTACATCATGGAGAACGTAAGCTTGTGATAATCGCGGCTTCTGTATTCCGGTGCGGTGCGGAAGTAGTCAAGTGTATCGTTCATCCAGCCCATATCCCATTTGTAATCGAATCCAAGTCCGCCCTGATCAGCAGGTTTTGTTACGCCTTCGAAAGAAGTAGAATCCTCGGCAGAGAGCATAACTGTCGGGTGCAGTGTTTTTAATCCGCGGTTCATTTCACGAATAAAGTCTACTGCATTATTGTTGACACCTCTTGCCGGTTCACCCTGCCAGTAAATGATACGGCTGATTGCATCCATACGGATTCCGTCCACATGATATACGCTTAACCAGTAGTTCGCAGCAGACTGCAGGAAGCTTCGGACCTCGCCTCTGGAATGCATGAAGTTGCAGCTTCCCCATTCGCTGACACCAACATCCTGATGTGGATATTCATAAAGTGAAGTTCCGTCATAATCGGCCAGTGCATAATGATCAACGGCAAAATGTACCGGCACGAAATCCATGATCACACCGATGTCGTTCTTGTGGCAGGCATCAATGAATTTCATCAGTTCTTCGGCAGTTCCATAGCGTGATGTCGGGCTGAAGAATCCAGTATTCTGATATCCCCAGGATTCGTCACACGGGTGTTCGCTGAGCGGCATGATCTCGATATAGTTGTAATCATTTTCCTTAAGATAAGGGATCAGGATGTTGATCATTTCTACATAAGTGTACCAGTCGTCTGCCTTTTCAGAAGGCTTCTTAAATGAGCCGAAATGCAGTTCGTAGATATTGAGTGGTTTGTCCTTGCATACTGAACGCTTCTGCATCCATTTGCTGTCTTTGAATTTGTAATGGGACAGGTCGCGGATGATAGACGCGAAGTTCGGACGGAGTTCCATGCCGAAGCCGTAAGGATCGCAGTGCTCTACGCAGTTTCCGTCCTGTCTGTAGATGCGGTACTTGTACATCATGCCCGGCTTTGCACCTTTGGCATAACATTCCCAGAAATTTCCGTCATAAGTTTTATTAAGTTCCCATTCCTGCCAGTCGTTAAATTCCCCAATGACTGTAATGCGTGATGCAGCAGGTGCAAAGGTACGGAATGTGGTTCCGTCTTTGTCCGGGTGTGCGCCGAGAAATTCATAGGCGTCGAATATTTTTCCTGTGTAAAATCCGTAAAAATCCATATTAACCTCCGTAAAAATGCAACGTAAATAATTAACTGCCGAAAAGATAATGGACAGTAGTTGCTTTTTTGATCTATAATCATATTATAAGAGAAATGCGAGAAGGTATCCACCGACAAAACCGACGAATGGGTGGATAACCGACGAATGGGAAAAAGTGTCGGGAAAGTGAGAAAATGAAATGGATCTTAGGATTGAGAAAACAGAGCGGGGAATCAAGAATGCATTTATCGAACTGCGTTCCAAAAAACCTCTGGAAAAGATAACAGTAAAAGAATTATGTGAAAGTGCAAGGATCAATAAGTCTACCTTTTATGCACATTATAAAGATATCTACGATCTGTCAGATGCGATGGAAGAAGAAGTGGTACAGTCGATTGCGAACAGTATTCAGCATCCGGAATATCTTCTGGAGCATCCGGCAGAATTCGCAAGGGAACTTCTGATGGCCTATATATCTCAGAATTCTCTGACGGCAATATTATTTTCCGGCAGTCAGGCAAATCATTTCGCGGACAGTATTGAGCGGAGTATCAAGCAGATGATTTTTGAAAAATATCCGGAGTTTGAAGAAGATACGGCGCTGAACGTGATGTTGAGTTTTTGCATTCAGGGAAGCTACCATGCTTATCAGAAGAACCGGAGCGGAGATATCATGACGGTGATCGATGTGATCGCAGGGATGACGGGAGCGGTTCGACCGATGTATGAAGAACGATTGGGGGAGAGCAGATCATGAATCTGGAACAACCATGTATCCGCATTTCAGTGCGGAATCTGGTGGAATTTATATTGAGACATGGAGACATTGACAACCGGACCGGCGGGGCAGATAAGGAGGCTATGCAGCAGGGCGGCCGGATACACCGGAAAATCCAGAGACAGCAGGGGGCAGAGTACCGTGCAGAGGTCCCGTTAAAGTATCAGATAGCGTGCGATGGATTTATCCTGAGTGTAGAAGGAAGAGCGGACGGGATCATAGAACTTCCGAAGCGTGTGGTGATCGACGAGATCAAAGGAGTATTTAAGGATTTGAAACGTCTGAAAGAACCGCAGCTTTTACATCTGGCTCAGGCAAAATGCTATGCCTATATCTATGCAGAACAGAAAAATCTGGAAGAAATCGGAGTGCAGATGACGTATTGTAATTTAGATACCGAAGAAATCCGGAGATTCCAGGAGGTATATACCCGGGCAGAACTTAAGAAATGGTTCGAAGAACTTGTATCAGAATATGAAAAATGGGCAAGATACCAGATGGAATGGAGAGCAAAGAGAAATGCTTCAATCAAAACAGTGGAATTCCCATTCGAATATAGAGACGGACAGAAGAAACTGGTTGCGTCGGTATACAGGACAATTTTGAGAAAAAAGAAATTATTTATCCAGGCACCGACCGGAGTCGGCAAGACAATAGCGGCCGTATTTCCGGCGGTGAAAGCAGTCGGGGAAGAACTGGGAGAAAAGATCTTTTATCTGACGGCGAAGACGATCACCAGAACGGTGGCAAGTCAGGCATTCGAGATCCTGAGGAAGCAGGATCTGAAGATGAAAGTCATCACATTGACGGCAAAAGAAAAGATCTGTTTCTGTGAGGAAACTATCTGTAATCCGGATGCATGTCCATATGCCAAAGGACATTTTGACCGTGTAAATGCTGCTGTTTATGAACTGCTCACATCGACAGATGAGATGAGCCGGGAAGTGCTGGAAGAACAGGCAAGGAAATGGAATGTGTGTCCGTTTGAAATGGCACTGGATGTATCGCAGTGGGTAGATGCGGTTATATGTGATTATAATTACGTCTTTGATCCAAATGCACATCTGAAACGCTTTTTCGGAGACGGCGTCAAAGGAGAATATCTGTTTCTGATCGATGAGGCACACAATCTGGTCGAACGTGGGAGAACCATGTACAGCACCAGTATTTGCAAGGAAGATTTTCTGAAAATCAAAAAGCTGGTAAAATACGGAGAACCGAAACTTGTCTCGGCGTTGGAGAGCTGCAATAAGCAGCTTCTGGAGTTAAAAAGAGAATGTGACGGCTGCCAGATACTGAATAGTGTGTCACATGTGTATATTAAGCTATTGTCTTTGATGACAAAGCTGGAAGAGTTTATAGAAGACTGTAAAGATGAAGTAATACGGAAAGGGGTACTGGAGTTTTACTTTGGTATCCGTAATTTCATATATATTCATGACCGGCTGGATGAAAATTATCTGATTTATTCAGAACTAAGTGAAGAAGGAAAGTTTTACCTGCACCTGTTCTGTGTCAATCCGGCGGGATGCCTGCAGGAATATATGGGAAAAGGAAATAGTACGATATTATTTTCGGCAACATTTCTTCCAATCAATTATTATAAGAAACTGTTATCTGCGGCAAAGGATGATTATGCGATCTATGCAGAATCTCCATTTGAACAAAGCAAAAGATTACTGCTTCTGGGAAATGATGTCAGCACGAAGTATACCAGACGCGGACCGGAGATGTACCGTAAGTATGCAGAATATATGATGCGTGTGATAAAAGGAAGAACAGGAAATTATCTTGCCTTTTTCCCGTCTTACCGATTTCTGGAAGAAGCGTGGGAAGCATTCATGGAACTGCCGCAGGAACAGATTGAAGTTGCAGTACAGTCCCAATATATGACGGAGCAGGAACGGGAGGAATTCCTGAAAAAATTCGAACAGGAAAGAGCACACAGCCTGATCGGCTTCTGTGTGATGGGTGGTATTTTTTCAGAAGGAATTGATCTGACGGAAGATAAACTGATCGGGGCAATGATCATCGGGACAGGACTTCCGCAGGTGTGTCTGGAACGGGAACTTTTAAAGTATTATTTTGACCGGAAGAATCTGAATGGATTCGATTATGCTTATTTGTATCCGGGCATGAATAAGGTGCTACAGTCGGCAGGACGAGTCATCCGGACTGATCAGGACAGAGGGGTGATTGCACTTTTGGATGAACGTTTTATGGACCGGCGGTGCCAGGAGGTGTTTCCGAGGGAGTGGAATGATTTCCAGATCTGTAACAGTGAAAATATCGAAGAAAAGATAGCAGGGTTCTGGAAGGAAGAACAGATGGATAAGAGGTAAGCGGAATCAGAAAAATATTATTTATAGAAAAATATATTATAGAACAATATGATAGAAAAAAATACCATGAGGGACATATGCCACATGGTATTTTATACGAAAGTAAATAAAAGCAGCTGCCACCGGTAGTTCTCCAGGGATACTTTGGCAGGAAAAAGAGTTTGTAAACATATTAAAAATAAGATAAAAACTCCTGTGCGGCTTTGGATACCGGAACCTTCTCGCTATGCGCAATGACAAGTTCTCGTTCCGGAAGCGATTCCTTCGTCTCAACAATGAACAGAGAATCCGAATCGGCTGCCTGGGAAAGACAGAAATCCGGAATAAATGCGATTCCAAGTCCGATGCTGGCAAGGTCGATCAGAAGGTCATTACTGCTGAGTTCGATCTCCGGAACCAGATCCAGCTGATTCTGAAGGAACAGGTTGTGCAGATATTCACTGGTTGTACTCTTTCTGTCCAGCATAAGGATCGGGTAGTCCAGAAGTTCTTTGAAAGAAAGCTTCTTTTCTTTTAATTCTTTAAATGCTTCATTGGCAATGAACACATCCTGGAAATCTTTGATCTTTTTCACATTCGGAACATTTCCGAGATAGGAATTCGGTGAATTGACAACGATCAGATCCACCTGCCCGGTCTCCAGGAGTTCTACGCAACGGATCGATGTCGCATTCGTAACCTTGATATGCGCTCCCGGAAATTCCCGGTGGAAGCGTTCCAGATAAGGCACCAGGAAATAACGGCAGATCGTATCACTGGCTCCGATGTGAAGCTGTCCTCCGCGTGCGCCGACATCGAGAAGCTGGCTTTCTCCACGCTTGATCAGGCTGATCGCCGGTTCGATATGGCGCAGAAGAATCTCTCCTTCGGTAGTAAGACGTACTTTCTTGGTGCTTCGGATGAATAAGGTCTGATCCAGCTTTTTCTCCAATGCCTTGATCGACTGGCTGACAGCCGACTGCGAGATAAACAACTGCTTGGAAGCTTCCGAAAAGCTTAAGGTGGAAGCTACATAGTAAAATACTTTATATAACTCATAGTTAATATCCATGATAAGTCCTCCTAATGAATCTTAACTGTATTATAAGTGAAATGAAAGAAAATTACAACCGTATTTACAATAGAAGTGTTATAATAATGAAGAACAGGAGGAAAAAAACTTGAAGAAATTAACAACGCTCATATCGGTTGTGGCCATGATGTGTGCAGTGATTGCAGCACTTGCATTCAGTATCTGGGCGGCAGTATATGGAGACAGTCATTATAGATTTTACAAAAAAGAATACCAGAAATATGAAGTGACAGAAGATCTGGATATGAACATCGACCATGTCATGTACGTGACAGAACATATGATGAACTATCTGATCGGAAAAGAAGAGAAGCTGTCAGTTGTAACAACGGTGGAAGGAAAAGAGCAGGATTTCTTCAATGAAAGAGACCGGCTGCATATGCGAGATGTCAGGAATCTATTCCTGGGAGGTATTAAGGTCGGGGGAGTTTGCCTGATTGTAGCTGCAGCCATACTGACGATGTTTAAAAAGCGGGAAAAAGACTGGAAGAGACTTTTTTGCAGGGCATATTCGATCGCACTTGGTGTATGGCTGGTCATAGGTGTACTGCTTGGCATTGCTTTCAGTATAGATTTTACGACGTGTTTTACGATTTTTCATAAACTGTTTTTTACCAATAATCTATGGATATTCAATCCAGAGACTGATTATATGATCCGGATGCTGCCGGAAGGATTCTTTTCTGATATGGTGATCCGTATCAGTGAGGTATTTGGAGCGGTGCTGGTAGTGATATGGATCGTATTGTTCGTTATTAAAAAATATTATAAAAAGCCAGAGGAATCGTAAATCTGTAAAAATGGATTGACGGAAATGAAAATGATAAAGGATTAATAAGTACAGATTATAAAAGTGTTTAGATATATTAATTGTATTAAATAATGATTGTTGTGTTATACTAACAATAGAAAATGTGTAAAAATTCATTTATGGAGGATTACTTATGAGCAATGTAAAAAGAGTGTACGTGGAGAAAAAATCAGGATTTGATGTACAGGCCAAGGAGCTTAAGACTGAGATCCGCAGCTATCTTGGAATCAAAGACGTGGACAGTGTTCGTGTACTGATTCGCTACGATGTGGAAAATGTATCCGATGAGACATTTGAGAAAGCATGTAATGGCATCTTTTCTGAACCACCTGTAGATACATTATATAAAGAAGAATTTCCGGCAGAAGAAGGAAGCAGAATCTTTTCTGTAGAATTTCTTCCGGGACAGTTTGACCAGAGAGCGGATTCCGCTGTTCAGTGTATTCAGTTCATCAAAGAAGACGAGCAGCCGGTCATCCGTACCGCGACAACTTATGTGATCCATGGAGGAGAAGGCAGCTTATCAGATGAAGAATTTGAAGCAATCAAGGAACACTGCATCAACCCTGTAGATTCCAGAGAAGCACAGGGCGAAAAGCCGGAGACATTAGTTACCGTATTTGATGAGCCGGCAGATGTAAAAATCTTTGACGGATTCAAAGATATGGAAGAAAACAAGTTAAAAGAATTATATGATTCTCTCGGACTTGCCATGACATTCAAGGACTTCCAGCATATCCAGAATTATTTTAAATCAGAAGAAGACAGAGATCCTTCCATGACAGAGATCCGCGTTCTGGATACATACTGGTCAGATCACTGCCGTCATACAACATTCTCGACAGAACTTACAGACGTTTCATTCGGCGACGGTGATTACAGAGAGCCGATGGAAGAGACTTACAAACAGTACATCGCTGATCACAGCGAGATCTTCAAAGGAAGAGAAGACAAATTTGTCTGCCTGATGGATCTTGCACTGATGGCAATGAGAAAATTAAAACGTGAAGGAAAATTACAGGATCAGGAAGAATCCGATGAGATCAATGCATGCAGTATCGTTGTGCCGATCGAAGTAGACGGTGTGGAAGAAGAGTGGCTTGTGAACTTCAAGAACGAGACACATAACCATCCGACAGAGATCGAGCCATTCGGTGGAGCTGCTACCTGCCTCGGAGGAGCCATCCGTGACCCACTGTCAGGACGTACATATGTATACCAGGCAATGCGTGTTACAGGAGCCGCTGATCCAACCGTATCTGTAAAAGATACATTAAAAGGAAAGCTTCCACAGAAGAAACTGGTTAGAGAAGCAGCACACGGATACAGCTCTTATGGTAACCAGATCGGACTGGCAACCGGAGCAGTAAAAGAGATCTATCATCCGAATTATGTTGCAAAACGTATGGAGATCGGAGCAGTACTCGGGGCAGCACCAAGACGTGCAGTCATCAGAGAAACTTCGGATCCGGGAGATATCATTATCCTTCTCGGCGGACGTACCGGACGTGACGGATGCGGTGGAGCAACCGGATCTTCCAAAGTACATACAGAAGAGTCTATCGAGACCTGTGGAGCAGAAGTACAGAAAGGTAATGCACCTACAGAAAGAAAGATCCAGAGATTATTCAGAAGAGAAGAAGTCAGCAAGCTGATCAAAAAATGTAACGACTTCGGAGCAGGCGGAGTATCTGTTGCTATCGGAGAACTTGCAGACGGACTTCAGATCGACCTTGATAAAGTACCTAAGAAATATGCCGGCCTTGACGGAACAGAGATCGCAATCTCTGAATCACAGGAACGTATGGCAGTTGTTGTAGATCCAAAAGATGTAGATGAATTTATGAAATATGCATCCGAAGAGAACCTGGAAGCAACAAAGGTGGCTGTCGTAACAGAAGATCCAAGACTGGTCCTTTCATGGAGAGGAAAAGAGATCGTAAATCTTTCACGTGCATTCCTTGATACCAACGGAGCACACCAGGAGACAACTGTAGCGGTTGATATCCCGAACAGAAAAGACAGCATCCTCGTAAGAGAAGAAGTAAAAGACGTAAGAGAAAAATGGCTTGGTATGTTAAAAGACCTGAATGTATGCTCACAGAAAGGTCTGGTAGAAATGTTCGACGGATCCATCGGAGCAGCTTCTGTATTCATGCCGCACGGTGGAAAATATCAGAAGACAGAGACGCAGGCAATGGTTGCCAAGCTTCCGGTATTAACAGGAGACTGCGATACCGTAAGTATGATGAGTTACGGATTTGATCCATATCTGTCAACATGGAGCCCATATCACGGAGCAATCTATGCAGTGACAGAGTCTATCGCAAAGATTGTTGCAGCAGGTGGCGATTACAGCAAGATCCGTTTCACATTCCAGGAATATTTCCGTCGTATGACAGAAGATCCACACAGATGGAGTCAGCCGTTCGCAGCTCTTCTCGGAGCTTACAGTGCACAGCTTGGATACGGACTTCCATCCATCGGTGGAAAGGACAGTATGTCAGGAACATTCGAAGACATCGATGTACCACCGACACTGGTATCTTTCGCAGTGGACATTGCAAAAGAGAAAGACATTATCACACCGGAACTTAAGAAAGCCGGAGATAAACTGGTATGGCTTCGTATTGAGACAGATAATTACGACATTCCTGTATACGAGAAAGTTATGGATCAGTACGGTAAATTTACAGAAGATATCCACAGCGGTAAGATCGTAGCAGCTTATGCACTGGACAGACATGGTATTGCGGCAGCAGTCAGCAAGATGGCATTCGGTAACGGCATGGGTGTGAAGATCGAGCACGATGTAGACGCAAGAGACGTATTTGCACCGGCATTCGGAGATATCATCGCAGAAGTACCGGCTGATAAGGTATCTGAACTTGGAATTACTTATACTGTAATTGGTGAAGTAACAGACAGCGCAGCTATTGAATATAACGATGTGAAGATTGCGTTAGACGAAGCAGTATCTGCATGGGAAGAAACACTGGAAAAAGTATTCCCGACCAATTCCGGAGCGGAAGGACAGGATGCGAAGGTGGAGACAGGATTATATGATACATCTGATATTTATATTTGTGACCACAAGATTGCTCAGCCAACAGTATTTATCCCGGTAATGCCTGGAACAAACTGTGAGTATGACAGTGCGAAAGCATTTGAAAGAGCAGGAGCAAAGGTGATCACAAAGGTATTCAGAAATATGAGTGCATCTGATATCGTTGATTCTGTAGAAGTATTTGAAAAAGCGATCGAACAGTCACAGATCATCATGTTCCCAGGTGGATTCAGTGCAGGTGACGAACCGGACGGATCAGCAAAATTCTTCGCAACAGCATTTAAGAATGCGAAGATGAAAGAAGCGGTAGAAAAATTATTGAATGAGCGTGACGGACTGGCACTTGGTATCTGTAACGGATTCCAGGCTCTGATCAAGCTTGGTCTGGTACCAAGCGGAGAGATTACAGGACAGCAGCCGGATTCACCGACACTTACATACAACACGATCGGCCGCCATATCTCCAAGATGGTCTATACAAAAGTAGTAACGAACAAATCTCCATGGCTCAGAGAAGCAGAACTTGGCGGAGTATACACCAACCCTGCATCTCATGGTGAAGGAAGATTTGTTGCAAATAAAGAATGGCTGGACAAGTTATTCGCAAATGGCCAGGTTGCAACACAGTACTGTGATCCGGAAGGAAATATCACGATGGACGAAGAATGGAATGTCAACGGTTCTTACTGTGCGATCGAAGGTATTACAAGCCCGGACGGACGTGTACTTGGTAAGATGGCGCATTCAGAAAGAAGAAACAGAAGCGTGGCAATGAACATTTACGGAGAACAGGATATGAAGATCTTCGAATCCGGAGTAAAATACTTCAGATAATGAATGTTCAGGTGTCTGAGACTTTCGGTGATGAGATGAAAATTGACATCCTTGTATTATAATAAATGCAATTTAGAGCGCAATCTGTTTCATAAAAATGAATAAAACATGAGAAAAAGCACAAAACCCTTGCAAAATCTGCAAGGGTTTTGTAAAAAGTTGCAAAAAATAATAAAAACTGTAAAAAATATCTTGCCAGATACACTTGTTTGCTTTACAATAGTAAAGGACAAAGGCGTCAGGGAAAAACAGATGGCGTAAGTCATCTGCTTTTTTTATTCCAAAGCGTGTAGAAAAAACAGCCGGCGGCTGGATCGCAGTATTTGGACAAATTGTTGGACAGGGACGCTTTTGAAAAGGATACGTATATTATTTTAGGAGGTAGAAAGCTATGTCATATGTTGATGAAGTACTGGAGAAAGTAGTAGCTAAGAATCCTGCAGAGCCAGAATTCCACCAGGCAGTAAAAGAGGTATTAGAGTCATTAAGAGTTGTTGTAGAGGCTAACGAGGAGAAATTCAGAAAAGACGCTCTTCTTGAAAGACTTGTTGAACCTGAAAGACAGATTAAATTCCGTGTTCCATGGGTAGACGATAAAGGACAGGTTCAGGTTAATACAGGATACCGTGTACAGTTTAACAGCGCAATCGGACCATACAAAGGAGGATTACGTCTGCACCCATCTGTAAACCTTGGTATTATCAAATTCCTCGGATTTGAGCAGATCTTCAAGAACTCACTGACAGGACTTCCAATCGGCGGAGGTAAAGGTGGTTCTGACTTCGATCCTAAGGGAAAATCAGACAGAGAAGTAATGGCATTCTGCCAGAGCTTTATGACAGAACTTTGCAAATATATCGGAGCTGACACAGATGTTCCTGCAGGAGACATCGGAACAGGTGCAAGAGAGATTGGTTACATGTTCGGTCAGTACAAGAGAATCAGAGGCCTGTATGAAGGTGTTCTGACAGGAAAAGGATTAAGCTACGGCGGATCTTTAGCAAGAACAGAAGCTACAGGATATGGACTTCTCTACTTAACAGAAGAATTATTAAAGATCAACGGAAAAGACATCAAGGGAATGACAGTTGCAGTTTCCGGAGCTGGTAACGTTGCAATCTATGCAATCCAGAAAGCTCAGCAGCTTGGAGCGAAAGTTGTAACAGCAAGTGATTCTACAGGATGGGTATATGATCCGGACGGAATCGACGTTGCAGCATTAAAAGAAATCAAAGAAGTAAAACGTGCAAGACTGACAGAGTACAAGAACTACCGTCCTAATTCAGAATATCATGAAGGACGCGGTGTATGGTCTGTTAAGGTTGACCTTGCTCTTCCATGTGCTACACAGAACGAACTTCACCTTGAAGATGCAAAACAGTTAGTTGCTAACGGATGCGTAGCTGTATGCGAAGGTGCTAATATGCCTACTACATTAGAAGCAACACAGTATCTGCAGGAGAATGGTGTGATCTTTGCACCTGGTAAAGCTGCAAACGCTGGTGGTGTTGCTACATCTGCACTTGAAATGTCACAGAACAGCGAGAGACTTAGCTGGACATTTGATGAAGTAGATGCAAAACTGAAAAACATCATGGTAAACATCTGCCACAATATGGACGATGCTGCAAAACGTTACGGAATGGAAGGTAACTATGTTGCCGGAGCTAACATTGCAGGATTTGAAAAAGTTGTAGATGCTATGACAGCTCAGGGAATCGTATAGAATTGGTATTTAATTTATCAGGCGACGGCTACTCGGACCGGAATAAAAGTTAGGAATCCTTTCCTGTTCAGGTTCCGTCGGCGAGTAATA
>OLHE01001081.1_pt1 | contig 18774 bp, 15 predicted proteins | sample 1605821 | NCBI WGS metagenome assembly OLHE01 (sample SAMN03283250) | human gut metagenome | biome: human-associated habitat; material: feces | host: Homo sapiens | place: USA | collected 2013
CCTTCTGGTGTGCGTGCCTCGTTGACCGCATAGTCGATGGTCTCGAGCACATCGGTCTTGATCTTCACATAGGTATCGTCCACCTTGGTGCCGAGGAGGGACACCTTCAGGTAGTTCTTGCCGCCGCTCGCATAGTACTCGGCGACGACCTTGATGGGATAATTCGTGTTGTTGCGGAACTCAAACTCGGGCCCTCCCTGCGCGACCGTCGCGTCGAGGCCGAGGCCGATGTAATCGGACGCGAAGCCGTGGTTCGTGCGCTGCACGATCTCAAGGTTGGCGTAGAGCGCCGCAGCGTAGAGCGTGGAGCTCGCCTGACACGCGCCGCCGCCGACCATATCGACGGTCTTGCCCTGCAAGTAACCGGGCGCGGTGCTGTAGCCGTTCGCCGCGGTAAAGGGCGTGACGAGCGGGCCGTATTTCATCGTTTCGCCGGAGTTCAATATGTAGCCGGTGATGCGCGAGGCCGTCAGCTTGACGTTCGCGCGGCGGCCGGACGCGCCGCCGACCTTCGTGGTGTAGGTGCTCAGCACATCGCGGAACAGGACCTTTTGGAGCTGCTCTGCCGTGACGTCCGGCGTCTCGACCGTGGCGTTCGGCAGATCGACCGTCTCCCCCGCCGCCGCGGCGTTGTAGGCGGATTCAAGGTCAGAAAGCGTGAATTCCACGCCCGCGTGGCCTGGCGTGACCGCGCCGGTCTCCTTATCATACGTCGCGTTGACCTTCTGGCCGATAACGGCCTCGCGCTGCGCGCTCAGGTCGACCTCCTGTGCAGGGATGACATCGTAGACGCCGCCCTCGCTCGCAGGCTCAAGCACGATCTCGGACGGGTCTCCGCCGCTCAAATACGCGCCGTTTAAGTACACGCCGATCTGATCTCTTGCGACGTCGGTCGTCGCGCGGCCGTCCTGCGGCTTCGTCACGCTGACCTTGCCATCCTCTGTCACGTTGATGGCAAACTCCACGGGGTCGCAGTTGATGCTGTCGCACACCGTGTCGACAAGATTCTCCATCAAATCGGGCGAGTAGGCCGCGTCGACCACCTGCGCCGCATCCTGCGGCTTGAAGAGCGCACGCAGATACTTTGCGCCCGCGGTCAGAAAGCTGTCATTGCAGCCATAGACATTATAGATGTGCTTGGCAAGTCCGTCGAAGTCGACATACTCCGGCATCTCGTCGAGCGATACGTGCGCGATCTCCGTGCCGTCGGGCAGGACAAAATCGACGCCCGCGCCCTTCGCCTGCGCCACGCTCGCTTTGAGCTGCTCGGCGACCTGCTGCTCGGTCATCCCGCCGTAGTTGGTATCGCCCATCATCACGTTGGGATAAATTTTATGGCTGGCCGACGCCCACGCGCCAAGGCCCAAGTACGCCACCACGAGCACACCCGCGACGATGCCGACGACCTTGCCGGCCTTGCCCGATGTTTCACGTGGAACGCGCGGCGGCTTCTCCGCGCGGGGCGCTTTGGGCGCCTTCGCGGCCTTTTCCGGCTGCATCAGGCGTTTGCCGCCTTTTCTTCTCTTCTTTTCCTCAAAGGCGCCGTTCATTTCATCCATGCTGGCTCCTCCTGTTTCTTCCGATCTTCCGGACAGGGACTTCCCTGCCAGTCGTTTCAGTATACCACAGTTTGTGAGAAAAAGAATCACAATTTGGTGACAATTTTGCAGGATTATCCGGCCTCTTTTGCACGTTTCGGGATGCGGATGGTCAAAAGGATACCATCGTCCGTGTCCTCGCGCTGCATGTCGGCCTGCACACCCGCGCGCTGCATCAGCCCGAGCGAGTGGCGGATGGTGTTCAAAAAGATGCGCACATCCTTGACGATGTAGGTCGGCAGGCGCGGCGGGGGTGTTTTCTGCTTGAGCTTCAAAAGCTCTTCGATATACGCCTCGCTCTGCGCGACGTTGTAGCCGCGTGCGGCGATAACTTGCAAGGCTTTGAGGCGGTCTTCCTCGTCCGTCAGGCGCAGCAGCGCCCGTGCGTGCCGCTCGGAGAGGTCATGCTCGCGCAGAAGGCGCACACAGTCGGGCGACAGGCGCAGCAGCCGCAGCTTGTTCGCAATAGCGGACTGGGACTTCCCCAGCCTTTCCGCCGCCTGCTCCTGCGAAAGGCCGTAGGTCGCGATCAGCCGCGCGATGGCCGCAGCCTCCTCCAAGTAGTGCAAATCGCGGCGCTGGAGGTTTTCGATCAGCGCGAGCAGCGCGCTCTCCTCCTCGCTCGAGCGCGCGAGCAGGCACGGCACCTCGCGCAGCCCCGCGAGCTTTGCCGCGCGCAGCCGTCTCTCCCCCGCGATGAGCTCATAGCCCTCGTCCGTGCGGCGGACAGTCAGTGGTTGGAGGATGCCATAGCGGCGGATGCTGTCGCTCAGCGAGCGCAGCGAGGCCTCGTCAAACTCGATGCGCGGCTGGTTGGGGTTGGGGCGCAGCGCATCGATGGGCAGGTCGAGCACGCGGCGCGGGAGCAGCGGCTTTCTTGCGGACATTTCCATGGATTTCCCCTCCTTTTTCTCCACTTTTAGCACAAAAAGTGTGCAAAATCGGGCGAAAATCGGCGGAGAGATCAAAAAATTCGCACCTTGCGGTGCGAATTTTCGTTTTCTCATTTATTTCCCGTCGTGCTTGACGTGAATGCGGCTGATCGCGCGGGCGATGCGGGCATTGGCAATGGCCTGCTCCTGCGCGCTGTGGTGCGCGGTGAGCTCGGCGCGCGCCTCGGCGGCCATTTCCTCGGCGCGGTGGAGGTCGATCTCCTCCGGCCGCTCGATCGTGTCCACCAGCACGAGCGCCTCGCCGTGCTCCATCTTGAGCACGCCCTCGGACACGGCGGCGATCTGCTCGACGCCGTCGGCGTCCCGCAGCGTCAGCTTGCCGGGGACGATGGCGAGCACGATATCCTCGTGCTGCGCCATCAGGCCGTATATGCCGTCGATGCTCGGCACGGTGAGCGATGTGCACGCCCCGTCAAAAAACGTGCGCTCAGGCGCGAGGACGCGGAGAGGAAAGGTCTTCATCACACTTCCCCGCTTTCCATCTTCTTCGCCTTGGCGAGCGCGTCGTCAAGCGTGCCGACGTTGTAGAACGCCATCTCGGGATAGCCGTCCATCTCGCCGGAGAGAATGGCTTCAAAGCCGCGGAGTGTCTCCTCAAGCGGCACATAGACGCCCGGAAGGCCCGTGAACTTTTCGGCCACGAACGTCGGCTGGGCCAAAAAGCGCTGGATCTTTCTCGCGCGGTTGACCGTCACCTTGTCCGTGTCGCTCAGCTCCTCCATGCCGAGGATGGCGATGATATCCTGCAATTCGCGGTATTTCTGCAAGGTCGCCTGCACGCTGCGCGCGATGCGGTAGTGCCGCTCGCCCACGATATCCTCTTCCAGAATGCGGGAGGACGATTCGAGCGGGTCGACCGCGGGATATAAGCCCTGTTCGGCGATCTTACGGCTCAAAACGGTCGTAGCGTCGAGGTGGGCGAACGTTGTGGCCGGGGCCGGGTCGGTAAGGTCATCGGCAGGCACGTAAACGGCCTGAACCGAGGTGACGGAGCCGTCTTTTGTGGAGGTGATGCGCTCCTGCAGCTCGCCCATTTCGTTTGCGAGGGTCGGCTGATAACCGACGGCGGAAGGCATACGGCCGAGAAGCGTGGAAACCTCACTGCCTGCCTGCACGAAACGGAAAATGTTATCGATGAAGAGCAGGACGTCCTTGTGCTCTTCGTCACGGAAATGCTCTGCCATGGTGAGGCCGGAGAGGGCGACACGCATACGCACGCCCGGGGACTCGTTCATCTGGCCGAAGACGAGCGCCGTTTTATCGCCGACGCCGCTTTCACGCATTTCACGCCAGAGGTCGTTACCCTCACGGCTGCGCTCGCCGACGCCGGTAAACACGGAGTAACCGCCGTGCTCCATGGCGACGTTGTGGATGAGCTCCTGGATAAGAACGGTCTTGCCGACGCCTGCGCCGCCGAACAGACCGATTTTGCCGCCCTTCGGGTACGGCTCCAGAAGATCGATGACCTTGATGCCGGTCTCGAGGATCTCGACGGCCGGGTTCTGCTCGTCAAACGACGGAGCTTTTCTGTAAATGCTTTTGTGCGGCTCGGTTGCGGGAACGGCTTCGCCGCCGTCGATGGGATCTCCGAGCACGTTGAACATGCGGCCGAGCGTGTTTTCGCCCACCGGCACTTCGATGGTTTTGCCCGGAGCCTCAACCTGCATACCGCGGGAAAGACCCTCACTGCCGGAAAGCATGACGCAGCGGACCGTGTTGTCACCCACATGCTGGGCAACCTCCATCACATACCGCCGTCCGTCCACGGTAAGCGAAAGGGCTTCTCTGATTTTCGGCAGAACGCCGGACTCGAACTGTACGTCGATGACCGGGCCGGAGATCTGTACGATCTTACCTGTATTCACGTTGTTCACGCTTCCTTCCTGTGTTTTTGACGCTGTGCCTTCGCACCGGCGGAGACCTCTGTAATCTCCTGCGTGATGGCAGCCTGACGCACGCGGTTATACTGCAAGGAAAGCTCTGCGAGGAGCTTTTCCGCGTTGCTGTTGGCGGAATCCATCGCCGTCATGCGGGCATTCTGCTCGCTGCAGAAGCTATCGATGAGGGCACTGTAAATAAAGCCCGAAACGTAGCTTTGCATGATGTTGTTGAGAACCGCCTGCACGGAGGGTACAAACTCGAACGGCGTGGTGACCGCCTTTTCCACCGTATCCGTCTGGAAATAGGCGCGGTGGAACGGCAGCAGACGCGTGCAGTGTGCAGAGGACGTGAGGCTGTTCTCCATATCGGTATAAATGACAAAAATCTTCTTAAAATCCCCGCGGTCGTAGCCCTCGAGCAGGATGTCGCAAATTTCTCTCGCGCGCTGCATGGTAGGGTTTTGTGCCGTATAGAGGAAGCTGTGCTCCATGGGGATATTGTGCTGCGTAAAGAAGTGGCGGCCGTATTCGCCTACAACGTAGAGCTTCGTGTCAGGATGCTCATCGAGCATGTGCATAGCTTCCTTGATGACGTTCTGGTTGTATGCGCCCGCGAGGCCCTTATCCGCCGTGATGACGAGGCACGCGTAGGTGCCCTCCAGCGGCGGCTCGCCCTCAGGGGGATAGAAATAGCGGCTGTCCACGTCGTTCTGGGTACGGAAGATACGCTTGATCTCCGTGCGCAGCGCCTCGAAATACGGGCGCGTGCGGTCCAGATCGTTGCGTGCTTTGCGCAGCTTTGTGGAAGCGATAAGGTACATGGCGTTCGTGATTTTACGCGTATCCTTAACGCTTTCGATTCTGGTTTTAATCTCTTTTGTATTAGCCATAGCGAAAACCGCCTTTCCGAGCGCTTACGCGTTCTGCGGATTTTCCGCCTTGTACTTTTCGAGGAATTCCTTCGCGACTTTCAAAATCTCTTCGCGGTCGGAATCGGAAAGCTGACCGGTGGTATCGACACGGCGGCAGACATCGCTCATATTCTCCTCGGCGTACTTGATGAGCTCCGTGTGGAAACGACCCATATCGTCAAGCGGGACGTCCTGCATGACGTGGTGCAGGGCGGAGACGAGCGTGATGACCTGATCGTGCTGGCTCATCGGATGGTACTGCGGCTGACGCAGCAGACGCATAAGGCTCTGACCGTAGGTGAGCTGACGCTTTGTGGTCTCGTCGAGGTCGCTGGAGAACTGGGTGAAGACTTCCATTTCGCGGTACTGGGCAAGGTCCAGACGGATGCCGCCCGCTGCCTTTTTCATGGCCTTTGTCTGGGCGTCGCCGCCGACACGGGAAACCGAAAGACCGACGTTGACAGCCGGACGCTGGCCGGAGAAGAACAGGTCGCTCTCAAGGAAGATCTGACCGTCTGTGATGGAAATAATGTTCGTCGGGATGTAAGCGGAAACGTCGCCCGCCTGCGTTTCAACAATCGGCAATGCCGTCATGCTGCCGCCGCCGAGTGCATCGGAAAGATGCGCGGAACGCTCCAACAAACGGGAATGCAGGTAGAAAACGTCACCAGGATACGCTTCACGACCCGGGGAACGCTCCAAAAGCAAGCTCAGTGCACGGTACGCAATGGCGTGCTTTGAAAGGTCATCGTACACGATGAGGACATCTCTGCCCTGATACATGAAGTGCTCGCCGAGTGCGCAGCCGGCATACGGTGCGATGTATTGCAAGGAAGCCGGGTCACTGGCAGATGCGTTGACGACGATGGTGTAATCCATGGCGCCGCGGCGCTTTAAGGTCTCCACAAGCTGTGCAACGGAGCTGGACTTCTGACCGATGGCGACATAGATGCAAACGACGTTCTTGCCCTTCTGGTTCAAAATGGTATCGAGCGCGACGGCGGTTTTACCGGTCTGGCGGTCGCCGATGATAAGCTCACGCTGGCCGCGGCCAATCGGGAACATGGAATCGATGGCGAGAAGGCCGGTTTCCATAGGCGCGTTGACCGGCTGGCGGTCGATGATGCCCGGTGCGGGGCACTCGATGGGGCGGTAGCCCTCGGCGCTGATGTCACCCTTGCCGTCGATCGGCGTGCCGAGTGCATCGACAACACGGCCGAGGAAGCCGTCGCCGACCGGGATACCGGCGGTCTTGCCGCTTCTGCGCACAAGGCTGCCCTCGGTGATCTCGGCATCGTCGCCAAAGAGGACGCAGCCGATCTCATTGCGGCGCAGGTCCTGCACCATACCCTTAACGCCGGAGGAGAACAGGAGAATCTCGCCGTAGGCGGCATGCTCAAGGCCACTGACAACGGCGATCTCATCGCCAACGGTGAGAACCGTACCGGTCTCTTCCGCTTCTGCGGACGGGGTAAAATCTTCAACGGCTTCCTTCATCAGCGGAATGACGGAATCGCTGCCGGACTTTAACGCCTTTAGCTTTTCTTCAAACTGGCGCAGACGGCTTTTGAGGCTCCAATCGTACACATCGGTGCCGACGGTAAGCGTGAAGCCGTTCAGCATTTTATCTTCTTCAAAGGTGAGCGGAATCTCACAGCCATAGGTACGCAGCAGGAATTCCGCAAAGCGCTTTTCCTGTTCGGCATCCGGGCGGCGGCTGCCGCGGAGAACGGCTACGGCCTTTTCATCTGCATTACGCATTCGGCTCTCCCCTCTCTGCCTGATCGAGGAACGCGTCATACGGATCGCCGTCTTTATAAACAAGCTTCTTGGTCGCTTCCATAGCGAGCTCGGTAAGCTCCTTCTGTGCGTCTGCGATCATCTTATCATGTACACGGGCGGCATCCTTCTGCGCATCGGCGACGATCTTATCCGCCTGTGCATGGGCATCGGAAAGCTGCTGCTGTACGCTGCGGTCGAGCTCTTTCTGCGCTTCGGTTCTCTTTGCGCTGATCTCGCCCTCAACGGACTTGAGCTGCTCCTGATAATCCGCCTTGATTTTTTCGGCGGAATCGAGTTCACTTTGGGCCTTCTGTGCCATTTCGGCATAATGCGCTTCGCGCTTTGCCATGAAGTTCTTGACCGGCTTGTACAAAAGGAAATACAGGCCGCCGAACAAAATGACGAAATTCAGTACATGCAGCAAAATCTGCTGCCAATCAATATTCAGTGGGATGTTCACGATCTGCACTCTCCTTTACAGGACGAAGATGATGAGGATAACAACGAGCAGGGCATAAATGATGGCCGTCTCGATAAAGACGAGGCCGAGCATGAGGGTGGTACGGATCTTGCTTTCAGCCTCCGGCTGACGTGCGATGCCCTCAACAGCCTTACCTGCGGAGAGGCCCATACCGACTGCACCGCCGGCGGCTGCAATACCGACTGCAATAGCGGAAGCAAGTGCCTTAAGGCCAGTTGTGCTGTCTGCGGTGGTGGCTGCAGCTTCTACTGCGGTTTCGGCTGTTGCCGTGGTGGTTGCGGCATCACCGTTTGTTGCGGCGAATACCGGAATGGAGATGGCGAGGATGGCGATGACTGCCAGCAGAATGATGGCAAGCTTCTTTAACTTTCTCTGTTTTGCGTTCATGATATTTTCCCTCCGTAGGTTAATTTTCAGCTTCTGCTTTTACTTTTTTCTTTTTCGGTTCCTGCTTCTCGGAAACCTCGCCGAAATAGAGCGCGACGAGCATCGTCAAAACATATGCCTGAATGAGCGCGTGCAGCAGCGTGAACATAACGCCCACGATGACCGGCAGCACAAAGCTCAGATTCACATAATAGTACACAAGCTCCGTAACGAGCAAGCCGCTTAAAAGCGCGCCGAACAGACGGAAGCTCATGGAAATCGGCAGCGAGAACTCCTTTAAAGTGCTGCCCACGCCTTTGAAGCCGTTATACGCGATACCGCCTCCCAGAATGACGAGGTACGAGAAGCAGCCCATGGCGATGGCGGCGTTGACATCGGACAGCGGCGCCGGAAGCGTGATGGGAGAACCCTCCGTTGTGATAGCCTGAATGCCGAACAGCTCAAAGAGCGTACCGATGAAAATGTACGCGCCGGCCGTGAAGATGTACGCACCGAGGAAGCCGCTGCGCCCCGGACTGTTGGACTTAGCCATGCCGTCGAACAGGTCTACCGCCTGCTCAAGGAGCATCTGGAACTTTCCGGGCACCATCTTAAAGCGCGGAATGACGAAAATGCGCACGATGACCGCAAACACCAGCAAGATGCCCGAGACCACCATGGCGGAGATCAGCGCCGGGTTGACATCTTTGATGCCGAAGAGGCTGATTCTGTTCGTCTCATGCAGAACCGCGTCACGCATGGTCACCTGAATCGTTTCGGTCTTCTGCACCGAAGGAACCAGAATGCTTGCGACGAGCAGCACCACAATAGCGCAGATCCACAAAGCCAGCTTTGTTTTCTTTGCTTTCATTGTTTTTCCCTTTCTTTCTCAAAATTTTGCCTTCCATTTCAATATCACCGGGCAAAAATTCCCCCTTCAGCGCTGCGCCCCAAAAGGGCACACGACCGCATCTTTCGCCGCTGTGAAAAGCAGCAACAAGACACGGTCACAAGAGCACACGTTTTTGTTGACATTGACCAAATATCCTGTTACTTTTTTGTAAACTGTATTTGGAAGCATCTGTATTATACGCACATTAAATCGAATTGTAAAATGTTATATTGACATATCTACTATTTCATTTTTGATATTTTAGTAAGCCGTATGAAATTTCATTATGCCGTGCGCTATTTTTCTCTTTACAAATAAAGATAAGATGGAACGGCGCGCGGGAAAAGTCAGGCTTTTTTCAACTTGACAGGGGCTTTCCCCTTGCTTTATACTGGAGAAAACAGATGGAAACGGGGAGACAATATGCGGACGGTTTATAAAAACGGCACGGTTTACACGGGAAACGGCTTTGTGACGGATTTTGCGGTGGAAAACGGGAAATTCTGCTTTGTGGGCGAGACGGATAAAGCCACGGCAGATGAAGTAGTCGATTTAGACGGAAAATTCGTCTGCGCGGGGTTTAATGACTCACACATGCATGTGCTGAACCTCGGCAATGTGCTGACAATGGCGAACCTCGGCGCGCACACGACGTCTTTAAAGGAGATGCTCGACTGTCTGCGCACCTATATAAAGGAAACGGGCGTAACACCCGGCACGTGGGTGCAGGGGCGCGGCTTTAACCACGATTATTTTGCAGACGAGCGCCGCTTTCCGACACGGTGGGACTTAGACGCTGTTTCGACCGAGCACCCGATCTGCATTACGCGGGCGTGCGGGCACATCTGTGTAGTGAACTCGAAGGCGCTGGAAGTGTTGGGCATTACGAAGGACACGCCGCAAGTGGCGGGCGGCAGCTTTGCTTTAGATGAAAACGGCGAGCCGAACGGGCAGTTTTTTGAAAATGCCGTAGCGGTGGTGTACGCGGGCATTCCGGAGCCGGATGAGGCGCAGCTGTGTGCAATGCTGCGCGCCTCCTGCAAGCGGCTGAACCGTTACGGCATCACCTCTTGCCAAAGCGACGACTACGAGACGTTCCCCGGTGTGCCGTATGAGACGGTGCAGAAGCTTTTGAGAACGCCGGGGCTGATGACGGTGCGCGTGAATGAGCAGGCACAGTTTACGAACGTAGAGGCGCTTTCTGAATATATCGAGAGCGGCGATGCGTATTTTGAAGACGATATGTTCCGCGCGGGACCGCTGAAGATCATCTCGGACGGGTCGCTCGGCGCACGCACAGCGTGTTTAAGCCGCCCGTATGCGGACGATGAGAACGCACGCGGCATTCCGCTATACACGAATGCGGAATTGAGCGGGCTTATCTCTCTTGCGAACGAAAAGGGACTTTCCGTTGCGGTACACGCCATCGGCGACGGGGCGCTCGACAACGTATTGGACGCTTACGAAAAGGCGCTTCATGAGCACCCGCGCGACGACCACCGACATGGCATCGTGCACTGCCAGATTGTGCGGCGTGACCAGATTGAGCGCATGAAGAAATTAAAGCTGCGCGTGAATTTGCAGTCGATCTTCCTCGACTATGACACGCACATTGTGCGCGAGCGTGTGGGCGATGAATTGGCGAGCACGAGTTACCCGGCTAAGACGCTTTTGAATGCGCGCATTCCGTTCTCGAACGGCTCGGACGCGCCGGTGGAGGAGCCGAACGTGATGCGCGGCATGGAGTGCGCGGTGACGCGGCGAAGCATTGGCTCAACGGACGCACCGTATCGCCCGGAGGAAGCGCTGACGGTACGGGAGGCCATCGACTCGTTTACAAAAAGCGGCGCGGTGGCATCATTTGAGGAAGGCAAAAAGGGCGAGATTGCAAACGGACAGCTTGCGGACTTTGTGGTGCTTTCCGAAGATCCGTTCAAGGCGGACGCAAACACGCTGCACCGTATTGAAGCTGAGGCGACGTATTTGGGCGGCAAATGCGTTTACAAAAAATAAAACGATGAAAATTCCGGGTAAGGCTTGTCTTTGCCCGGTTTTCGTTTATAATAGATAGGGCGCGTGTATTCGGTTCGCCGCTTATTTTTCTCAGGGGAGAACATCTATGGGTAAATTTACATTTCATCCGGTCAAATCGCTGCAGTCTGATCCGAAACTGCGCATGCTGTGCCTTTTCGGCATTGAGGGCTTTTTATTGCAGTATGCCGTTTCGCTTTACACGCTGGCGAACAATTTGTATGCGACGAATCTTGGCGCGACGGATACGCAGATCGGCCTTGTGCAGATGGTGCCGAACATGGTGGCGGGCATCTGTATGATTCCGGTGGGATTCCTTGCGAACCGTACGAAGACGAGCCGCACGGTGCCGTTCGTGCTGGCGCTGTTTTTGAGCGTGGCGTATTTTGCTTACGGCTCTGTGCCGCTGTTCGGCGAGCACCGCATGACGGCATTTTTTGTGTTTCTCGGCATGACGGTGGGCGGCATTGCGCTGTATAACGCGCAGTGGCAGACATTCTTCGGTGACGCGGTGGAGCCGGGCCTGCGCAACAGCGTGTTCACGTTCCGCAGCCGGTGTCTGTTCTTTGTGGGCATTGTGGTGCCGCTTTTGTGCGGCAATATCATGACGCTGATGCCGGACACTGAGGGAAAGCTCATTGTGCTGCGTATTTTCTTTTATATTGCAGGCGTATGCATGCTTTTGCAGGCGCTTGTGCTGCGCCGCATCCCCTGTCCGCCGCGCAAGGCGGAGGAAAAGCAGGAGATGGGACTAAAAATGTTCCCGGAAGCTTTGAACCAGATGGTACACAGCAAGCCGTTCCGCGGCTTTTTCATCTGCATCATGCTGTTTTACCTTTCGTGGCACCTGGACTGGAGCCTTTGGTACATAGCGGAGACAAAATATGCCGGTATGAACGAAGCGCAGCTGAGCTTTTTTCAGGCTTTGTGTTCCATTTGCCAGATGATCTTCATCGGCTTTTTCTCGAAACTGTGCCGCCGCAAATCCGAGCATTTTACAATCATTTTTGTATGCGCAGGCTTGCTGCTCTGCCCCATTACGGTGGCTTCTATGACGTTGCTGCCGCAAAGCGCGCGTATGCCGTATTTTATGATTCTGGCGCTCATCGGCAACATTCCGCAGGGTGCGACGAACATGTGCGTGGTGCAGCTACTTTTGCAGGCGACGCCGAAAAAGAACCGCGCGCTTATCATCAGCATTTACACGCTGTTTGTGACACTGAGTAACTCGCTTCTGCCGTTCTTCGGCGTTTCGGTCTACACGGCGCTCGGCGCGAACGACACGGCAATCTTCACGGTGAACGTGATCGAATCTGCGGCACGCTTTGGGGTGCTGATTATGATGATCCTCCGTTACCGCATGATGAAGCGCCGCGGCGACTTGTTCCGCCCGCTGTGCGAGGAGTAAGGAGAAACATATGGCTCTTGTTTTATACCATGTTGAAGACGCTGCAAAGGAAAAGCAGCTTTCTGCACTGTGCAGAGAGCTGCACCTGACGGCAAGACAGCTGACGAACGCCGACCGTGACCGCGCAGTTGCAGCGCTGTGCGGCGAGAAAGTGAACGCGAACGTGCAGAAGGCCCCGGCGGGCTACAAGCTGCCGGAGGTGCTGATTTTCTCCGGCTTTGCGGGTGAGATGCTGAACGTGTTCCTTGCAGCGTACAAAAAAGCGGGTATCGCGCCCATTCCGCTGAAAGCCGTACGCACGGAGCACAACGACAAGTGGAGCCTTTACGCACTGTGCGAGGAGCTGCGCCGCGAGCACGCCGCCATGCTGCTGCGCGGGAGCTTTGGAAAGTAAGGTTATTGATAATTTGAAGATGGAACGACCCCGAGGATTTGAAACTCGGGGTCGTTTTTTACACAAAAAGTGCCCGCAGAAGATGACTCTGCGGGCGCTGGGTTTTAGTTTTCGTTTAAGGGGTTGGGGCCGGCGCCTACGTCGTAGATCTGGATATAGAACTGCGAATTGGAGACGAGGAGCATATAGGCGGGGTCGTAACTGCGGATGGGATAGAGCGTATCGTAGGCTTTGCGCACCTCGCCGTTTGCGAGCTGCTGTGCGCCGAGACGGTAAGTCGCCTCCGTGACGCGGGAGGCAGCGTCGCCGTAATCGCCGGCGGCCTTGAACTCCGCGATGGCGTTTTCGTAATCGGCGTTGTTGTAATACTGCTCCGCTTTCAGCGCGTGAATGCGCAGAAGCTGCGTCGGGCAGTCTTCATATTCGCCGAGTTTTTCGAAAATTTCGGTCGCCTTGTCGTACTCGCCGTCTTCGACGAGCTTTAATGCCTGCGCATAGTAGGCGGCGTCAATCTTCGGGAGAAGGTCTTTATCGGTGACATACTCAAAATAGGTAAGTGCTTTTTCTTCGTCGCCCTTTTCGTAGAACGCGATGCCTTTATCACAGAATGCGGCCTGCATTTTCTTATTCTGCTCCGCGTTGACTTCTTTAAAATGCGCGGCGGCGGACTTTAAGTTATCCGCTTCGATGGCCTTCATGCCGAGCTCATAGTGACAGGTCTCGATTTTTTCGGCGGCATCCTTGTAATCCTTGAGGGGCTCAAGGAGATTTAACGCGTCTTCGTATGCACCGCTTTCAAACGTCTTTACGGCACGGCGGTACTCGGCCTCGGTGATCCGATCTTTGCTGTCTTCGTAATCGCCGAGGGCGGTGAAGGCTTCGATGGCTTCTGCAAATTTCTCGTTTTCGAGCAGGTCGCAGGCTTTTTTGTACTCTGCCTCCGTGATGCGGGCGGCGCTGTCGCTGTATCCGTCGAGCGCCGTGAACGCGGTGATGGCTTCGTCATACTTGCCGGCTTCGAGCAAGACGGCGGCATCGTTATAGTGGTTCTGCGGGATGATGTAGACGATGAGCACCACGACGAACGCGGCGATGAGGACGGCGAGCGGAATGGAAACGGACAGGAAAATTTTGCGGTGGAGCCGCTTTTTGCGGGCAGCTTCCTCAGCGGCAGCCTTTTCCTCTGCCGCTTTGCGGGCGGCAGCTTCGGCGGCGGCTTTTTCCTCTGCCGCTTTCTTTTCTGCGGCGATGCGGGCGGCCTCGGCCTTTTCAGCTTCAGCCTTGTTATAGGCTTCGAGGTTTTCTTTCAGCTTTTCTTCGTCTTCAAACAGTGTGTGCTGGAGCCCGTACTCGGCACCGCAGGCGGCGCATTTTTCTTCATCTTTGTGGTTCACTTCACCGCAGGCGCACATCCAGAGGTCTTTGTATTCCTGCGGGACGAACTGCGCCGCAGCTTCTTTATCCTCTGCCATTTCGGTGAAATCGCGCTGATATTGTGCGCGGAGGTCTTCGTCCTCCATGACGTCCGCGATTTTCGCCTGTTCGGGGAGATTTTCAAACAGCAGTGAGGCACTGCCGTTCCAGAACACGTCTTCGCCCTCGAACTGCACCTTCTTAATGGCGACGGAGAAGCTGTACGCGGCGTCATCAACGTCGATCTCCTCGTCTGCGCCGAAGACCGAATCGCGGCCCAAAATAGGCACGAGATAGCGGCGGTCGCGCACGACGGCGAGTTCGTTTGTGGCTTTGTCGAAAATGTGGATATCGACATAAACGCTCGTCACGGCACGGGGGTCGATATTGCGGAATGCAAGACGCAGGAATGTGCGCGGGGAAGCCGCTTCTTCCTGCTCTGCGGGGAGAGTAGCTTCCGCAGTTTCGGTCTCTTCCGCTTCGGCGGACGCGGTGGGCTCTTCGCGGTACAGCGCGCCGCTTTGCAGCAAGACCGGGCAGGACTCTCTATATTGATTTTTCAGTTCAAAAAGCGGCTCAAAATCAGCCATAGTTTCTTTCCGTCCTTTTTATCTGCTTATCGTCGAGGCCGTCATGGCTTCGACGGTTTTCATACAATACATACTCAGTTTAATTATACCTGATTAGGGCGAAAAAGCAAGGAAAAAGTGCGTGGGTGGGGAGAAAGTTTTGGACAAAAGAAAGGTGCTGTGAGGTTTGCTAGTGCAGTGTATTAAAAAAGGGCGGCACAAAGCCGCCCTTTCAGGAAACCCATGCAACTGGGTTTCCTACGGCTAAACAGTCCACCGGACTGTTTAGCCTACCTTCCTAGTTTTTGCGAACGCAACAGGGTTTCGCCATTTGCAAATGGCGACCAAAGGTTTCTCCTTTGGAATCCACAACCGAACGAGAAGTTCGGTTTCAACTTCTTTGAAAAAAGTTGGATCAAAAACTTTTAACCAAGGTTGCCGTCAGCTTGTTCTCTTACTTCAAGAACGGCAGCTTGCCGATGATGGCGGCGTCCTTTGCTTTGCCGCTGCATACCTGGAAGAAGCAGATGATGCGCACGACGAAGAGAATTGCAATGCAGACAGCGCCGGCAATCGGCACAATGAACGTGAAAGCAAGCACAGCGGAAACGATGAGCAGCAGGGTGCTGACGATGTCAAGCTTCAAAGCCTGACGGGAATGGAACGCCGCGTATTTGCTCTGCGGTGCCGCAAGCAGTGCGATGATGATGCCGACGGTGCCGAGAATGTACGCCGCCATGGCGATGACCTTATTCTGGGAGACATCCTCCGGGTCGAACTCTGCGGTGTGATCTGCCGGGTCATACACAGGCTGCTGGGGATAGACCGGCTGCTGGTATACGGGCTGCTGCGGGTAAACCGGCGGCTGGGGCTGCTGCTCGGGTGCCTGCGGCTGTGCTGCCGGCTGCTCCGGAGTCCGGGTGGGCTGCGCCTGTGCCGCTACGGGCGCACCGCAAGCTGCGCAGAAGGTGCCGTTTTCGGGGATCTGTGCTCCGCATTTTTCACAAAAAGCCATAAATTTCTACCGTCCTTTCGCGCAGATACCCGCAGTCGACATGCCGCCGCCGTTTCGCCGCGCATCAATTTTTATTGTTTTTATTATAACAAATTCGATTTCGGTTGTAAATGCTTGTCAGGAAATTTTAAGAAAACCGTCAGCCGCTCTTCCTATGTTCTGTCTGCGGCTGCGAAAGCGCGTGAAGCATACGCATTTTTCCAAAATCAAGCCCGGCTTTTAAACTGCTGGGGGGAAAGGCCGGTTTGGGTTTTGAAGGCTTTGTAGAATGTGGAATAATCGGAAAAGCCGCACTCGCGGCCGGCTTCTACGGCAGGGATGCCTTCGCGCAGCATACGGCGGGCATGGGTGAGCCGAAGCGCCATGATGTAGGCGTACACGGTGGAATTGGTATATGCTTTAAAGTGGCGGTTTAAGTACGATTTGCTGACGAAGAACTCTGCGGCGATGTCTTCGAGCGTTAAAGGCTCGCTGAAATGCTCCGTGATATAGCGAATGACCTGCGGGATGACCTGTGTTTCATTGCGGTGCGTGGTATCGATAACGCCGTAGGAGCGGAAGATCGTCCACAGGTACAGCTCTACGGCGCCGGCGCAGAACTTAGGGTCGGTATCGTTTTTCTGCATATACAAGAGCTTTTTTAAGAGCGCCGTGACAAACACCGTTTCATCGCCGCGAAAAGGTACGCAGTATCCGTGCTCCCCCACCTTTTGCAGATTTTTTTGCAGGTCGCCCGCGGGGCTGTCGATGCCTTGGAGGTACTGCGGGGTGATCCACAGCACCATGCGCTCATAGGCGGCGTGTTCGTTTGCGATGACGGGGCGGTGCATTTTGCCGGCGGGAATGATGAGCAGATCGCCGGGGCAAAGGTCGTAGACCTGATCTTCAATATAATACGTCACGCTGCCGTCCAAAAAGTAATAGAGCTCCAAAAAATCGTGCGCGTGAAACTCCATGGTGCGAAAATAGGGGTCTCGATTGTGTGAAAGCTGAAAATCTTGCCGCAGCATTTCGTCATTTTTACCTGTTTCCACATTTTTCACCCTCTTCCTTTGGAGAAATCATAGCACAGTTTGCGCCGATTTGCAATATATGTGCCGCAATATATCATTTATTTTGCAATTCATCGTGCTATACTTACAGTAGCAGCGGTGGGGAAACTTTGCCTTTTTCTGCCGCCCGAAAGGAGTTTATTCAGATGCGAAACGATCTGTTTTTGAAAAGCGATGTTGCTAAGAATTTATATGACGCGGTGCGCGACCTGCCGATCGTCGACTACCACTGCCATCTCTCGCCGAAGGAGATTTTGGAGGACAGGGAATTCCCGGATATTGCGCAGATCTGGCTGGGCGGCGACCACTACAAGTGGCGTTTGATGCGTGCCTGCGGCGTGCCGGAGGCGCTCATCACAGGCGACGCGGAGCCGCGCGAGAAGTTCCGCGCGTGGGCGGCGTGCCTCGAGACTGCGATGGGCAACCCGCTTTATGTGTGGTCACACATGGAGCTTTCGATGTTTTTCGGCATTGAAGACACGCTGACAGCGGAAAGTGCGGACGATATTTTTGACCGCGCGAACGCGTATATCAAGGAGCACCACCTCTCCCCGCGCAAACTGATGCTGCAAAGCCATGTGGAGCTTGTGGCGACAACAGACGACCCGGCAGATTCTTTGGAATACCACAAGGAAATTGCGAAGGAGAAGAACTTCCCGGTGCGCGTGGTGCCCTCGTTCCGCACGGACGCGGCGCTGAACATTTGCCGCGCGAACTATCGCGACTACGCCTTGCACCTCGGCGAGGTGTGCGGTTTTAGTGTGGAGACGCTCGACGACCTGAAAACGGCGCTTTCAAAGCGGCTTGATTTCTTCTGCGAGAACGGCTGCCGCGTGAGCGATATCGGCATTGAGGGCTTCCCGAAGGAAGACAAAAGCTGCGATGCCGCGGAGACGTTTAAAAAGGCGCTGAAGGGAAAGACAATCCCGGAAAACGAGTTCCGTAATTTTCTATTTGAAATGTATGTGTATTTGGCGCACGAATACAAGGCGCATAATGTGACGATGCAGCTGCACCTGAACGTAAAGCGTAACGCATGCACGCGGCTGTTTGAGACCGTGGGTCCGGACGCCGGCGGCGATTGCGTGGGCGACCCGATCCCGGAGCACGAAGTTGCAGTACTTCTGGACACGATGGATCGCAGGGATTCGCTGCCGCACACAATCTTATACACGCTGGAGCCTTCGATGTATATGGCGCTTGCGACGACGGCGGGCAGTTTTAAGGGCGTTGTGCCCGGCGCGGCGTGGTGGTTCTGTGACCACAAGCGCGGCATGGAGGAGCAGCTGAACATTATGGCGGAAACCGGCCACCTTGGGCAGTTTACCGGCATGCTGACGGACAGCCGCAGCTTCCTTTCCTATGCGCGCCACGATTATTTCCGCCGTGTGCTGTGCAACAGGGTTGCGGAAGAGCTTATGGACGGCACGTTCCTCAGCGAAAAGGCGGCGCTGAAGCTGCTGACCGACCTTTGCGTGGAAAACAGCCGCAAGCTATTCGGCGAATAAAAGTCAACGTTATAATAAGGAGGAATTTCCCATGAATATTGTCATTACCGGCGCGGGCGGCGTGCTTTGCAGCGCTTTTTCCCGCGCGCTTGCCGCAGACGGGCACAAAATCGCACTGCTTGACCTCAACTTGGAGGCTGCGGAGCGCGAGGCGGAGGGTATCCGCAAGGCGGGCGGTGAGGCCATTGCCGTGCAGGCGAATGTGCTGGACAAAGAGAGCCTGAAAAAGGCGCATGACGTTGTGCTGGAAAAATTCGGCCCGTGCGAGGTGCTTATCAACGGTGCGGGCGGTAACAACCCGAAGGGCACCACGACGAGCGAGTATTTCAGCAAAGAAGATATGCTGGACGAAAACGCGCGGTCGTTTTTTGACCTTGACCAGGACGGCGTTTCGTTCGTGTTCAACCTGAACTTTCTCGGCACACTGCTGACGACGCAGGCATTTGCGACCGACATGCTGGAAACAGGCGGCTGCATTGTGAATATCTCCTCGATGAACGCGTTTACGCCACCGACGAAGA
>OLHE01001086.1_pt1 | contig 18675 bp, 18 predicted proteins | sample 1605821 | NCBI WGS metagenome assembly OLHE01 (sample SAMN03283250) | human gut metagenome | biome: human-associated habitat; material: feces | host: Homo sapiens | place: USA | collected 2013
TTTAAATATATAAAAACATCTTGACGTTTTTCTATTTTTTTATTATTATTGTTAAAATTTTTAATTCTATAACGTATATAATCCATGTAGAATCACGTAATAGTCCCCTCGCTCGTTGCATCATCTTTACGCATCAAAATCGGCTTCAAATACTCCTTCCGGTGTGCGCATTGTCAAAATACCAAGATTAAAATCTTCATCTCGGATTGTAATATGATATTCAAAAACAACTTCCTCATCAAATTTAGACAATAACAAATACTCTCCATTTTCTTTTCTGGCCAACTATTATTATCTTATCATAACTTCCTGTAGAATACAATTTATATGCTACAGCGTTCTCACTTTTCTATTATATTAAAAAAATTTGGCAAGGACACATGAAGTTTGACCTCGCCAAATTTTTTTCTCTCAAACTTTCTTTTTCCTTTTGTAAAATTATTCTATCCCTTTTAACGGTTTTTATTATAACATTTATATATTTTTTTTACAATACTATAAATGTAAAACTCTATTTTTTATTTCTTTTGTTTTACCCGTATTCCAGAAATTTTCTCCTAAATAACCGCAAGTCCTACGAACAACACTCATTTTATTGTGGTCTTTATTTCCACATTGTGGGCATTCCCATTCATTATCTTCATTAATTTTTATTTCTCCACTATATCCACAAACATTACAATAATCAGATTTAGTATTAAATTCTGCATATTGAATATTGTCATAAATAAATTTAACCAATTCTTCTAAAGCTTCTATATTGTTTTTCATTTGAGGAATTTCAACATAAGATATTGCTCCTCCTAAAGATAAATTTTGGAATTCACTTTCAAATTTTAATTTATCAAAAGCATTAATTTTTTCTCTAACATCAACATGATATGAATTTGTATAATACCCCTTATCTGTTATGTCTTTAATCGTTCCAAACCTTTCTTTATCTATTCTTGCAAATTTATAACATAAACTTTCAGCAGGAGTACCATAAAGAGCAAAACCAATATTGGTTTCATCTTTCCACCTTTGAACAGTATCTTTTAAGTGCTTCATAACTTTTATTGCAAAATCATGACCTTCTGGAGTTGTATGAGATACCCCCTTTATAAGCTTTGTAAGCTCATATATTCCAATATATCCAAGTGAAATTGAAGAATATCCTCCATATAAAAGTTTATCTATTTTTTCTCCTTGTTCTAATCTTGCAATTGCTCCATATCTCCAATGAACTGGACTAATATCTGCTGTTGTACCAAGTAATGCATAATGTCTACACATTAATGCTTCTTTACATAGCTCTAGTCTCTGATCAAATTCTTTCCAAAATTTTTCTTCGTCTCCTTCTGAAACAATTCCTATTTGAGGTAAATTAATACTTACAACACCTTGATTAAATCTTCCCTCAAATTTATATTTTCCATTTTCATCTTTCCAAGGAGCTAAAAAGCTTCTACATCCCATTGGGCTAAATACATTTCCCTCATAATTTTCTTTCATTTTCTTTGCAGATATATAATCTGGATACATTCTTTTTGAAGAACATTTTACAGCAAGTTTAGTTAAATAATCATATTTTCCACCCTTTAGGCAATTAAATTCATCTAAAACATATACAAGTTTTGGAAATGCTGGTGTTACATATATTCCTGCCGAATTTTTAATTCCTTCATATCTTTGTTTTAAAACTTCTTCTATTATCATTGCATTTTCGTTTATATATTCATCATCTGGTTCTAAATGTAAGAATAATGTTACAAAAGGAGATTGTCCATTTGTTGTCATAAGAGTATTTATTTGATATTGAATTGTTTGAACTCCTGCGGACAATTCTGTTTTTACTCTTTTTTCTACCAATTTTTCAACTGTTTTACTATCTAATTCCGAACCGAATTCTTCTTTTAATTCTTTATAAAATTTATCTTTGCTTTTTCTTAAATATTTTCCTAAATGTTTTAAATCTACTGATTGTCCTCCATATTGGTTGCTTGCAACAGCTGCAATTATTTGTGTTGTAACTGTACATGCAACTTGGAAACTTTTAGGGCTTTCTATCATTTTACCATTCATAACAGTTCCATTATCTAGCATGTCTCCAATATTTATTAAACAACAATTAAATATTGGTTGTACAAAATAGTCTGCATCATGAAAATGTAATACTCCTTCATCATTTGCTTTAGATATTTTTTCAGGTAATAGCATTCTTCTCGTTAAGTCTCTTGAAACCTCACCTGCTATATAGTCTCTTTGAGTTGAAGCTAATACAGTATTTTTATTAGAATTTTCTTCTGCAAGTTCTTTATTTTCATTTCTAATTAACCCTAATATAGATTCATCTGTTGTATTGCTTTTTCTAACTAATGCTCTTGTGTATCTATAAACAATATATTTTTTTGCTAATTCATATTTCCCAAGCTCCATTAATTTTTCTTCAATAACATCTTGAATATCTTCAACAAGCATTCTTTTTTTGTCTAATTCTTCAATATATGTTGTTATTGATTTTATGTCTTCTTTTGTAGCTTTTTCTCTTCTCCTTACTTCATTATTTGCTTTTTCAATTGCTGTAATCACCTTACTCCTATCATAATCTACAATTCTTCCGTCTCTTTTTATTACCTTCATAAATAAACTCCTCCTTTTTAGCATTTTTGGTTAGTAATTTTGCTTCAACTATTTTTAACCTTGCTACTGTTTCTCAATACTTTTTCTAGAGTTTCCCAATCTTCCTATAATATAAAAAACCTGAAGCCGAATCTCTAATTAGACTTCAGGCAAAGAAAGGTTGATGGAAAAATTTAAAACATCAACACAAAAGTATTGTAATGTAATTACTTTTTTTGTAATTACAAAACCTATTATATAGATTTTTTTTATTTTTTCTGTTGCATTTGCAACATTTTTGTGATATATTTTTTAAAAAAGGAGGAAGTTAAGATGAGAGTTGACTTTGAAATTTTAAATTTTTTTAAAGACTTTAATACCAACTGTTGCAAGGTTTCCAATCGTTCTTTCCTTAGGGGCGAAACCGTTACAACTTACATAGAAAAAAGAAATCAAATGTGTATTTTAATATCTGGGTCAGCAGATTTAATTAGATATGATTTTAATGGCAATAAAACAATTATAGTTCACTTTACTTCTGGAGATATATTTGGCGAAATTTTTTACCCTAGTAATACTAATAATGAGCTTTTTGTTGAAGCAAAAGAAGATTGTGAAATTTTAACATTTATTTATAATAATATTATGCAAAAATGCAATCCTAGATGTAAATTTCATAGTGAACTAATTTCTAAATTACCTATTTTAATAATTAATAATACCATAAAATTAAATACAAGAATTGAGCTTTTAACAAAAAAGAATATTAGAGATAAGTTACTAACCTACTTTAATATTTTATCTAGCAACAAACTTTCAAAAACATTTCTTTTACCTTTTTCTTTAACAGATTTAGCCGATTATTTAAGTGTCGATAGAAGTGCCATGATGAGAGAGCTTTCACATTTAAAAAAAGAAGGTATTATTGAAAAAAAAGGCAGAAAGATTAAATTACTTATCTCTTAATTTCTGCCTTCTTAATTAAAGCTAGTATTTTAAGCAACTTTCTCAGTATAATTAAGTACTGTAATTTCAGTAATTGAGTTTCTAACAGTATTTACTAGCTTTTCTAGTTGTTTTGCAACCTCATTACTATAAGATACTTCTCCACATTGTTTACATACTTGAGATGGCACATTTTTAATAATAATGATACAATTATCTAACTCTACCATAAATGTAGTATTTTTATTTTCTAAAATTCCTTTACACATAAAACAATTCATTTTTTTTTATTCCTTTCTTGTTTTTTTATCAATTTCCCATTCAGTACTATCTGGATAATATGCTGTGACAATCCACAATTCTTCATGATTCGAACCACACACGACATGTATAATTTCATTATTCAAATTTATCCCATATACCAAACAACTTGGATATGGATAAGCTTTTTCATAATTCTCTATTATTTCTCCATTCAAAAGAGCATTTTCAACATCTCTTTGACTTATATTTCTTTGTAGTAGTCTTATCATTACATGATTGGTCCATCTTATTTTTTGATTTATAATTAAATCTTTTATAATATTAATATTTAATTTTTCCATAAACACCTCTTTTTATTCTTATTGATATATATCTTGTTCTACTCATGTGTGTTTAAGTGGCTACAAATATGTTTCCTGGTCATCTCCATTAAATTAAGTTTTGTAAATCCTTCTACTTGTGTTTTAGCCCTATCTTCTTTTAATGCCTCTTTTAATAACTCTTCTATTTTGTCTTTATTCTCTTTATTTTTCATATCAATATAATCAATAATGATAATTCCACCAATATCTCTTAACCTAAGTTGTTTTGCAATTTCTAAAGTTGCTTCTTTATTAACTTTAAAAACTGTAGACTCTAAATCTTTTTTTCCTGTGAATTTTCCTGTATTAACATCTATTGCAATTAAAGCTTCTGTTTTATCTATTGTAATAAAGCCTCCACAATTTAGCCAAATTTTCCTATTTGTGCTTTTTTCTATTTGACTATCTAACTCATATTTAGTTAACAAATTACTATTTTTTTCCTGTACTAAATTTATATCAAGATTTTCTGAATCTATCATTTTCTTTATTTTACTATATTCTGCTGAACTATTTGTTGTTATTTTTTCTAGTTTTTTTGTTCCTAAATCTAAAATTATTTTTTCTACTATGTTTTCGCTTTCATACAAAATTGTTGGTTTTCCTTTATATGTTTTAAATTTCTTATTAATATTATTCCATTTTTTAGAAAGCTTTTCAATTTCTTTGATGATTTTTTCAGAAGATGTAGTTTGTGCAGATGTTCTAACTATTGCCCCACAATTTTCTGGAATATTATCTTTTATAATTTTAATTAAATCATTTTTTATTTTTTCATCTTCAATTTTTTGTGAAATTGTAATAATAGAAGTATTTGGCATAAGAACCATATATTTTCCTGCTAGACAAATATGTGTAGATAATCTAGCTCCCTTTTTGTCATCACAATCTTTCTTTACTTGAACCATAATTTTTTGTTTTGGTTTCAAAACTTTTTTAATATCTACTTCTTCAAGTTTCATTCCTTGCTTTGCATCTAATTGTGGAACAACGTCTTTGAAGTGAATAAATCCATTTCTACTTTCTCCAAAATCTATAAAAGCTGCCTGCATTCCAGAAATAATATCTCCCACTTCTCCAGCATAAATATTTCCTTCTAGTCTTCTTTTTTTTGTTTCATCATCGCTATTATATACTTCTACCAATTTACCATTTTCAACTAATGCAATATTTTCTACATTTTTATTTTGATTTACAATTAACTCTAACATACCCATCAAGCTCCTTTAGCATTAATAACATTCATAGCTTTATCTATGCCATCTTCTAATACCTTTTCAACTGCTAAAGTACCTAAATCTATTGCTGTTACAAGATTTGCATATTCTGCTTGTGAAAGTTTTCCTATAACATATTCTATTAAATCTTCACCATTTTGTGGTTTTCCAGTACCGATTTTTAAATGGATAAAGTCTGTTGATTTTAAATTTTCTACAACAGATTTCATTCCATTATGAGTTCCTGCTCCACCTTTTTTCCTTAATTTTATAACTCCTTCTTTTGTGTCTATATCGTCAAAAATTACAATTATATCTTTTAAGTCTATTTTATAAAAATTAGCAATTTCTATTATAGCATTTCCACTTAAATTCATAAAAGTTTGAGGCTTACATAAAATAACTTTATTATTTAAAATTTCTCCTATTCCATATAAACTTTTAAACCCTTGTCTTTCAACTGGAATTTCATATTTTTTAGACAATTTATTTATAACATCAAACCCCATATTATGACGTGTAAAACTATATTCTGGCTCTGGATTTCCAAGACCCACAATTAAATACATTTAACTTCATTCCTTTCCTAAAACCATTATGTTATTCTGTTTTCATTTTCCCTAATATCTTTACTCTAACCTTATCTATTAATGAATATACAAAAGGATCTCTAAAGTAAAGTAAAATTCCAAAATAAACTACTGCACCAACAATTATTTGAGAAACCATACATATAAATCCGTTTAAAAATAATCTTAATAAACAACATATTCCAAACATAATTAAACTAGAAAAAATATATTTATAACTAATTCTTAACATTCTTTTTAGATTTATTTCATTTTTCACTTCATATAGCTGTATTGCGTCTACAACAATTTGAGATACTACTGTAGCAATACAAGCTCCAACACTTTTCCATAGTTTTATCATTATAAAATTCAAAATAAAATTTACTATAACACCTATTGTTACTGACATTGTAAATTCTTTTTGCCTTTTAGTTGGAAGTAAATATTGCATTCCTATAATATTTGATATTCCCATAAGTAGAATTATTGGAGATATTATATTAATTAATACAACTACTTTATCATACCCAGGTCCAAAAAACCATGGTACAAAATCCTTAGATATTGCAATTAGTCCAAACATAATTGGAAAACTTAATAAATAAGTGTAGTTAAATGATTTTGTCATATATTCATTTATTTTTTTCTTTTCGCCTTTAGCAAACATACTGGCCATTCTCGGAACCATAACAGTACCAAGTGATGTTACTATTGTAAGTAATACTCTTATTATTTTTTGGCTTTGTTCATAAAATCCCGTTTCTGCCTTATCTAAAATTATTTTTCCAAGCATTGTTGTATCTAACATATTATAAATTTTACTTGCAATTTGCGGAACAAAAAGAAGTGTAATTGCAGGTATTTGCCTTATAATATTTATATTTTTTACTTTTACACCTTTAAAATATTTAGGTAAATATAGCCATAAAGATAAATTTCCTATCAAGTCTGCAAAAGCATATATTGCAAGATATTTTGATAAGTCTGTTTGTTGTTTTACAAAAACAAATATTAGCCCAACACTCACAAGCCTAACAGCAATATTTCTTATAACTGTTTTTTTAAATTCTTCCATTCCTTGGAAAAACCAACTAATGTCAAAGCTTGCAGCAAGCAATTCAAACCAGAGTATTTTGTAATAATAACTATATTCTCCCTGCTTCATAAAGCAAAAATAATATATTATTGATGCAATAAAAATTGTAATAAACCTAAATGCTACTAATTCTATAAAAATCTTTTTTCTTTTTGTTTTATTATTATTTTGTGCATATGCAATTTCTCTTTGTCCATATAAGGCAATTCCAAGTGAACCAAATAACACAAAATAATTTACAATTGTATATGTATATATATATATACCATTTCCTGTAGGTCCAAGTACTCTAGATAAATATGAAGCTGTAACTAATGGTAAAATTAGTGTTAATATTTGATATGTTAAATTATATAAATAATTCTTTACTATACTTTTTTTAGCCATTTATTTTTCATGTTAGTCATTTTGCTAACACAATCCTCCTTTGTTTTATAAGCTTATTAATTGCACTACAAGTATATCAAATTATATAATATTTAGCAAGACAATTTTTCAAAAAAAATAGCCCCTTACTAGAGACCACTTTTTTATTGAAGACCATATTTCTTTTTAAATCTATCTGCTCTACTTCCTGCTGTATCACGTCTAGCTAAATTTCCTGTCCAGAATGGATGACATTTTGAGCAAATATCAACTTTTAAATCTTTTTTTGTAGATCCAACTTTCATAACATTTCCACAAGCACATGTTATTGTTGTTTCTTCATATGCTGGTTGTATTTCTTTATTCATTTTTATATTCACCTCTTCTTTCATGCTTGGCCTTTGCCTAAACGTTATATTCTATGTTATCATATTTTAAAGAAAATTTCAAGTACTATTTTATTACATTTTCATCGTCTTTTTCATATTTATATTGTTCTATCATATATTTAGCAGAAGATACTGCTTCTTTATTAAAAGACACTCTTTTAACAAGTTTTAATGTAATATTGAAAAGACATGCTATTATCAGAATTAATACACAAATTTTTTTCCATACTTTAGCTAACATATTTTTCTCCTTTATTTTTATGTGTTTATTTTAAAATTTTTCCACATCTTTTATTATACTCATATATTTTAGCTTTGTCAAGGATTTTTTACATATTTTACTATATCTATGTTGCTATTTTTGCTTCTATTTACCATAGTATTGTATACTTTATCTCTTAACTCTTCCTTTGCTTGTTTTTCATTTAACTCTTTATTTGCATAAAAAGGACCATCAATATATGTTACAATTTTTGCTTTATCTTTCTTTTTTCCAAAAGCTTGATAAGTATTTGTCATACAAAATACTGGTACATCTAATCTTACCGGGTACTTAAAAGATACAGATTTAAAGTTTCTTATCTTTGTGTAATATGGCCAAATATGAGCCTCTGGATAAATTGTAATTGACTGGTTGTTTCTTATTCTTTTTTCTATTGCGTCTAGAAAATTTTTAGCAGCATTTTTACTCCCTGGAACAGGAATTGCTCCTAACATTTCTATTATTTTTCCAAAAGGTTTTATAGAAATATTTTCTGGGTTTACTATAAAAAAATTTCTTTTAGGGTATATTGGCACACTTGGTATCATAGTGTCTGCAAAAGGTTGTGTATGATTTACATACACAAAATACCCTTTATTTTTATATGTTTTTAACTTTTCTTTTCCTTTATATTCAATCCTAAACTTTATTTTTGGATATAAAATTTTCAAAGGCATACTTAATATATTTTGAAAAATAAAGCTCATAAAATTCCATAGTGGACTTTTTATATATTTATATTTTTCATCTATCTTTTTTGCTTTAATTTTCGCTTTTGAAAATTCATCATTTAGTTCATCATTGTAATAAATAACTTTAACATCTTTCACTTTATTTTTTTATTAAAACCCTCCTATTTTTTCTTTATCTATTGTTGTATATTCTAGTGGAATTTCATAAAATTCTTCATATACTTTTTTCCAAATTTCAAAATTTTTATCTTTCATAATTTCTACATTTTCTTTTTGTGACAAATTTTCATCTGGGTAGATTGGTGGTTTAATGTTAATAATGTATTCTTGTACTGGGAAACCATCTTCTCCTAGAAAATCACTATCTTCCATTGTTATAAATATTGGCAAAACAGGCACATTGTTTCTTGAAGCCAATTTAAAAGCCCCATTTTTTAGTGGTTTTGGTTTTTTATAATTCCACCATAAACTTTGTTCTGGATAAATTAATATATAATCTCCCCTTTGTAAAATTGTATCTACAGCTTTAACAAATTCAACCATAGTTCTTTTATTTGAACTTAATGGAAGTGTATCACAATTTCTGAAGAAAAATCCATATAATCCTGGAAAATTTGTATAATTTCCTTCTCTAATTACCTTATATAATTTGTGTTTTTTAGATTTTCCTGCAGTTCTAAAAACTTCTTCTATAGAAAAAGAATCAAAAGGGTTAAAATGATTGCATGTTATCATAGCTCCTGTTTCAAGATTTTTTAAATTTTCTATTCCTTTTATGTTTTTAATAATTAGCTTATTATCTTTTAATATTCCATTTAAAAATCTTTCTCCCATTCTATTTGCAACCCTATTTTTTAATTTACTATAATGTTTAGTTTTAAGATAATCTACATTGTCTGGTGTAAGCTCTATTGTAGGTGGATCCTCTTCTGCGTCAACATCGAATTTGCCTTGTTTTTCTAAATCTTCTATTTTTTCTATTATTTGCATTCTTTCTTTTGTTTTTTCATTATTAAAATTGTTGTTTACTTTTCTTAAAATTCTATCATCGCCTACACAGCTATTTTCTTTTTGAGCAAGTTCCCTTAATGCTTTTTCCGCTTCTCTATCTTGAAACCTTTCTTCTTCAGTGTAACTATCTTTTATTTTTTGGATTTCATCTAAAAACTCTGTTTTTCTAGCATATTCCCAAAAATACTCTTTATATTGCACATCTTCAAATCTCCATGGTTTATATGCAAAATTATAATGAATAATCTTTATATCTTCTTTATTTATTTTTCTATTTATAACTGGCATTATATCCCATTGATTATTTATTAAAGTAACTCTTCCTTTACAAAGCCTATTTAAATAATCTTGATCTTGTGCTACTGAAAACTTTACAGTTCCAAGTAAATATAAAAATTTATCTTGAAAATTGAACTTTCTTAATTGGTCTAAATTCATAAGCAAAATTCCAGCATTAAAGTAATTTTGATATTTTACAACTCCAACAACTTTTTCTGCATATTCTTGAAATACTTTATTATATTGAATTATATCATCTGGTGCTGCTGCAACTAAGTTTGTCCCAATTTCAGTATTATATAATTGAGAAATATCTCCTAAAACTACTATATCACTATCTAAATATAAAACCTTGTCATATTGTGGATATAATTCGGGTAGAAACATTCTAAAATAAGTAGTATTTGTGTAATAATCTCTAGTATATAACTTATCTTGCACCTTTTTTATATAATAACTTAAATTAACAAATTCAATATTCACATTTTCTGTTTCAAATTTTTTTATTTTTCTTACATTTTTTTCTTTTACATTCGTATGTAAAACTTTTATAATATACTCATATTCTTTACTTGCATTTTCTATTAAAGACTTGATAGCAACAGCTAAAAATGGTATATACCCATCATCAATCGCAAAAAATATTGGTATTACATTTTTTCCTTTATTCATTAAAATTTATTCCTTTCCAATGTTTTCTTTTTGTATATTATATTTCTTTTTTATTTCCATATATTCTTCTAAATCTTTATCAAATGTATAACATTTCAATACTTTATGGACTTGATCTATATGCCATTGTTTATAATTTTCAGTATGTGGGTAAGGCAAAAACATTAAACGCTTGCAAAAATGGCATATAACTGTATCTTTTTTATTAAATTTAGATTGCTCATTAAAAATTCTTGGAATAATCTTCTTTTTAGTTGTTGATTTATATATTGCATCTTGGTCTGCAAAAAGCATTTTTTTTGTTCTTAATAAATTTCGTGCTTTTTCAAAAAGTTTTGTCTTTTTTATCTCTTTCATGTTAAATAGAAGCATTCCTGCATTTATATAGTCTGGCCAAATAATCCAGCAACCATATTTTTCTTTTACTGCTGCATATTCATAACCTGAAATATCAATGTTATATAATTTTGAAATATCATCTGCTACCATTATATCAATATCTAAATATAACAATTTTTCTGGCATATTTGGAACCAGGTCTGCTAAAGTTCTAAGCAAAGTGTATGGTGTGCAGTATGCGTCTTCGTTTTTACCCAATCCTAATTCTTTTTCATAAATTTTTGTAACATCTATTTTTTGTACTCTATTTTTTTCATTTTTTGATTTTACAACTTTATTTAGAATTTCTATTTGTTCATCTGTTATGCTTAAGTATTCAGAATTTATTCTTTCCAAATTCATCGTAAATATGTAGCAATTTATTATTTCTGCTGTTCTATTCGTTATTGAAATTAATTGAGTTAATGCACCATCAAAAACCTTCTTATTTCCACATAGCAGTAGGTTTACCATGTTTTATATCATTCCTTTCAATTACATCTTCCAAGATAATAATTTTTCTTTCCTCTTTTTACTACCACAAATGTTCCATCAATAAATAAATCTTTTGTAATTATTTTATCTTGTTCTTGGCATTTTTTACCATTTATTGAAATTGCTCCATTTTGTATAAATTCTCTAGCTTCTCTTTTACTTGAAGCTGCTCCAACATTAATAATTAAATCTACAACTCCTATATTGCTTTCTACATCTTTCATATCTTGTTCATCAAATAAATCCAAAATATCTTGTTTTGTTAAATTTTCAAAATCATTATTAAATAAGCTATTTGCTAGTTTTTCTGCTCTTTCATATTCTTCTTTTCCATGTAAGAATGTAATAATTTCTCTTGCTAATGCTTTATGTGCCTCTCTTAATTCTGGATGTTCATTATTTTTCTTTTCATATTCTTCAATTTCTTCTTTACTTAAAAAAGTATATATTTTTAAATAGTCTATAACCATTGAATCTTCAACATTTACGAAAAATTGATATAATTTATAACTAGATGTTTTATTTTTATCAAGCCATAATGCATTTCCTTCGCTCTTTCCAAACTTCTTTCCTTGTGAATCAGTAACAAGTGGCATTGTAAAGCCATAAACTTCATCTCCAGTTGACCTTCTAATTAAATCAATTCCTGCTGTTATATTTCCCCATTGGTCTGAACCGGCACATTGTAAATCCACACCTTTATGTTCATGTAAATATTTAAAATCTAATGCTTGTAAAATCATATATGAAAATTCAGTATATGTTATACCAGATTCTAACCTTCTTCTTATTATGTCTTTATCTAACATATAATTTATATTAAAATATTTTCCATAATCTCTTAAAAAATCTATTAAATTAATATCTTTATACCAATCATTATTGTTTACAACTTCAAACCCAAATATTTTTTCAACTTGTTTTTTTAATAGCTCAAAATTTTTAAGTACAGTTTCTTTACTTGCCATAGCTCTTTCTGTTGTAGGTCTTGGATCTCCTATCATTCCTGTTCCTCCACCAACTAAAAGTATTGGTGTGTGACCAGCATTTTTTAATCTTTTAGAAATCAGAAAACTTGATAAATGGCCAACATGTAAGCTATCTGCTGTTGGGTCTGTCCCAATGTAAAATGTTAATCCTCCTTTATTTAATTTTTCTTCTAGCTCTGGGCTAGATATATCTTTTATTAAACCTCTCCATTTTAAATCTTCTACTACTGTCAATTTCTATTCCTCCTTTATTTATTCTCATTTAATTCTTCTTTTAAATATTCATATACATAACTTGAAGACTCATAATGCCAAAAGTTACCTTTTTCCTCCAAAATTTTATTACTTACTTATTATACTACAAATTGTTATAATTTTTCAATAATTTATATAATTTTTCCTCCACCTAAAACAATATCTCCTAAATAAAATACTGCAGATTGGCCTGGGGTCGGAGCTCTATTAGGCTCTTCAAATTTAATTTTAATTCTATTTTCGTCTTGTACAATCTTTGCCTTTGTTTGAAGCATTGAATACCTAGTTTTAACATCCACATCAATCCAGTCTTCTATTTTGTCCACTAATAGTAAATTAATATCTTCAACTTCAATTTCTTTTTTATATAAATCTTTTTGTTCTCCTACTATAACTTCATTTTTTTCATAATTGAAACCAACAACAAATAATGGCACTTTGTTTGAAATACCTAAACCTTTTCTTTGTCCAATTGTATAATTATAAAGTCCATTATGCTTTCCTAAAATTTCTCCATTTATATTTACAATATTTCCTTTCTTTGGTTTTATATCAGAATTTATTTCTAAAAACTTTTTATAATTTCCATCTGGTATAAAACATATATCTTCTGAATCCGGTTTATTTGCGACCTTTAGTTTTTTCTCTAGAGCTATTTTTCTTATTTGCTCTTTATTCTCAAAATCTCCTAAAGGAAAAATAATGTGTTCTATTAGTTCTTTAGGAATATTCCATAACACATAACTTTGGTCTTTTTTTCCAGCTTTAGATTTTTTTATTACACATCTTTTAAAGTGTTCATTAAATTCAGTTTTTGCATAATGACCTGTTGCAATATAATTACAACCTAATTCTTTTGCTTTATCCCACATAAAACCAAATTTCATATATTTATTACATTCTATGCATGGGTTTGGAGTTTTACAGCAAGAATAACAATTTATAAAATCATCTATTACATATTTTTGAAACTCATTTTTATAATCATATGTAAAATGAGGTATTCCAATAGTATTGCAAACATTTTTAGCGTCTAAATATGTATTTACATTACAGCAACTACTACCCCTATATAGTTCTAAAGTTGTTCCAACTACTTCATACCCATTTTCTTTTAATAAAATAGCAGAAACAGAGCTGTCTACGCCTCCACTCATACCAAGTAGCACTTTTTTTTCTTCCATAACTATTTATCCCTTCTTAAATTTTAGTCTTTCTTTACTTTTTCTAACATATCTTCTATAGTATGCCATGCAAGTAAAGCACATCTAACTCTAGCAGGCATATTAGCAACATTTCTAAAAGCAATCGCCTCTTCTAAAATTTTAAGTTTTTCTTCATCTTTTTCTTCTCTTTTTATCATTTCTATAAATGTTTCAATAATTTTCTTTGCCTCTTCTATTGTTTTTCCTTTTAAAGTATCTATCATAATAGAAGTTGAAGCTTGTGATATTGCACACCCATGACCAGTAAAAGCCATATCTGCTATTTTGTTTCCATCTAGCTTTAACTCTAAAGTTATTTCATCTCCGCAATTCGGATTATGCCCAAGCTCTTGATAATCTGCATTTTCAAGCTTCTTTTTATTATATGAATTCATACTATGTTCCATTATTAATTCATTATATATATTTGTTAAATCTTCCATTTTATCTAATTCCTCTCAAATTTTGAGTCAATCTAAAATTCGTTTTTATTTTCTCAACTCTTTATATAATTTTTAAACATCTCATAAGCTTTATTTAAGCTACTTACAAGCTTGTCTACATCTTCTTTTGTATTATAAAAATAGAAACTTGCTCTACAAGTAGAATCTAGCCCCATATACCTTAACAACGGTTGTGCACAATGGTTTCCTGAACGTACACAAACACCATAAGAATCCAATATGCTTGCAACATCATGTGGATGAACTCCTTTAATATTAAATGAAATAACTCCAGAATGATTCTTTATATTTGGTGTTAAATATAAATCTAAATATTCCAATTTAGATAATTCTTGTCTTGCATATAATAAAACTTCTTCCTCTAATTCATGTATTGTTTTATATCCAATATTTTTAATATATTCAATTGCTGCTCCTAAGCCTACAACTCCTTCTACATTTTGAGTTCCTGCTTCAAATTTATTTGGAAGTGGTGCAAAAGTTGTATATTGTTCATAAACATATTCTATCATATCACCACCCATAATAAATGGTTCCATTTTATTTAAAATTTCCCTTTTACCATAAAGGACACCAATTCCTAAAGGTGCTAGCATTTTATGTCCAGAAAACACTGCAAAATCACAATCTAAATCTTGAACATCAATTTCAAAATGTGGAATGCTTTGAGATAAATCTACAACAACCACCGCACCTTTTTTATGTGCATATTTTATAATTTCTTTAATATTATTTATAGTTCCCAAAACATTTGAAACATGAGTTATTCCAACTATTTTAGTTTTATCTGTAATTTTTGATTTAATTTCTTCTTCACTTAACTCAAAATCTTTATTAATATACATATAATTTAATTTAGCACCTTTAGCTTTTCCAACTTTTTGCCAAGGAACAAGGTTTGAGTGATGTTCCATAATTGATAAAACAATTTCGTCATCTTGTTTTACATTTTCCATACCATAAGAATATGCAATTAAATTTAAGCTTTCTGTAGCATTTTTAGAAAAGATAATTTCTTCTGGAAATCTTGTATTTATAAATTTTGCTATTTCTTTTCTTGTATTTTCATATACTTCTGTTGCTTCAATACTTAAATTATATGCTCCCCTATGAGGGTTTGCATTATATCTCTCATAAAATTCTTGAACTTTGTTTATTACTTGTATTGGTTTTTGTGAAGTTGCACCACTATCTAAATAAGTTATCATATTATTTTCCAAAAGCGGAAAATCTTTTTTTATTTCTTCTACTGTTTTCATCCTTACAAATTCCTTTCTATCTTACTCATTCCAATATGCCTACTTTAAAAATGAGTTTATTAACTTTCTCCTTCTACTCTAATTTCTTATCAATTTCTTTTAAGATTTTTTCTTTTAATTCTTTATCTTCTATTTTATCTAAAACCTTATTAAATTTTGCTCTTACCATAAGTTTTAAAGCTTCTTTTTCTGAAAAGCCTCTACTCATTATATAAAACAATTCCTTTGGTCCTACTTTTCCTGTTGCAGTAGAATGGTTTCCTTCCACATCTTCTTCTGTGCATAAAAGCATAGGAAGAGCTATAGATTTTGCTGTTTCGGATAAAATCATACAATATTCATTTTCATCTCCTTTTGCCTTTTTTGAACCTTTTTTGAAATCTATTGTTCCTTTAAAATGCTTTTTACAATTATCTTTTATTGCCCCTTGCACATTTATGTTTGCCTCTGTTTTTTCTCCAAAAAGCTCTGCAATATAATTTAAATCTAATATCTGATTATCTTTTCCCAAATAAATTGCATCTAAATTACTTTTTGCCTTTAACCCTTTTATATTAGAATAATAATTTGAAATAGAATTTTTGCCACCAAAATCTATTATTGTAAAATCTAAATTTGCTTCATCTTCTAACACATTTTCTATAGCAACAAAATTAGTTGAATTTGTATTTAATAAATTCACAAAAACAATTCTTAAATTTGCTGAATTTTCACACCTTATATTTATTTGGCTATTATTAAAATGCACCTCATCATCTTTAGATTCATATTTTAAAATAATAACTCCATTTGAGCCTTCAAAAGCCTCTATTTCTATATTGCAAACCAAACTACTATTTTCTTTATTAAAGTCAAAATTAACTTCAACCATTTCTTCTTTTTTTATTTCTATTTTTATATTTTTATTTGAATTTTCTTGAATTTGTTTATATATTTTTTTAGATAATCCATATTTTAATTTTTTTAAATTTACTTTTTCTTCTGAAATTTTTCCTTTTAAAATATGAAGTTCATCAAATTTACCTATATTATTTGGTAAATCAAATTCTTTTAAATTTATATTGTTTATTTCATAATTTCTTGATGTTCTAATCGGTGTTTCATTAATAATCATTTTATTATCCTTTCTTTAAGCTACCCTATACTACCTTCAAGCTCTAAATTAATTAAGCCATTCATTTCTACCGCATATTCAATAGGAAGTGCCTTTGAAATTGGGTCAGCAAAACCTCTTACTATCATAGCTTTAGCGTCTTCTTCTGACAACCCTCTACTCATTAAATAAAAAATTGCTTTATCACTTATTTTTCCTATTTTTGCCTCATGCGAAAATTCCACTTCATCTGTTCTAACATCATTTACAGGTATTGTATCAGACCTTGAAATATCATCTAACATTAAAGACTCACAAGATACCGAACATTTAGAATTTTTTGCATTTTCATTAATTTTTACCTGTGCACGGTATGTTGCCACACCTCCATTTTTAGATATGGATTTTGAATTTACAACACTAGACGTGTTTTCAGCATTATGAACCACTTTAAAACCTGTGTCTAAATTTTGCCCTTTTCCCGCAAAAGAAATTCCCGTATATTCTGTTTTTGCACCTTCTCCATTTAAAATACTCATTGGGTAAAGCATTGATATTTTAGACCCAAATGACCCAGATACCCAATCAACTTGTGCTCCTTCTGAAATTAAAGCTCTTTTTGTATTTAAATTAAGCATATTTTTTGACCAGTTTTCTATTGTAGAATATCTTAAATATGCATTTTTCTTAACAAATAATTCAACACAACCAGCATGTAAATTTACCTTATTATATTTTGGTGCAGAACATCCTTCTATAAAGTGAAGTGATGCACCTTCATCTACTATAATTAAAGTATGCTCAAACTGTCCTGATTCTGGCGAATTTAATCTAAAATATGATTGCAAAGGAATTTTTACTTTAACTCCTTTTGGAACATAAACAAAAGAACCTCCTGACCACACTGCTCCATGAAGTGCAACAAATTTATGGTCATATATTGGAACACATTTCATAAAATGTTTTTTTACTAAATCTGGGTATTGTTTTAAAGCTGTTTCCATATCTGTGTATATTACGCCTTGCTCTAAAAGCTCTTGTTTCATACTATGATACACAACTTCTGAATCATACTGTGCCCCTACACCTGCTAAAGACCTTTTTTCTGCTTCAGGTATACCTAATTTATCAAAAGTAGATTTTATATCTTCTGGCACATCTTCCCAATTTCCAGTCATTTTGGTTTTTGGACGTACATATGTTGCAATCTCGTCCATATTAAGTTCAGTTAAATCAGGTCCCCACGTTGGAAGCTCTAGCTTTTCATACACTTCTAGTGCTTTTAGTCTAAATTCTTTCATCCAGTCCGGGTCATTTTTCTGTTTTGAAATTTCTTTTATTATTTCAGGGGTTAAACCCTTTTTTATTTTAAATTCATAATTATCTTTATTTTTTATGTCATATATATTTCTGTTTATTTCTTTCAATTTAGTTTTCATAATATTGTCCTTTCTACTTGCATTTTTTGTTTTTTTGTGATATAATAATTGCTAATTGGGTTGTCTCACACCCAGGCAATGCCCTACTAAGTGAGGTATGTATACAAAGGAGAAAAAGATATGTTTAAATGGAAGCATAGATGTTTCGAGTTAGAATATAAACTCGAATGCGAAAAAGCGATGGTTGCTAACCTTTTGCAAGAGCGTAACGCACTCATCGCTAAGAACGCTGAGTTAAACGCCTCCAATATTCGTCTGGAGAGTGAACTTCAAGCTCTTCGGAAGAACCAGAAAACGTTCTTTCCCCCTAATCCTCTCCCGAGAGAGCCAATCTCTCGGAGATAAGGGGGCTTCCACCCCACCTCAATTG
>OLHE01001089.1_pt1 | contig 18644 bp, 19 predicted proteins | sample 1605821 | NCBI WGS metagenome assembly OLHE01 (sample SAMN03283250) | human gut metagenome | biome: human-associated habitat; material: feces | host: Homo sapiens | place: USA | collected 2013
GCCCATCTTTCGCCAGCTCCATCAAGTTATCCTGGATACGTTCCGTGAGAATATCACGTTCAAATTCTGCGATAATGGCCAGCACCTGGATGATGATTTTGGATGTGCTGATCCGTGTATTGATATTGTTGGAGCAGACCAAAAGCGTCACATCGTGACGCTCAAAATATTCCAGCAGCCGCATGAGGTCGGACGTTTTTCGGCTGATTCGGTCCAATTTATAACAGGCCACAGCCTTGATTTTCCCCATCTCAATGTCCCGGAGCAGCCTTTGAAAATCCGGGCGGTCGGAATAGTAGCCGCTCAAACCTTTGTCCTCATACCGGGCAAATTCGTAATCTTCCGGTAGGGAAAGCTGATTGATCGCATAGTCGGCGCTTTGCTTAAACTGAACTCCAATGCTGTCCCCCTTATTCGTAATACGGGACTTTCTCGCATATATGGCAACCAATCTATCATCGATTCCCGTCTGGATTCTTGCCTTGCGTTTCATATTCAAATATCCTCCTTTCCAGGGCGATGAGTAAACCACCCTTTCTCCATTATTATAGGAACATCCTCATTTTTGCTCAAAGGTGCGATGATCCTCTTTCAATGTGGAAAGCAACGCTTTTAATTCTTCCGCGTTCAAATCCCGCAATTCACGGGTTAAAAACTCGGCGCGTTTTTCAGCGAACTGGCGCAGGGATTGCTCGCTGTCTTTCCCAGTGTGAAATACGATCTCCATGTGCTGTACCCCGGTCATTGACGGCGCTTTACAACCTCATAGTCAAAACCGGGCCGCTGGCCGCAGTAGGTGCAAATGTCCTTTTCCACCCGGCCAGGGTGAACCCTGCGCAAATAATAAGAGCCTGTGCCGTAGAAGTTATTGGCACAGGCCGGGCAAAGGCACATGATTAAGTTTTCGGGAACTTCCTCAATCAGCCCCACGCTGACCGCCAGGGCGTGGTTGATTTTGCGGATATGCTTTTCCTCCAGATGTCCGATGTACGCGCCCAGCCGTTTCTTGTCAATGGTGCGGAGCTGTTCCAAAAGAACGAGAGAAGGCAGTTCCAGCCCGTTTTCCGCCTGGAGAAGATAGTGGGTGGGCAGCTTGGCCTTGGCGTCCACTTTGCTGGAAATGGCCGCCACAATGACGGTGGGGCTGTATTTGTTCCCCGTGTTGTTCTGAAGAATAAGGACGGGGCGATAACCTTCCTGCTCGGAGCCGATTCCCCGGCCCAGATCGGCATAGTACATATCGCCGCGCAGATATGTCCTGTTCATGTCTTATGACCTCCCTTTGAAAAATTAGGCGGCATGGGCCGCCTATGTAGAGGCCGCACAGCAGAACAGAATGAAGGCCGGGGATAGATAAAACCATTCTCCTGTTTTCATTGGCCCGTCCTGCTGTACGGCCCGTATTTCAAAGGTGCTCCTATTTGTCCTCGACGCCCCGAAGCACCGGGTGGGAAGTCATCAAACGGCTGGCGGCTTGCCAGCTCCACGGGGAATCTCACCCCTCGCGTGGTTCTCACGCAACCGCCCCCATTGCCTGCGACGGATCACGGCAAAATGGAGCCGCTTCAACGCTCGGACGTTAGGCTGGACGGGAGTATCATTGTCCCCGCTGCCGGTCATGGCCGTACCGGGAGCCATCCGGTACTGACAGCCTGCTGTTTCTCGCTCCTTGCCGGGAAGAACAAACCAAAGACCTGCATTTTCTTTTTCGGTGGTGTCTCGTTGTTTTCTTCCGGCAGATCGCCGCGCAGCAGCCGCCTGGGCTTTGGCTTTCGCCAAAGCAGCGGGAATGTGCCTGATGAATGGGTATGCAGTTTTCAAAGTTCCGGGAGAGATAAAAAAGACCTCTCACTCTATTTGCCGTTGAGTGAGAGGTCTAACAACCCTATTTACTCAAAAAAGTTTTTCAGCTTTTTGAGTATCCGGTTTTTCCGCTTGTGGACGGCCTGTTGAGAAATGCCCAGGGCCTTTGCCACTTCGCTCTCTGTTTTTTCGTCAAAGAACAGGGCAGAGATGAAATCCCGTTCTTCTCTGGTAAGCTGCATAAGCGCGGTATGTAGCTTGTCCACCGCAAGTTTTCGGATCACTACATCCTCCACGCTCTCCGCAGCAGCGGCAAACTGGCGGGCATTTTCTTCCATGAGCCTGTCCAGGGAATCCTCCCGGCTGGGGAGAACCTGCTTGATTTCGCCGTTGCTGCCGTAAACCGGGCGCTCGCTTTTCAGATCTGCCTCAAAGTAGCGCATTTTCCGGTCGCCCCGCATATAAGCGGTATATACTTCGTCCGTAACCTCGACAAATTGGCCGCGAACCCATATTTTCTTTTTACCAGCGTCCACGCTGTGTACCTCCGTTTCGTCTGAATTTCGGGAAGAAATCCAGACGGACGGCGGCCCCCTGCAATGGGGCTGGCTTGTCCTAACGGGAAATAACAGGAATCTGCATTTCCCGACATAGAAAAAGCGCGTACACCTTCTGGCGCACGCGCTTAGCTGTTGTCTTTTGCCGGATGATGGGTAAGGCCCAGGGAAAAGGAAAAAGCCTGTCGAACAAAAAAATACCGCAATCCCCTTGAGGACTGCGGTATGTAGGAAATGCGGATTTAATCCGGCGCGGGGCGGGCAGGCCCCCGGCTTTTTCTTTTCAGGCTCCATGTGCTATCCCCTTATGGGGATAAGCTGACAGACATCACCACCTTTCCCCAGACTAAAAATGTAGATGGGGGTAGTATAATGGATGAAATACAAATGAAATGGAAACGAAACGCAAATAGAACACAATTCGGTCGCAAATTCAGAGCAAAGCCGACAAGGAAAGGGCGGAAAAAAGCGCCATTTGTAGGGCTTTGGGAGAATGGCGCGAAAAAACGGCAGCCCATAGAGGGCTGCCGTTCTCAATCATCAATGTACTTCCATGCAGTACCCGATGTCCCGGATACAGGAAATTGCAAAAGGTGGCCGGGGAAAGGCTGCGTACAGTTTCTGCCGCATACTCCGCACATGGCTGCCCACCGCGATATTTTCATTGCCAAAGGGTTCTTCTTTCCAGACTTTTTCATACATCTGTCCGTAGGTAAGCACCCGCCCTTTATTGGTCACTAATAGGCAGAGCAGGGCGAACTCCTTGGTATTCAGCTCAATTTCCTGCTGACCGTGATAGATTTTTCGGCGGTCTGGGTAGATTTGCAGGCCAGGGAGTGACAGGATCGGCTCTGGGTCAATCTCCCACATTTTCAAATCCGGGTGGAACTGTAAAAAGGTAAGAAAATCCTCAAATGTCCTTTTGTCTTTATCCTCCAGCTCCATAATCACGACTCGTCCGATGGTATCACCTCCCGGCTGCCTGAGAAGGCCGCTTCTTTTAACTTCTGAAAGCTTTGTTCACTGATGACGTGTTCCAGCCTGCAAGCGTCCTGCGCCGCAATATCCTTGGGGACACCAGCTTCGATGAGCTGCCTGGTGAAAAATTGGTGTTTCTCATAAATCTGTGTAGCGATTTGCAAGCCTGAATCTGTGAGGGAGAGTGTGCCATCGGTATTTTTGATAATATGCCCGAATTTGGACAATTCCTTGACAGCCCGGCTTACAGAAGGCTTTGTAACCCCTAAATGTACAGCTATATCAACACCCCGAACGCTACCGCGCTTTTGATGAAGGATAAGCACAGCTTCAAGATAATCCTCCATAGATGATGTCAAGGCCAATGGCGCACCTCCTTTTTGAATCATTATGCCAATTTCAAAGATTCCTGCCTATCCATCACAATATTGTATCCTCATTTACATCATCCGATATGCCAAAAAACAGTCATTCGTTATATGCAGGAACAATGGTATGAGACAGGTGGAACTTAAAAAACATGATATTTATTTAAGGTGAATTGCCGCAACATCTACATGATTGGGAATACTGTTAAAGGTATAGGACTCAATCACATCGCTATTGAATACAGCGTATTCATTTCGATAGTTGAGCGGAATAATCACGCTGCTTTCATTGGCGGAGTTTAAAGCCTCTGTAAAGATTTCTTGGACAACTGCTGGATCGTCTGTATTATACAGTCCAGCAATCAACGCTTTGGCTTCTTCATCACTCATAGAGGCCAGCGCCTTGGCAACCTGAGGATCGGTGGAGTAAATACCGCTGGGGTCTGAATAATCGGTGGACGGATACATATTGGCTACAAAAGTATAGGGGTCATAAGGGAACCAATAACTCATGTAAGCTGTCATCTCATAATTATCCTCCATAAAGACCTGCTGCATGAACGCCATTAGATCAATGGGGTTAGTTTTAATCTCAATACCCAGTTCTTCCATAGCACTTTGGAAAAAGAGAACCACATTGTCGTACACACCCGTGGATGGATATGTAATGGTAAAGGACAAAACCTTACCGTCCTTTTCGCGGATTCCGTCGCCATCGGAGTCTACCCAGCCAGAGTCCTCCAGAAGGGCGATTGCACCTGCCATATCGTAATCCGGGGTTGTCACAGTTGCATCACAATAAGGCATATCTGTAGGCATTACCGAATTAGCCGCAGTTCGCAGACCGGCATAAATATTCTGTGCGATGGATTCTTTGTCAATCGCCATTTGGATGGCCGTGCGAACATTTTGGTCATCTAAAGGAGCAATCTCATCATTGAGGGCGATAAACTCAGTCACAAAGTTGAAATCAGATATAATTCCCGTGATCCCCTCTGTTTGCGAAAGTTCCTGATAGGAGTTCGCATCCAGTGTGTCGGAGCCGATGATAAAATCTACTTCTCCAGCTCTCATAGCGGCGACCTTGGACTCAGGGATGACCTTTACTGTAAAACGATCTACATCCGATTCTTCGCCCCAATAATTCGGATTTTTCACAAATGTGTATTCCGTAGCGGTTTCGTTCACACTCTCGAACATATAGGGGCCGGTGCCGGGAGTATGGGTCATCAGATACTCCGTATTAAGAGAGCCATCTTCATTGAAAGCAGCAGCGGAGAGAATACCGCGGGGCATCACCATAGCAAGGTCATTCAAAACATTGTAGTATGGGCGACTCAAATGGAAAGAAACGGTGTACTCATCATCTACAGTAATTTCTGTAGTTAGCATATCCAGTTGTCCATAGTTTGCACTGGTTCCAATGACTGACTTCATATTGTCAAAGTAGAGCTTGACAGCCTCGGCATTAAAAGCAGTTCCATCATTAAACTGCACATCTTCTCGTAAATAGAAAGTATAAGTAAGACCATCCTCTGAAACAGTCCAGTCGGTGGCAAGGCAGGGCTGATATTCCCCGTCACGGTATTCCACCAAGCTTTCGTAAAAGTTGTTCATGTAATATGTAGTCTCATAGGACTGAACGCCGGGGGCAAAGCCCATAGAAAAATTGGCGCTCTGCGCAATAGAGATGGACTTCTCTGTTTCATCGGAACCGGAATCAGGATTATCCTGTCCGCCACCGGTAGTACCACAACCGGCAAGAAGCATGACGCTCATAACACCGACCAACAGCAACGATAAGAGTTTTTTCATTTTACAACACTCCTTTTTGATTTTTTATTGTAAGGCCAGTCGCTTGGAACGGACGGCCTTGACAAGCATTTGTGAATAGGGTTCTTGAAAATCAGAAAAATGATGTGGCTGTTCCACTGTTTCAATAATTTTTCCTCTGCGCATCACATGAATGGCACCCTCCATATACATTGCGGTGTCAAGGTCATGGGTGATGATGAGAAATCCAATCTGAAGTTCCTTATGGAGTTCTTTCAAAAAACCCAGGATTTCTTTCTTCAAAGTGACATCCAATCCACTGAAAGATTCATCAAAAATAATATATTGAGGACGGGTTGCCAGAGCCCGTGCAATACACAATCTTTTCTGTTGACCGCCGGAAAGCTCGTTAGGCCGATGAGAAAGGGTGGAGCGTTCCAACCTGACCATATCCATGAGTTCCAGGCATCGACACCTCCTATCCTGGGCTTTCATATGAAACAGGAGTTGTAGAGGTTCCTCCAGAATGGCGGCAACGCTTTGATGGGGATCCAACGAACCCAGGGCGTTCTGCATTACCAGTTGTACCTTACCTCGAACAGAACGAATCTCTTTCCGCTTACAGGAAGTGACCTCCAAATCACCAAGAAACACTTTTCCAATATTAGGCATCTCAATGTAGGACAAGACTCTTGCCAAAGTGCTTTTTCCACTTCCGCTTTCCCCCACAAGTGAGGATACGCATCCATCTTTTAGTTCCAAAGAGACATCTGACACGGCGTCAAAAACTGTGTGTCCGCTATCAGGTAATGAATATTGTTTTGTAATATGTTCGGCTCTCAGCATAGTCCCTCCTGAAACAGCACGCTGGCCTGAACAAGTTGTCTGGTATATTCGTGCTGCGGTTTTGTAAAGACATCTTTGGTTTTTCCGGTTTCAATGATTTCCCCATTCTTCATAACGGCCACCCGGTCACATATCTTAGCGGCCACGCCAAAGTCATGGGTCACAACGATCATGGAAACGCCAGATTTTTTTAATTTCTCTAATTCATTCAGGATCAGATACTCACTGGCAGCATCCACAGCAGTGGTAATTTCATCCGCAATAATCAACTTCGGGCGTTGAAGAAGGGTGAGGGCAATCATAACGCGTTGCAGTGTGCCTCCAGATAATTCATGAGGATAACTTCCAAGGATTTTTCTCGCATCAGGCAAATTGACATCTGCAAGCGCAGCAGCGAATCGTTTTCGGAATGCCATCTTCTCTGTTTGGCCTTTCAGTGAAAATCCCATCTCCACCTGCTTTCCCAGCTTGAGCATTGGGGCAAACGCGGTCATGGGGTTCTGAGGGATCATACTGATTTGCCTCCCCCGATAGTCTCTCAATTCGCTCATTTTCACCGCGAGCATTTCTCGCCCATTCCATTGGATGCTTCCAGTTTGGTCAAATAATCGGGGATTGAGAAGTTTCATAATACACTTGCTGGTCATACTTTTTCCGCTTCCGCTCTCCCCAATCAACCCCAATGTTTCCCCGTTGCCCACAGAAAAGCTGACGGAGTGTACAAGGACTTCTTTTGTCCGCTTTGTGCAAATGGAAAGATTACTAACCGTGAGCATCATGATCCCTCCTTTGGAGCACAGAGGTCTCGCAGGGCCTCCCCGAATAAATTGAATCCAGCCGCGGCAAATAAAATGCACAGACCTGGATAGACCAGCAGTTCCGGATGGCTAAACATTAGTTTATTGGCGTTCACAAACATTGCGCCCCACTCTGCCGTGCCGGTCTCCAATCCCAAGCCCAAGAAAGCATAGCTGGAGATCATAATGATAATGGAGGACAATCCTGTGCTATATATCACTAACAAATGTGGCAGAATATTCGGAATGATATGCCGGAACACAATGCGCAGTTCTGAGCACCCGGACATTCTACAGGTGATGACATACGGTTGACTCCGTTCTCGGAGTACATGGGTGCGAACCACCCTCGCATTCCACACCCACATAGCAATCACAATGGAAAGAATGATGCTGGTTACTTTGGACTCAAAAAGCCCTACCAAAGTAATTGCCACGAGGAATGGCGGAAATGCCATAAAAATATTGGATACCACCTCGAATACCCGATCCACAATACCGCCAAGATAAGCACATAAGGTTGCAATGACGGTACTGATAATAGCCAATAGCAGCAAAGTAGGAAGCGCAATACTCAAAGATTCCCTGGCTCCGTAAATTAAGCGAGACAAAACGCATCGTCCAAGTTCATCTGTCCCAAGTGGATATTGTGTATCTGGCGGAGCAAAACTATGGGCCACATTCAGTTGCATAGGATCATTAGGTGCCAAAAAAGGGGCAAACACCATCACCAGAAAAACAATCAGCATCATGGCAAGTCCAATTAAAGCCTGAGGGCTGTGGATAATTTTACGAATCATGATCTTCCTCCCATCTGGCTTTGAGGATTCAACAATGTGTTCAGGCAGTCTGCAAGGAAATTGACCAAGACAAAGATAACGGCAGTGAGCAATACACACGCGTTGATTGTTATGGTATCCCTGGCGTTTAATGCTGTCACCAACATGGAACCGAGACCCGGAATGGAGAACACACTCTCCACCATAGAACTGCCTGCAATCATAAACCCAAAGCTCTGCGCCAGCATGGTAATTAACGGAGGTAACGCAAAACGGCTTACCATGTTTGCAATTTTCCATTCTGATACTCCCCGTGCCCTTGCATATAATACAAAATCACTGTTATATCCATCTAACAGGGAAGAACGAAATACCCGAATGGTTCCTGCCGACGTAGGGATAGCCAATGCCAGAGCCGGAAGAACAAAATCTTTCAGACTGTCTGCCCCCATAATGCTGAAAATAGGGAGATACACAGCAAAAGCAAGTAAAAGCATGAAACCGATCCAGTAATTTGGAAGTGACATACAAATAATTCCGAACAGGTAGATGCTTTTATCCGCTAAACCTCCTTTTCTGCTGGCAGATAAAACTCCAAGGGGAATACAGATTACCGTACTAAACAAAAGTGCTAACACAGCCATAATCAAAGTTGGCTGTATGGATGCCGCCAGTTCCTCCACAATGGAACGTCCCGTGTTGTATGAGTTTCCAAAATCACCGTGCAGGGCATTCCACAACCAAGAGCCATATTGCTGGAGGATAGGTTTGTCAAGGCCAAGTTCTTCCCGCACTAATTCAATCTGCTCCGCGGTTGGCCGACTGTAACGACGCACAGCCAATGCCTCAGCCGCATCTACAGGGGAGAGGTTTGTGTAGACAAAGGTCAGAATGGTTACCCCAAACAAGACAATCAAAAGTAATACAATTTTAGTGAGTACTTTTTTCCCTATCATTTTCCATTGGCCTCGCCTTTTCTCGGATCAGTAATGCGCCACGATTCTGCCGATTTCCGGGAATGGACAAAATCTCCATAGATCCCGCCCTGCTTTATCAATTCTTCGTGGGTGCCATGCTGAACAATCTTTCCGTGATCCACCACTAAAATCTGGTTTGCATGGCGCACCGTTTTCAGGCGATGGGCGATCATAATAATGGTCTTGCCTCCGGTTAATGCTTCAATGGCCGCTTGAAGCTCCGCCTCATTCTCCGGGTCAACATTTGCGGTAGCTTCATCCAAGATGACAACGGGAGCATCCTTCAGCATGGCTCTGGCTATGGAAAGCCGCTGACGTTCACCGCCAGATATTGTGGCTCCTCCTTCACCAATCACTGTGTCATAGCCATCAGGCAACGCCATAATAAAATCATGGCAGCGGGCAGCTTTTGCCGCAGCCACCACTTCTTCATGGCTCGCCTCCGGCTTACCAAACTTGATGTTATTTTCAATACTGTCGTTGAACAAATACACATTCTGAAAAACCATACTGAAATTGCTCATCAAACTGTCCAGCGAATAGTCTTTTACATCAATGCCGCCCAATTTCACGGAGCCTTTTTTCACATCCCAGAACCGGGCCATAAGGCTGGTAAGCGTTGTTTTGCCGGAACCGGAGGGCCCCACAATAGCGGTAGTCGTGCCTTCTGGAATGGTGAAGCTCACATCATCAATGATTTTCCGATCTCCATAGGAGAAATCCACATGGTCAAATGAAATATCATGGCTTTTCGGCACCTGAACAGAGCCGCCCTCATCCATCCTGGGTGCCCGGTCAATTTCCTCTACCCGGTCAATGGAAGCATCAATCATCGGTAGCATAAAGAACATCTCACCAGCCGATTCCAATTCGCTGTATACCAGGAACGCAGATACTACCATCATCAAACAGGTGAACAGCGACATATTCCCTTGCAGGAAAAGCCAGATGGAAATCAGGATTGCCAACACAGAAGTAACGCGCAAAACAACCTGCTCCAGCACGTTGTAGGGGATGCGTTTGCGCTCCAATTTGAAGTTTTGATTTTCTGTTTCTTTGATGGTATTGTTTAGAGTTTGTTTTGCCGCTTTATCCCCGTGGAAAGCGCGCACCACACTCATACCCTGGATGTATTCCAGCACAGCATCCACCAATTTAGTCTGTGCAGCCAATCGTCCTGGGGAAAGCTCACGGGATTTCTTAAGCAGTCGAGAATTGACCCAAAGGAACAGCAGCGTCCCAACAAAGAACACAAGACCGATTCTCCAGTCGAAGCACATGATCGCCAGAGAAAAAACCGCAGTACGAATCATACCCACAACTGTCCGGGCAATCACTGCGAAAGACATACTCTCCAAATCGGACATTGTGGAGGTTGCTGCCGCAGTAAGACTGCCCAGGCTCTGCGCGTTGAAATAACCCATCGGCATATATTTCATGCGTTCACCGATGTGAATACGCTTTTCTCCGCACATTCGGTAGTTAGCGTGTCCTTCACTATTGTGGGCCAGATACCAGCAGAGCGCGGCACCAGCCACACTAACCACCATAATTCCCAAAGCTGTCCATGCGGTGGCCCCGGTTATATTCTGTTCCACCAACGCCCGTAGCACGATCAATAGAGCGACAAATTGTAACGCTTCAAAGATGCTCCGCAGCAGTTCAAAGGCCATACCTTTATACCAGGTGCTTTTCTCTGTCCCGGAAAATCGAAAGAACCGTTTATATGCGTCAAACATACGCCGCACCTCCTTCCATCTGATCGTTGTCTCGCGCCTGCGTGTGAGCCGCCCACATTTGCTGATATAGCGGACACCGATCCAACAGTTCTCCATGCGTTCCGGAGTCCAAAATCTTTCCGTGATCTACCACAGCAATTTGTTCCGCCCCAGTAATGGTGGACAGGCGATGGGCGATCACAATGAGTGTCTTTCCATGAGTTAGCCGCCCTATGGCATCCTGAATGACCGCCTCATTTTCCGGGTCTGTGTAAGAAGTTGCCTCGTCTAAGATAACAATGGGTGCATTTTTCATCATGGCCCGTGCAATAGCGACCCGCTGGCGCTCTCCACCGGAGAGGTGTCCACCTGCGCCGCCTACTACAGTTTCATACCCGTGATCCAGACCCATGATAAACTCATGACAGCCCGCAGCTTTTGCCACCGCCTCGACTTCAGCATCCGTTGCCTCTGGCCTGCCCATGCGGATATTCTCACGGACGGACAAATTGAACAGAAAATTATCCTGGGATACATAACCAATCAAATCCATTACCTGCTCTGGAGGAAGTTCTTTTGCGTCAACACCTCCAATGGTGATATGCCCGCCTCCAACATCCCAATAAGAGGCGATAAGTTTCGCAATCGTGGATTTACCAGAGCCGGAAGGCCCTACCAATGCCGTTGTGGTTCCTTGTTTGATGTCCAGGGTGATGCCGTTCAGAACTTGCGTATCCTTATAAGCAAAAGTCACATCCCGCAGCGAAATATCCAATCCTTTGAGATTTTTCCGCTGGGACGGACGTTCCAAATCAGGCTCGGACAATACGGCAGTAATTTCTCCGGTGATAGTAGCAATTTTAGAAAAATCATCCGTCAGAAAGATAGCCGCAACCAGTGGCCCCATAATGCCAAGAGACAGAATGGCAATGGTAATAAAGTCCGGAGCAGACAAAGAGCCGTTCATATAGAACAAGCATCCAACAGGTAATACACCAATCAGTACAGCAGGCCAAATCGTCATCATCAGAGCAGAATAGCCCTGGGTGGATTTCATCCAGTCCAGCATAAGATCCACGCTCTGACGGACAGCCTGTGTAAACTTTCCATAAGAGGCAGCACTTTGATTGAACGCCTTGATGACCTCAATCCCATTGATGTACTCCACAGTGGTGGCACTCATATACTTACTTGCCTGAACAACAGCACCGTATTTTTTAGGGTATTCCTTCATCTGGGCCATGTAACAGAGCATCCCGATGGGTATCGTAATCAGGGACACCAGTGCCATTCTCCAATCCAATACAAACAGGTAAATAATGATGGCGATGGGGACAAGCAGGTTAGAAGTCATTTCCGGGATGATATGTGCCAGAGGGACTTCCATTTGCTCTACACGCTCTACCATTGTTGTTTTCAGCCGTCCCGAAGGTGTATCCGTTAAGTATCCCATAGAAACACGCGTTAATTTATCCGCAATCGCCTGTCGTATTTCTGAAAGCACATGGAATGTCGCTTCGTGGGAACATCTGGTAGAGAACCCATGAAAAACAGACTTCATCAAATAAGCTATAAAGGCGACGATTCCCCATGTTAAATAAGCAGAAAAATTCGTTTCACCTCCAATCAGCAGATTTACGATCCTTGCCACAGCGAAATATGGCACGATACCGCTTGTGACGCTGATAACAGCAAGAATAATAGAGAGCAAAAAGCCTGATTGATGCGGTTTAATGAATGTCATCAAATTTACAGAATCTTTTTGTCGCTGCATACAATTCCCTCCTTTTAGTTAGCTAAACCTAACCATGGGCCAAAAGTAAAAGCCGACCATCCACAGGATTTATCCTGTAAATCATCGGCTCTGCGTCTTGGCGTCTGGCTCTGATAATATAATGTTTTGTCCCTGCACATCCACGATGTGTTCTTTTCCGCATTTAGGACAAAATAGCGGAAAACGTTTGAGAACAGTATCTGGATTTACTTTTGTGCGGGTTTTGTTGCCGCAGGTAGGACAATGAATCCAGCCACTGTGGTCAATCCAACCACTCATACGACATCACCTCCATCTGCGGTAAAGATGGTCTGCCATCCAGCGGTATAAAAGCGCCGCATTCTATGGATATGCTCCAATGCCTGTTCTTTTGGCATATCATGAATAATGACCTCGAACATACCTGTATAAAAGGCACTGGAAAGGAGATGATTAAGTTCTGGCGTAAGTCTACCGCTTGTTATTGCATCATTTCCCGATGCTGCAATATATTTCGCAGTACATTCTATATCCAGTTCAACGATGCGGTGAATAAATTCTTGATAGACACTATTCTCTCCACTGGTAAGCAACAGCTTAAATTCATCGAAATGATTGTATAGATAGTCCACTACTTTAGGAAAGCCATCATTGGAATATCGAAGCATTTGCTGTGTCTGCTCATTACCTGGCATCATGTTGAACCTGGATAATACGGATTGCAACAATTCGCAAAAGCCATCCGCTGCTGTCTGAACGAGGGAACGGTATAGACTTTCTTTGTCAGGGTAACGAATATAAATTGCGCCTTTACTCGATCCAGCCTTCTCTGCGATTACACGGAGGGAAGCATTTTCATAACCATTTGCTAAGAACTCTTCTTTAGCACATTCCATTAGTTTTTCAGTCACTCCAGCCACTCTTTTTGCCATAGTTCACCTCCGTTCTTTTAAGACCATCAGTTTCAAACCATCAGTCTTAATATACCACAGCACTTTGGAAAAGTCAATAGGCTTTATCGTTTTATGTTGATCCCTATTCTAAAAGTCTGTCAAATAACTTTAAATTTGTTATATGGCTATATGTACTATGTACCCAGCCGCCTGCGCGGCTGGGCTTCTTTTTTAGGGCGTCAAAAAGCTGGACAGCCATAGCCCAGAACCTCATAATGCCCCACGGGGTAGCTGTTCTGGCGGACGGAATCGCCGGAGTTGCCTTCAATGGTGTAAACCCGTCCGTTCTCCACCTTCTCCACAATCCCGGTATGGTCGGAAAGCCCGTCCTGCCCGTTCTCATCATCCCAGTCAAAGAAGATAATCATGCCGGGGGCCGGTTCGGCGCTGCCGTCCAGCCATTGGCCCCTATCCTTGAACCACTGTACGCCGTTGACGCACCCTGCATATTTGGGAATTACGCCGGTATCAATATAACCGCACTCGTTGGCGCACCAGCTCACAAAGCAGGCGCACCATTCCACGCGGCTGGAAAAACCATACCAGCTCCAGTACGGCTCGCCGCCCACGTTCCCTACCTGGGAGAGCGCCACGGAGACGATGGCCCCGTCCTCGGTGTAAATGCCGTAGAGGACGGCACTCCACAGGCTGCGGTTTTCCTCGGCCAAAAGCTCGGCAAGCTGCTCTTTCTGTTCCTCGTCAAACCCGTACTGCTCCGCCATTTCCTCGGCGGTCTTGTGGCTGACGGTGATATACAGATAGGTTTGGGTGACGGTGGTTTCCGTCTCCACGATATTGCCATTGCCGTCATCGGTTTCGGTGATGACCGTTTCCGTTCTGGTTTCCGTGCGGGAAGATATTTGGTTCATCTCCCAGAAAATATTCGTGAGGATGGCCTTCTTGCTGTCGTCAATGGTGGCCACCTCCTGGGGGTTATCCGGGTCAGTGGTCGTCTTGACGGCATAGACGGCAAGCACCTCCGGCCAGACGGCGCGGGAGCCGGACATCTCCAGCACGTCATGGGACAGGTTGGCCTTTGTGGTGTCGATCTGCTGCTGGTAATCATCGTTGATCTCCTGCACCACGTTCTGCATGGTATAGCCCGAACCGCTGTCCTCACCGGAAAAGAAAATGCCAAAGCAGGAGCCGATCAAAAGCCCGATGAGGCAGATAATGACAATGACCAGCACGGCGATCCAGCCCCCGGCAGCGATGGCGGCGATCAGCGCCTTGGTGGCTGCAATGATGGCTTTCACCGCCGCGATGGTAGCCTTGGCCGCAACCTTTGCAGCCGCAACCGCCGCCCTTGCCGCAGCGCGGGCCGCGTGGGCGGCGGCCCTGGCGGCTCTGGCCGTGGCCTGGGCAGTCCGCTGGGCGGCTTTGGCCGCCTGCTGTGTGGTCTTGATACTGGCCTTCGCGGTTTTTTCCGCCGTCTTGATGGATTTGCTGGCGGTTTTTACCGTCCCTTTGGCGGTAGCGGACGCCTGCTTGATGGTCTTGCGGCCCCTGTCCACGGTTTTAATGCTTTTCTTTCCCCGATCCAGGGTCTTGACGGCCCCGCGCTCCTGCCGGAGCGTCCTTACCGGCTCGGAGATCTTGTCCGCCGTCTGCCGGGTTTTCCTCGCCGCCTGCTTCTTGGCTTGTTTTTTCGGTTGTTCGGCTGCGGCTTTCCGCTTCTGGATATTCTCCTTGACCTTGGAAATGTTCTCCTTTGTGGTCTTTATCCCTTTGCGGCCCTGTTTATCAAACTGGTGGATCGCTTCATGGGTGACGCTATCCACCCCGGAAGAAAGACGGTCGGACGCATACTCGCCGGGGGAGCTTTCCGCCGCATACAGGCTGTGGTCGGCATTATCCCTGGTGCGGATATACGCCTCCTTCATCCGTTCAGAAGCAACCGCCGCTTTGTCAATGGCCTTAATGCCTTTTTCTGCGATATTCCTTGTCTTAATGCCCTTGCCCATGGGCTTCACCTCCTTTCCAGGGCGGGTGCGCCCTTATTCCTCCAGCAGCTTTGCCACAACCACCATCCGCCCGTTTGTCCGGGAATACTCGCAGGTGGAAAGGGTGATAAGCTGGTCGCCATATTCCGCGCTTACGCTCGTTTCGTAAAGCGCCAGCGCCTTGCACTCGGCAATAAATCCGTCAAAAGCCCCGGCGCTCTCCGCATTGACAAAGTGGTAATACTTGAAGCCTTCCTCCGAGTAGGCTACCGTCTTAAAGGCGGCGATCACCTCATATTCGCCAAAGCTGTCCAGGGTATCAAAGCGGATGGTCTTGTGTTCCCGGTAAAAATCCTCGCTCTCATACTTGCACAGGTCGGAGAACATACTGCCGTTGTTCATGTGGTGGCCGTACAGCACCAGATTGTCGGAAATGCCTATGTCGCAGTTTTCCTGCATATAAGGCACCCCATAGCTGCTGTATGACTTATCAAAAGCGTGCTTCAGATAGAAATTGGGGTTATCCTTGGTCTGCATGACGGGGTAATCAATCCGGGTACCGGGAATGGAAATCCAGCCCACCAGGTCGCTGTTCTGAGCGTACACATCCGCATACTTTTCAAAGGCCGTGAGTTCTTCCGGCTCCTGGGCCGGCTCGTCGGCAAGCTCCAGCGTAGGCAGCTCCACATCTTCTTTGACCAGCTCGGCCACCTCGTCAAAGGCTTCGGCACTTTGCTTCTGGTCCAGGTATTCACGAGCCAGCATAGCCCCGGAGAAAAGGAAAAGGGCGGTACAAAGGGCCGCCCCAGCGATCATCAGTCTGCTTTTAACTTTGTCACTCATATTTTCACCCTCCTGTACTTATCGCGCCTGTTCTTTACTGGCCGCTTGGCGGCGCTGCCCGGTCTGGGCCGATTTCAGCCCCTGCAGCTCGGTTTTCACGGATGAGCGCCCACTATTGATTCGCTCCACCGTGAGCGCCGTGTCACGATCCATCTCAGAAAATGCCTTGCCGCAGTACAGCACAAAGCTCCGCAGCTTGGCAAGCACACCCTTATCCGCAGATAATTCCTTGCTTTTCTGGGGCTCCTTCCCCGCAAGGGCAAGCCCGGCGTTTTTGATGTGGCCGCCCGCCTGGTGCAATTCTTCCCGCATGGCGTCCAGTCTCACGGCGAGCTGCCCCATGCTTTTTTCCGCATGGGCAAAGCCCCGTCCCATCCGGGATAGAACCGAGGGGATACGCAGGGCCTGGGCCGCATGGCACAGGGCGGAGCGCCCTTTCTCCCGGAAAGTCTGCACCATCTGCTTTGCAGATGAAATGAGGTTTTCTTTTGCCGTGGAAACCATTACTTTGGTCTGGCGGACTTTACCCTCCACAGTGTCCACAAGCTGGGCGCACTGTGTGCGGATTCCCTTGTTGTGGAGCTTTTCCACTTCCAGGCGCATAGCCTTCATTTCGTCCATCATCTGCGACAGCTTTTCTTCCATACCGTCGATATAGCCCACCAGGGCCTGCACTTCTTCCTTCTGCTTGGAAAGGCTGTGCTGCTCCAATACGGAGAGAAGTTCAATAATCTGCGGATGTTCCCGCAGGGCAAGAGCCGATTCTGTCATGGTTCATTCCTCCATTCAAACGTATTATCGCGCCGGTTCCGCCTTCTTTTTCGCAGGCGGCAGCTCCCGGCAGTATTCCGGGTAACGGATCTTCACGCCCTCCATAAAGTAAGGCGCAAACTCGCAGCAAAACAAATCCTCCGGGGAGTAGGCGTTGCTGTGATCCGGGTCGGTATAACCGTTCCAGAGGTTGAAAGCAAGGCGGCACACCCGGACGGTGCCGCTGGTCTGCCAGCCGCCGTGCATACCCTCCGGGTCAATGCAGTCCTGCTTGAAATCAAACATCTGGCGGATGTTTGCCCGCGTTTCCGGGGCAATCCCCATCACATAGAAAAAGGCCCGGTGGTAACAGTCGTTCCTCCGGGCCTCGCCCATCATATCCAAAAAGAAATCCCGGTGCTCCGGGGACACAAAACGGATATTGCTCATGCGGGCACCTCCTCGCCGCCAAATACACCCTCGCCGGGCTTGGTGGTCATCAAAGCGTAAAGCCTGGTATCACGGGGAAAACGGTTGATGAACGGCACCAGGGCGCTGCCGTAACGGATCAGGCCGCAGCCCGCGTCTGCATTGGTAACATAGCTCATCTGCTCGCTGGAGATATTAAGGAGCTTCGCCAGCTTTTCCCGATCGGACGCGGCCTGGCTCAACATCACAAGAAACTCGGAGTTGCTGAGCATGGTGCTGGCCTGGACAGAATCCAGAAGGTACTCCACGTTCTGGGTGATAGCAGTCGGGTAGGCCCCGCGCTTTCTAAACTGCCGCCATGCGCTGTTAAAGAAAATGCCGCTTTGCTCATTTTCAAACATCACATGGAACTCGTCGATGAACACATGGGTGCGCTTGCCCCGTTTCCAGTTGAGGGTGACGCGGTTGAGGATGGTATCGGTGATGACCAGGGAACCCGCAGGCTTTAGCTGTTCGCCCAGGCCGTGGATGTCAAACACCACATAGGGCTTGCTCAAATCCACAGTGCTTTCCCGGCCAAAGATGTCCAAAGAGCCGGTGGTGTAAAGCTCCAGGGAAAGGGCGATCTCTTTGGCCTTGTCCTCCGGCTGCTCCAGCAGCTTCCGGCGCAGGTCGCAGAGGGTGGCGGCCCGCCCGGCTTTCTCCGCCTCCGGGTACACCAGGGCGGTGCAGCGGTCGATGATGGATTTGTGCTGCGGCCCCACGCCGCGCTTGTCGATCTGCTCGATAAGGGACATAACAAACTGGCTTTTTTCTACAATCGGGTTGTTTTCCCCGTAGCCCTCCACCATATACATGGCGTTTAAGCGGTCTTTGCCGCCCGCCACCAGATGGGCCACCGTGGCCTTTTCCCGGCCCAGGGTTTTGACGAGTGCGCCAAACTCGCCCTCCGGGTCGCAGATCAGAATGTCATCGTCGGCATAATCCGGATGGAGCATGAGGAAGGCGATCAGCTCCTTTACCGCAAACGATTTGCCTGCGCCGGGAACGCCCAGATAAAAGGCCGACTGGTTCAAGAGGTTTGCCTTGTTGCAAAGGATCAGGTTATGGGAGATGGCATTCTCGCCAAAGTAAATGCCGCCCTTGTCCTGGATTTCCTGTACCTTAAAGGGGATGAACACGGCCAGGGATTCCGTGGTAAGAGTGCGGAAGGCGTTGATTTTCCGCGCACCGATGGGCAGGGCGGTGTTCAGGCCGTCGAGCTGCTGGAACTTGAGCACCGCAAGCTGGCACATATGCTTTCGCGCCACGGAGAGTACGGCTTCGGTGTCGCTGTCAAGCTGCTCCTTGGTGTCGGCGGTGATGGCCAGGGTCATC
>OLHE01001098.1_pt1 | contig 18540 bp, 28 predicted proteins | sample 1605821 | NCBI WGS metagenome assembly OLHE01 (sample SAMN03283250) | human gut metagenome | biome: human-associated habitat; material: feces | host: Homo sapiens | place: USA | collected 2013
TGCTCCCCCCCTATTTGGTCTTAAGCGGTTTTCCCCTTTCTGTATTTTATCGGTTAGCGGTACCTTTTAGACGGGTGAACGGTAGCCTAAAATTTGACACGTTATCGTTAGGGGTGTATTATACAGATATCGAAAGGGAAAGAGAAAGGAGAAAGCGAAAGACAGATAGAACCTTGACAACGCTATAACGATTATACTAGATACCCGCTCATTAATGGCGTTGCGGATAGGGGTTTACTATGAAGTATTCCGTGAAAGTTGTTCGCAAATATTACAATACTAAAGCAATTATTGAGCAAAAACAAACAGATGAACGTTTCTTTAGTGATTCGCTCGACTGTGCTTTACTTGCCTATAATTCAAATATTATAGGCGAACGCATTGCTAGCGAGATGCACAACGTTAACGGTAGTTCTAATATATACGTTTCGCTTATTGCACGTATTGACAATGAGTCCGTTGTATTAGAATCTACTTTCATCCATAATGGCGAGGTGCAATAATGAAGCGTTTCACTATTTGCGGCTTGCGTGCTTTCGTCGATTATGTTAACGATACTGTGCCGAAGATTGATGGAATGCATTTTGCTATTCAATCTGCATACGGCTATCACCGTATCATTCTAAAAGGTGACGGCGGCTTATATGGTACGTCCGCTGAAGACACTCACCTAAAAGGCGGCACACCGCGAGAATGTGTGCACTACTTCAACACAACATTTAATTATTAATAAGCATTTAAGCAACGCCATTAATGAGCGGGTAAAGTCAAATAGCATGAAAGGATAATAAAATGAAAAAGTCCGAACTCTTTACGAAAGAGATGCTTGAAAAGTTTAAGTGTCACCCATACGCCGTTGCGCCTATTAAACAAGGAGAAGGCGTGTATTTGAGTGAAGTTTACGGTTCATATAGTGTCGCTAAAGAACACGCCTATAATTATTGCTTGCGTTTGTGCAAGGGATTCAACGGGTGGGGTTTTAGGATTGTAGGGCATAATTGCATGACTTTCAGCGTTCAATTTGAGTTTGAGAATCCCTTGAATGGCTGCGTTATGCTTGCACATATAACACGCGATTATAACCACTTGTATTTTGAATAGGGTGTATCATGGTACACATTAAGACACAACATTACAACAACGGGTTAAATAAGCCGTATTCCCATGCTACTATGCACCATATTTATAAGTGCGATAATGGAACTTTTACGATGAAAGAAGCTCGAAAGTATATCAGCGAACACAAGTACCACGATAAATGGGTGTCGGAATAATGTCTAAAGAAGTTATTCTAGCCGTGGCGTTTATCGCCACGGCGGTGGCTTGGATACGCTGTTTAATCGTTCAACGTGAGTTGCAAATATATAGTATCTTGCGAGAATCTAAAAAAGCTCGAGAAAAAGCAGAAAGTGAGTATAAAAGTGTATATCGCAGTTAACGCGCTTTGGGGTATCGCCGCTATTTGGGCGTTCACCCTGATAATAGCTTATGCGTTAGGCGCGGAATCAAATAGGTAAAAGTTGGGCGGGGTTAACAACCCTGCTTAACTTTTATCAAAATTACCTGAAGTTAACATTCACCTATCCGCTATAGTACGATGACCGTCAATTTACACGGCGATGACCGCCAATTTTAGAGAGGACGATGACCGATGTTTGTCGTGGAATACCTGATGACCGCTTTCAATGAGGATGGTGGCATCATCGAGCAGGAACGCAATACCAAATATTTCGATGACCTCGACAAGGCCATGAAGAAATACCATAGCACTTACTATTTCCTTTGCGATTTGGAATTAAGTTCCGATGCTTGGGATGTTTACGTGGTATCCCTTTTCGGAGGTAGCGAGCTGCTGAAGATGCAGACGATTCGACATAAGGAGGACTAGGGATGCAGTACCATTTCAAACTGTACCTCGATGGCGATTGCATCGATGAATTCGATGAAGAGTTGTATGACGATGAGGATATGAAGAATTTCGCGCATTACGTTCTTATTCAGAATGACCAACACGCCAAGATTTTCATTTGGGATGAATACGGCAGGCGCTATGGTTATAAACTCAACTACGGTAAGCTCAAATGGGTGGGAAGGATTGGAAAATGACTGAAGAGGAATTCCGCAATAAGCTGGTACAAATCAATCGTGACTTCTATGGGTTGTTTAATAAGTACACTGACGAGATAGATGCCATAGAATTTCAGGAATATATGGTAGCGTTGTATGATAATAAGGAGTTTGATACCTCAATGATGATAATGCTCATGGAAAAGTTGAGAATTGAAGTTTACGAGCATAAATCATTTGGTGGAAAATATGGGTATTATTTCGTTGATGCGGGCATTGTTGCAACTGTTTTTGCAGACGAGGATTTTCGGAATATAGTCAATGAAAAATCATCTTGCGTCATGATGTATAATGGTGGAATATATTTCAAAAATGGAAGAAATCTATCTCCATTTGATTTCCGTATGTATGGATGTTATCTATTCAAGAAATATTTAGGCTATAATTATGCTGAAGAATTTTCAGACTATATAGTAGCGCTTTTGTTTAGTGATGATATCGAAACGACGGTATTGTATGACATGCTTTGGAAGTTGAGAGACAAAATCGCCGCGACTGGCAAAGGAAAGATAGGAAAGATTGATTATGACTTTATTTGTGAAATGATGGAGTGTGAAGAAATGATGAAAATCATTGAAGAAAACTCAATCATTATAGACAATGACGACGAATAGTCGTATTGTATAAGCACTGGGTAACCTACTAGAAAGGAATTTGAAATGGCTGACAAGATTACCCGTACCGTAAACACCTACAAGGTATCTCTTATCGAGATGGTTAAGACCGAGGAGGGCTACAGCTGCAAGGTCACTGGCCTTGGCGTTCACAAAGGAACGTCTTGCACGAAGAAGGAAATGCGAACCGCTCTCAAGGCGGCTGGCGTTCATGTCAAGCCTGGCGCGACCATGGAAGCCGAAATCATTGGCAAGACCATGTACTCGATGCCCTGGGAGCAGTTCGAATCGCTGGCAACAGCGGAAGAGGTTGTCGCAGAACCCATCGAAAACGAGGAGTAGCAATGAGCAACATCAATGAGGTTATTGTAGCTGGCAATGTCACTCGCGACCCTGAATTCCGTGAAACCGATGGTGGCGTTTCCATCATGAATTTCGGTATCGCCGTCAACGATTACGCGAAGAATGAGGATTACACCAATTTCTTCGATGTGACTATGTTCGGTCTTCAGGCGGACGCCCTGGCCGATATCATCAAGAAGGGTATGAAGCTCACCATCCATGGCAAGCTTCGCTATTCTTCTTGGGAGAATAAGGACGGCGAGCGTCGCTCAAAGGTCGAAATCATCGGCAAGGAGGTCGAGCTTCCTCCGCGCGGCGATAGCGGTGATTCCCGTGGCAAGCGGAACTATCGCCGATAGGTTGGATATCGTAGACCTGCTCGATTACGTCTCAAGGTATCAGGCGGTTGAGGTGGTCAACGACGAAGAAGTGTTCTCGGGGCGTCTCATGATGACGCCCCTTCATATGGCACTGATGCCAATTCAAGCATTGGAAATAAGAGACAATATATTGGTAATCAGTCTCTAAGGAGGGATTATGGCGCGTTCACCAGTATATACCTCGTTGAGGGATTCGCCGTATGAATACATGTTCGGAAATGTGCGTTTCAAGTTCTCTTCAGCCTTGCATCGAGACAAATTCTCGAAAGGGTTGGCGCAGCGAATAGCATGGCTAAACGATTCGATGTCACGACGTTTCAAGTGCCTGGTCGATTTCCGACTTATGGCGGCTATCCAATGGTATGAGATGTGCGAGACGAGAGGATACTGCGTCGAGGTGCTTCGCGATGACGGGACTTGGGAGCGCCACAATATGCCGACAGTCGAGCTGAAGGCGGTTCTCGATGGGTGCTAAGTTCAGGGTTGGACGTTCCGAATCGCAAACCCTGAAGAACCTGGTTCGTTCATACAATCGCGAGGTTGTCAAGATGGAAGCCAAGCTTCCTATGCAGGTTCATCTTCCGCCATCGGTGGACTATGATGACATAAAATCCCGTATCCATAACAAACGTGATTACATTCGAGAGGTCAACAGGCTTAAGCGCATCAAGTCGCCAAAGGCTGGCGAGGTGCATGAGCTTCCTAGTGGAACTTTGATAACCAAATACGAGTTCAATGAAACTTCAATCATGAAAAGGGCATACAATCAATCTCGCGTCGCCATGTTGAAGAAGCTGGGAATCGATGTCGAGAAGGTAAAGGTTCCAGCGACGGCGCATCGCAAGGGATTCGAGTATTGGAGGGGCAAAACGCCGAAGGATAGGATGGCATTGGAGGGAATGTCAAACGCCCTGCCAATAGGCGCGAAGATAGATTGGGTGCCGTCTGGCGATGTTCCAGGCAAGAAAAGCCGTCCGATGACTGTGCTTAATCGCGTGAACAAATATAGGATGGATGCGAGCGTTACCGCCAATAGATATTTCGATTCATACGTCAAGGCATTGAATACCGTATTCGACCCTATGGGCATGGGAAGCGATTTGGTTAAAGAAATCGAGACGTTGATAGACGACATGCGAAAGGCGGGGATACCGCTGGAGGAGGTCTACAAGGATACTGCGGCGGCGGACATCGATGCGACGCTTTATTTCGTGTACGACCCAACGGATGACGATATCAGGACAAGGCGAATCAGGGAATATTGGAAGAATGTTCGAGACAAGTATAAGACCCAATTAGGAGGTTAGCCATGTGTCTAGGTGGTGCGCTGACTTTGAGACTATAGAGGAGCTGGACGAGGAGAAGGTGCGCGTTTGGTCTTGGTGCGCGTCTGAAATCGGGAACACCGATAATATCTATAGAGGGTTGGATATCGAATCCTTCATGCAATGGCTGAAGCATCGTCAAGGGGAGACGGTGTATTTCCACAACCTCCAATACGACGGCGGCTATATAGTGGATTGGCTGTTGAAGAATGGATGGGAATGGCGGCAAGACAACCAGGATTTCGTTCCAGGCGTTTTCACTTCGCTGATTTCGGACATGAACGTATGGTATTGCCTGAAGCTCTATTGGGGAGGGAAGCCCGTCGAAATTCTGGACAGCCTGAAGGTCATCCCACTGAAGATAGCGGCCATCCCGAAAGCGTTCGGATTGCCGATTGCCAAGGGGGAAATCGATTACAAGAGGTATCGCGAGGTAGGATACGAGCCGACCCCAGAGGAGTGGGACTACATAGACCATGACGTGAGAATCGACGCGATGGCTATGGACGTTATGTTGGAGCAGGGCCTGACGAAGATGACTGCTGGTTCCAACGCGCTACACACGTACATAGACATGATGGGCGGCAAGAAGCGTTTTCGCAAGGTGTTCCCAATAATTGATTGTGACGATGAGCTTCGTCAGGCATATCGCGGAGGATTCACATATGCGTCCGACAAATACAAGGGTCGCTGCATAGGCCATGGAATAGGGTTTGATGTCAATTCGCTGTACCCGTCTGTGATGGCGGCCACCGATGGGCAATTGCTGCCGTTCGGAGAGCCAATACATTACAACGGCGAATACGAGACTGACGAGCTTTATCCGCTGTTCATACAGAGGATTAGGGTTTCGTTCAGGGTCAAGACAGACCACATTCCGACAATCCAAATCCACAAATCGCCGTTACACAATCCACGAGAGTATGCCAAGGATTCCAAAGGCATCGTGGAATTGACGTTGACGAGCGTAGATTTGGAGCTGATGTTCCAGCAATACGAAATCGATTTCTACGAGCCGTTGGATGGATGGAAGTTCAGGGCTTCCAGGACGCTGTTCAAGAAGTACGTTGAGTATTGGAACGAAGTCAAGATGAAGTCGAGGGCTGAAGGCAACGAGGGCATGGCAACTATAGCCAAGCTGATGTTGAATTCCCTTTACGGCAAGTTCGCCACTAAAACTGTGGCGGCTTCCAAGCAGCCCGTCCTAGACGATACGGGAAAGGTAAAATACGTGCTTCTCCCAGAGGAGACGAAGGAGAGCGTGTACCTGCCAGTCGGATGCTTCATCACGGCATGGGCGCGATACAAGACCATCAACGCTTGCCAGGCGAACTACGACCGTTTCGCGTATTGCGACACGGATTCGTGCAAGCTGGTCGGATTCTCCAAGCCAGTAGGCATGGAGATAGACCCGCTGAAGCTCGGGGCGTGGAAGTTCGAGAGCGTCTACGAAGAGCAGAAATACCTCGGGGCGAAGTGCTACATGTGCCAGGAGCTTGATTGGTCGGTGGATGATAGGAAGCCGTCAATCCATGTGGCTGGAATGCCCGATTCATGCCATAAATACGTAACGTTCGACAACTTCAAGGTAGGAAGCAGCTACCCAGGCAAGCTGAAGCGCAAGACAGTAAACGGCGGCGTTCTGCTTGTCGAGGGAGAGCACACAATCAAGGAAAGGATGTTCTGATGGCATACAAAGACACCAAATTCGAGGACGTTACCCAGGAAATCTGGGAGAGCGTCGCAGGAATAGCCGACGAGAAGGAGACGATTGAAGCAACGTCAGCCGAATCGCTGGCAGACATGGAGAAGCAGCGCGACGAGGCAATCAAACGTGCAGTCGATGCCGAAGCTTCGCTGAAGGAGCAGAAGCAGAAGTACGTCGATGCTTTCTTCGCGAGCAATAAGCAGTCCGAGAAAAAAGAACCAGTGGACAACAAGCCCAAAGTGTCGTATCCTACCACGATGAAGGATATCGACGCGCTGTTCGAGAAAGGAAACTAACATGGCAGGACAGGCAACAGTTAATAAAGTAATGAAAACCCTCGGCACAGAGGGAACGAAGGGCATCGTAAACCAGGCCGTGAATGCTAACCCAGAACTGGCTCATGCTCTAGTTGACAATGACGTTGCGGCATACGCTGTTGGAGGGGGTTCCAACGAAGTTCTCATTTATGATGACAACGAATCAATCATCAAAATCGGCCAAATCATCACGAACTATCAGCCGTACATGAACACGTTCGTTCCCGCACTGGTCAACCAAATCGGCATGGTCGCGATTGAGCGCATGATGTGGATGAACAAATGGTCGAAGTTCTACCAAGGCCAGTACGATGGAGCAGGTTCTACCGTTCAGGAAATCTTCGTGGATATCTGCGACCCGCACTCTTACAATCCTTCCACGGCGGAAGAGGAGCTGTTCAAACGCGAACTTCCCAACCTTATGAGCGCATATCACATGCTCGATTTCCAGAAGTTCTACAAGGTTACCGTTGAACGTCGTTCCGTTCGCCAGGCGTTCTATGCGTGGGCTAAGGTCTATGACCTCATTGCAAACATCCTCGCGCAGATGTGGGTAGCCTTGGAGTACGACGTGTACCAAACCTGGAAGTACATGACCGCCAAATACATCGTAGGCGGCCATATGGCGCAGGTGTCAATCCCTGAGCAGGACGGCTCCAAGGAAGCCGCAGACGGCGCGCTCAAGATGGTGAAGGAATACTCCGCCTATCTAGACAACCCGTCGCGCAAATTCAACGCCGCTGGCGTGATGAACGTCGTGGACAAATCAGAGCAGCAGGTTATCATCAACGCAAAGGCCAACGCCGATATTTCCGTTGAGACTTGGGCGCAGGCGTTCAACCTCCCATATGCGCAGTTCGTGGGCAACGTGACCGAAATCGATTCTTTCTCGAATCTCGACGAGCAGCGTCTAGCTCTGATTTTCGAGAACGATGACAGCTTCAATCAGCTCACTCCCGAAGAGAAGAAGATTATCGACGCAACGCCTATCATCGTTTTCGGTCCAAAGTTCTTCCAGATTTACACCTATGACCGTTGGACTGACAACGTTTACAACGCGCAGGGCGCATATACCAACGAACTGCTTCACAATTGGATGATTTTCTCCATCAGCCCGTTCGAGCAGGCCATCGCGTTCACGTCGGCTACATCCACGGTCACTGGCGTTACGGTATCCCCGACCTCAGCCACCATCTCGGCTGGGCAGGATATTACGCTCACGGCCACCGTCACTGGTTCGGGCATCTACTCCCGCAACGTTCAATGGACTATGGATGGAGCGACCAAGAGCGGCACGGTTCTAACGGGCAACCGTCTCCATGTAGCGTCCGACGAGCCGTCTGGAACCGAAATCAAGGTTACCGCGACTTCGCTTCAGGATTCGTCCAAGAAAGCGACCGCGATCATTACCGTTTCCTAATAGCGTAAATCCGAAAGCCCGTCCTGAATTGGGCGGGCTTTTCTTATAGAAGGAGGGTTTGATGGCGAACACCAAAGTCCGCATAGGCTGGGTACCCTGGTGCGGTGACGTTAACCATCGCCGCTATTTCGGCAGTGCGTCTGAGCAGCAATCGTGGATGGCTTCTCATCTAACGACGTTTTCTGCCGATGACTTCACATACCAGCGCGAGAACATGACGATGGACGTTCCGCTGAATTTCGAGCAGCTTACGGGCTGCAACTACGTCGCATACCAGAATGCCGACTATGGAAGCAAATGGTATTATGCTTTCATCACATCTATGCAATACAAGGCAAAAGAAACGACCACGCTGTCTTTGCAGACCGATTACTTGGAGACATGGCTGTTCGATTTCGCATGGGAAGCCGCATTCGTCGAGCGCGAAATAGTCACGTCTGACGGCATCGGAGAGCACACAATGAGCGAAGGATTGGATGTTGGCAACTATATTCAGACAAACAGCGACCAGAATCCACCCGAGGGAATTTCTCTTTCAGATATGTACGCAGTGGTCATGACAACCATGTATCCAAAGACGGATATCGCGGGAGGAATAGTAGAGTTGGCGATATCCGTTGGGGGAGACAGGTACAACGGAGTGTATTCGGGAGCGTCCCTTTTAGCGTTCCCGAACACGGCGGAATTTCAATGGTTCACTAAGGAAATGACGGAGCTTGGTGCCGCTGACGCTATTATCGGCGCGTTCATGGTGCCGAAAGGTATGGTTGACGGGGGATACGGCGTTACGCCGTGCGATAACGGCCATGGAGTGTGGATTAACAGCGGAGAGATGGCTTATACCGCCGAGAAGAAATACTCAGTCAACTGCTCAGACATCGATGGGTACGTTCCGAAGAACAACAAGCTGTTCACGTATCCATATAACGTTGTGTGTTTGAGCGACACTACCAATGAGCTGGAATTGATGCCAGAGCGCTTTCAATCCGTGAACGGGTCGAGAGGAAGCAAGGAGGTATCGTTCGGCTGGTACATGGTGTGCGAGCAAAACTCAGGCATGATGGCATCACCTAACAAATACAATGGCGTTTCGCCCAACTACGAATACGCCATCGTGACGAGCGGATGGCCGCAGGTGAATTGGAACGTTGACGCTTTCTCGCAATACATGACATCAAGCTTCATCGGGTCGCTGGCGAATACCGCTGGAACAATCGCGATGATGATTCCGCAGATGCGAACCGCTGGTATGGCGGGACAAATAAGCAAGGCAATCAGCGCAGGAACGGTTGCTTCGGCGGCTACGCAGATGACGGGCGGGTTGACGGAAGCTGCGTTGAGGCCGAATCAGCTCAAAGGAGGTTCCACGAGCAACCTCAAGCAGGGAATGCGCATTGGGCTTCCCTACGTTTACCAAAAGCAATGCAAGGCCGATATCGCCAAGGCCATCGATGACCGCTTCAGCGTCTACGGCTACTGCATCGAGCAGGTCAAAGTTCCCGCGCGAACTGGCAGACCGTGTTGGAACTACGTGCAGACCCGCCACGCCGACTTCAACGGCAAGGTGCCAGAGTACGCCATGGATGCCATCAACCGAATGCACGACGAGGGAATATGGTATTGGCATGTTGACGATGTAGGCAATTTCGGATTGGACAACTCTCTCTAAGGAGGAATCATGGGAGCAATCCCCAATGGGAACATAGGAGTTGGAAGCTGGTTCTTCAGCACTGGGTACGCGCCGCTTTGCTCGAACATGGCTTCGCATTGGCGCACTATGGAGCGCAAGAAGTCGCAGGACGGCGACCCGTTCGCATACGAGGAAATCGACCCAGCGGCCATGTTCTCCATAACGAAGAACTACTTCATGCAGAAAATGCTGATGCAGCTTGTTACGCGCTACGAGTGGAAGAACCTTCCAGAAGGAATAGACCCGCTATACCTCGAATACCTTCTAGCGACTAGCGGCAGCGCGGTTCTCTTCAAGGACGATGCGCTGAAGGATGACGTGCAGGCGCGAGCACCAGAAGGGTTCGCCGTCATGCCCGTCAATTCAAAGAACGACAAGATGGACATTTACTTCATGCCGACCGAGCCGATGGCCTACAATCCAGTAGAGGGCAAGAATTACGCGCTAGACGATACTAATTCGGTAGTGATTCTCGACAACAGGCTTAGGATTCCCCTTCTGTCTTATGTAGAGATGTTCGCAGAGCGAATGACAATGTATCAGATGACAATCGATACCAATGTCAAGCAGCAGCAGGTCGCTAAGGTGTTCAAGTTCCCCGAGAAGCAGAAAATGAGCGGATTTAAGCTCATTAGACAGATGTTCAGCGGTCGAATCTGGACTGCCGCAGCAGATTCTACGGACATCGGGTTCATGGACACGGTGGATTTCACTACGCCCTATATAGCCAACGATGTCATGCTGACACAGAACAAATATTGGAACGAATGGCTTACCTTCATCGGCATCGAGAACACGAACGACGATAAGAAGGAGCGCCAAATCACGAGCGAAATCATGTCGAATCTTGGAGAAACGATGATTCAGCGCGAAATATGCCTGGCATCGCGTAAGATGGCAGTCGAAAGCGCGAACGCCAAATGGGGTTTGAACATCGAGGTGGAGTTCAGGGAGGTGGACTATGGACTTTCAGCAGATGCTGGCGCAGATGAAGGCGAACCGCCGATTGAAGATGCGCCGAAAGACGTGGAGGAATGACGCTATCGGCATCGAGGATGGCGTGCTCACTTTCTATAAGAAGGGCGAGCCGCTTATGCCCTACATGCCTACGAACGAGGAGCTTATGGAAGCTGACGATTGGAAGGTGGCGGAATGACCAAAGACGAAGCCATTGCGGCCATCGAAGCTGGAAAGAAGGTAACCCATACTCTTTGGGACGAGGATTCGGTAACCGATTTGAAGCCGAGGGTTTATATAAGCGAAATCGATTACAAGCTGGTCATTGATTACGGAGGGGATTTCATCGAGGAATTCTCTTACGACAACATGACATCGCCAGTCGGATGGGAGCTGGTATAGATGGCTCAAGACACTATTCAGTTAAGGACTTTCGTTACCCAGTGGGTCAAGGATGCTGGATTTTATAACCAAGCCATGCCAGAATGGAAGCAGGATTTCTCACCCGCATACGCGCGGTTGGGATTGGACGAGTATCCTATTTACGACGAATCCAAAAGGAGACAGCTAAACGATAAGTTCATTCGACATTATTGGATGCGCGAAATAGGGTGCGAGACTGTTGGTCACTTCTGCCTTTGGTGTTCGAACACGTTCAACGAGATTATGCCGTACTACAACAAGATGTATGAGACAGAGCTTTTGAACGTGGAGCACCTTCTAGGCATCAAGCGTCACAAGGTTGTAGACATGCTGCGCGATTTCGACGAAAGCTCAAGCGGAAACGGAAGCGCGGACACGTCTACGTCATCAACTGGGAAGTCTACCAACAAATTCTCTGACACTCCGCAGGATGAATTGTTCGTGTCGAAGGTCGATGCTGGGGATTACCTCACCAACCTAAACATCGAGGACACGGCGGACGATACCACGGTGGGCACCAAATCGAAAAGCGATGGAACCATCAAGCGTGACGAGACGAACAAGGACACGACGGACGAGTTCGTGACAGACCCGCGCTATTACCAAGCGTTCCTCGATTTGAGCGAGAAGGTTCTCAATCTCGACATGCAGGTAATCAACAATGTTCAGGTGCAGGGGCTGTTCATGCAGGTTTGGAGCTAGACATGCAAGATTTGGGAAATCCTAATTTCTTCAAGATTTTCCAGGGCAAGGGAGAGGTCGCGTTGCACGACGGCGTGACCTCCACCAACCCTGGGGTTATGTTGTCGTTGACGAACGAGCTTCAATTCCTGGGCGATTATGATGTTGGGGAAGATGGGTTTTTGGGCGTACTGCCTGAAGGGTATCGCCCTGGCTCTAAGCTGATAGTTCCCGTGGTCGCTGTTGAGGGGACGGTATATAGGGTGACGATGCTGTATGTCATGGATGACGGAACTTTGTCCAGCGACCCTAATTCATCGATTAAAACCAACGGCATCGTGGTAAACTTATCGGGAAATTGGTATTAGAGAAAGGAGAGGTCATGGCAGACGAACCTTGCGCCAAGTCAATCGATTGGCTATACAACTGGTGCGCTGGGCTTATTCCGTCCGTATATGACGAATCGTTGTCATATTACGAGCAGATTGCCAAGGTGTTGAGCGTCCTAGAAGAGGTAATCAAGCATCTGGGAGAGACCGACGCAAACGCCGAAGAGCTGAAACGGCTCTATTATTCGCTTAAAGAGCAGTTCGATGAATTCGTCGATGGCGGTTTCGAAGAATACTACGAAGCTTTGCTTAGGGCTTGGATTGACGAGAACGCGCCGTCAATCGTAAAAGACATGCTGTTGACAGGGGTATTCTTCGGGTTGACTTCAGACGGATATTTCTGCGCCTACAAACCTTCCACGTGGGAGGATGTGCAATTCGACACTGGCGCTATTTATGGAACCGAGGAATATGGGCGATTGATTCTTCGATGCGAGGTAAACGGCCAGGGGGTCATCAACAATACGGGCTATGACGCTTCCGTCATGTCAGACACAATTGATTCTAGGTTCAAGGCAATCGCTGGAAACGCCCTTGAATATGATGACAAGTCGGCAACATTAAACGTCAAGACTTTAAAGGAAAATGGAGAGGTCGCGTTGCACGACGGCACTACATCCACAAACCCTGGTGTTATGTTGTCGTTGACGAACCAGCTTCAATTCCTTGGCGATTACAATGTGGCCGCTGACGGAATTATCGGGGTGCTGCCTGAAGGGTATCGCCCGAAATCAATTATGGTTATTGAATTGTCTGCATCGCTAGGTGATGTAACAGAAGTAACTTATCTTCGTATATTACCTGATGGCCTTATGGATACCAAAGCTGGTGTTACTGTTCATACAACAGGATTAGTAGTAAACTTGCCAGGAGATTGGCAATAAAGAAAGGGTAAACAATGGCAATCGACAAAAACACAATGGATGTAATCAAGGCTGTCGTTGCTCAGGAATTGCAGAAAGCGACTTCCTTGAAAGATGCAGCGCAGGGAATCGCGAAGGGAGTTACCCAATACGTCGGGGCGCGTTACGTGCCTTTGTTCGCAAACCCCGCGCAATGGTCGAGCGAGCGTGAATACGAGCCGCTGACCATTGTTCTATACCAGGGCAATTCATTCACATCGATGCAATACGTCCCTATCGGAATCGATATCACCAATGAGGAATTCTGGGCGCAGACTGGCAACTATAACGCGCAAATCGAGCAGTACCGTCAGGAAGTAAGGGAATACTCGAAGAAAGTCGCTACGCTCGAAAATACCCAAACGCAGCAAGGCGCGGCAATCGAGACCCTGAAATCGACGACCGAGAATCTTGGCAATTCTGTTAATGCTTTGAATACTAAGGTAGAAACCCAAGGCGAGACGATTAACGTCCTCGATGGTCGAGTAGACGCATTGGATACTGCCGTTGATGGCATCAAGGCATCGGACAAGCGAAACTTGATTGCTGACAGGATTTCCAACGCCGATGGAAAGTTCAGAGCGCATATTGCATCTGATGAAGACTGGCAAGGTGGTTGCCCAGTAGGAGACAAATACTACGCTGTTTATTACTATAGCGATACCAAATCCCGCGTGGCGCTGTTCAACGTCGAAACTGGCGACACTGTTACAGTCATTGACCTTGGAGACCCGTCATTCCACGGCAACAATATGAGCTATTACAATGGAGAGCTTATTTGTTCTGGTTCTTCCAAAACGTCGAGGGGTAGTTTGATTTACTTCTTGAAAGTGAATGGAGGAAATCTTTCTCTTGCCAGGACTATCGACAGCGGCCAATTCGGCATGGATGAAGCATGTTGGGGATTCGGACACTACAAGGATGACGACGAGCATTATTATTGGGCTACCGAATACTTGACGCAATTCTATTACGTCAACAAGTCTTGCACCAAGAAAACGCTTATCGGCTCTGTTGAATTGCCTAACAACACTGCATATTCGAATTCAATTCAGCAGGCAATGAGCTACAACAAGGAATACGACGTATTCATTTCTTCGCGCTCGAATTGCTTCAATCTGTATGACGGCGAATTGCATTACATCAAGACAGTCCCGATTGCCGACACACTCAATTGCATTTGGCGAGAAGAAATCGAGCAGGTGACTTTGTATAATGGCAAACTCTGGATGCACAACAACCCGTTGATTCGCAATTATTCGACGTATGTTTCTCCCGCCGTATGGAGCGTTGAGCTGCAAGGGCAAATGTCACAAGGCTACCCGACTGGCGGCTGGAGTACAGGTGTTAGAATCTTATTCGACAATCAGACGGAAATCCCGAAGGTCGAGGATGAAAACCCGATTACCACTGTTACAGTTGGCAATACGGTCGATGTTGGTGCGGCTATGACGGAATTAGGCCATTCTACTCCGCTTTTCCGTCTTACTATGCTAGCTTCAACTCCGTATATCATCTTCCTTCCGAAATACGCGGAAGTTAATCTCAATGAAAAAACGGTAGGCGGATTCGAAGTACGCGGAGGCGCGACATTCTATGGAGCGTCCGCTGCATTCCACAATCTCGCTAATGCGAAGCAGGCAGCGTTGTTCCGAGCAGTTGGCGCACCGCTCACGCTCTATACAGAGATTACAAGTGACATCACGGCAGGCGGACATAGGATGGTGGATATGTATGGTGGCGTTCTTTGCTTGCGCAATCAGAATTCCTTGAATAACCTAAAGAACATTCAGCCTAGTGTTGAAGACCGTTCATTCGGTGTAGTGGTTATCGAGTAATGGTTAGGTTCATAGACATATCGAACTGGCAGGGAGATATCAATCTCCCTGCCCTTCTACCCAATGTTGACGGCGTTGTGTGCAAGGCAACTGAGGGCGCGACTTTCGTTGACACGTACTGCGACGGGTGGATTCAGCAATGCATAAATGCAGGGAAACCCTGGGGCTTCTACCATTTCGCGGGAGACGGAGACCCTCAGTTTGAAGCAGAATGGTTCGCAATTAACTGTGAGAACTATTTCAAACATGGTATCCCTGTTCTTGATTGGGAGGGTGTTCACGACGCAAACGGAAACCTTATTTTCGACCAACCAATAGAATGGGTAAACAAGTTCGTTCAACATGTTCACGACCGCACGAACGTGTGGCCGTGGATTTACGCGAATCCTTGGCGATTCAACCAAGGCGGAGTGAACCCAAATTGCGCCAGATGGGTTGCGTCGTATCCCGAGGTATCGCATCCCACGTTCGCTCAAGCGAAATCCTGGAAATGCCCTGATGCTGACGGAAATGTCGTAGCGTGGCAATTCTGCTCTGATGGACGAGTGAGCGTGTACGATAAGAATTTGGACTGCTCGCTGTTCTATGGAACCGAGAAGCAATGGAGGGCTTATGCGCTGGGAGATAATAGTGAAACTGATAGTGGTGGCACTGACGCTGGCGCAGATTCTTATGTATCCACGTTAGAGAATGACGAATACAAAGTCACGATTGAAAGGAAAAAGTGATGGATTTGAGCTTCCCTTTATTGGGGATTACGGATGCTATGGCATGGGCGATTATCGCTTGCATATGCTTGATGCTGTTCGATGTAATCAGCGGTTTCATTGCTGCGATTAAGAACCGTGAAGTATCTTCAACGAAGATGCGAGAAGGACTTTTCCATAAATGCTCTCTAGTCATGTGCATTGTACTGGCATGGTGCATCGAAATGTTCGTCATGCATGTGCCTGATTTAGGATTCAACGTTCCCCTTGTTATTCCAGCTTGCGTATTGATATTCGCCATGGAAGTCGTGAGCATTTTGGAAAACATCATTAAAATAAATCCCGATTTAGAAAATGAAGACATTGTGAAGCTATTTACTAACGCAAAGAATTAGAGGATAATAGTCCCATCGGGACTTGAAGTTACCGTGCAAGTACCATTATCCGATGCTCACCCTGATAAGGTGCGGAGTGGTTTTCTGGGTAGCACCATGAGCCGCACGCCTTCAACAATCCTGGTAACGGTAGCCCGTCCTGCAACGCTATGTTTTGATTTACATCCTCACATGGCGCGGGCGGGCTATTTCATATTCAGGAGGACACATGAAACCTAACTTTCAAAAATACTGGGACATAAATGTCCCTAAATCATATAACTGCCTGTTCAATTTCATATGTGGTGGTCGAGGAACAGGCAAGTCGTTCGGTGCCAAATATGACTTCGCAAAGCAATTCATCAAAAATGGAAGCCAATTCACATATTTGCGCCGAACCAAGGAGGAGCTTAAAAAGCTAACTACGCAGCGAGACGGCCAATTTTGGGACGATATATCACCATTCATGAGCAACAGAGAGTTCAAAGTCGAATCAGACAAACTATTCATCGATAAAGAGATAGGTGGTTACGCCCATGCGCTAACTACGGCGATGAAATTGAAATCAACGCCATTTCCAGGTGTTACCGATATTCTTTTCGACGAGTTCATTATTGACGAGCGAGGTATAGGCGCACCGCATTACTTATTCGACGAAGTAACAAAGTTCTTCGAGTATTACGAGACTATCGCACGTGAGCGAGATGTTCGAGTTTGGTTTCTAGCAAACGCACTATCAACGAACAACCCGTATTTCGATGAATTCGGATTGACATTGCCAGAACCAGGCAAAATCAAAGTCTTTCGCAATAAGGATGTGCTCATTCAAAATGTCGTATCGCCAGAAGTCGCGGAATCGAAAATGCAAAGTCGATTCTATTCACATGTTGTTGGGGATAGCCGCTATCGCGATTACGCTATTCAAAATAAAACTCTCTTGGATGATGACACGTTTATTGCGAAGAAACCTAAGAATGCGAAAATGAAGTTCGTGCTATGGTTCCATGAGAAACCTATCGGGGTATGGTTCGACCCTAAATACAACACATTCTATTGCTCACCGAACTATGACCCAAATTGCGAAATACAATACTCGGCAACGACGCAAGACCATCAACCGAACAGGCTAATTCTTTCAGGGCAGTTCCAAGGGGCTGGAATTCGCTTATTCAAGGCTGCTTATGAATGCGGAAATATGCGATTCGAGAACCAGAAAATCAAAGGTTGGGTACGAGACATTATGAGGTGGACGCGATGACAACTGTTAAAATTGAAGCAACTAAAGTCGATGGAAGCATATGTTCCTATATCGGAACGGTTGGAACAGATGGATGGATTTATTTCAATGACTTTGATTTCTATAGATTTCAACCAAAGGGAACATGGGAGGATACGCAGCAAATCCGAAATCGAACCCGTTCAAGTTGGTGTAAAACTCACGTCTTCAATAAGCTGTCAAGCTCTAATATAAACAGTGGTGGCGGCAGCGTAGCATCAGAGCCAAAAGTTGAACAAATGGTTAATTATGCTATTGATATAGCAAACGACGATTCACATGGCTATGATTGGGGCAGTCGATGGGGGCCAGACTATGACTGTAGCTCGCTGCTGTTATACTCTGCTAAAAAAGCAGGATTCAACGTATATGGTTCTTCGCCATACGGAAACACACAAACAATGGTTCAACAATTCACGAATGCTGGATGGACATGGCACGAAGGAATGGGTAATAGCGTTGATGAATTGCAACGTGGTGATATTCTACTAAACATAAATGCGCACACTGAAATGTATATTGGAAACCAACAAAACGTTGGTGCTCATATTAATGAACTGGGCGATGTCTATGGTGGGCGTACTGGCGACCAAACTGGAAAAGAGATTTGTGTTGGTGAGTGGTATAGGTATCCGTGGAATGGGGTTCTTCGATATGGTGGATAAAAGAAAGGAACTATAATGTGGACGCTTTGGGGTTTTATTATTGGTAGCATTGTAACTATGGTTCTGGGAGGACTTGCAGGTGCTGTATACGCAGAGATGAAATTCAGCAAGACGATGGAACTATGGTATAACGAGTGGCATAGTCAGAACGATGTTTTGTGGACAAACATTGAAGATGAAGATTTTAAGTGATATTGTGGTAAAATAAGTATACTGACGGTGTTGTAAAGTCAACCTGGTAAGCCCTCACCGTCAGATGTATCCGTGTGAGAACCCGTTCTAAGTGACGGGTTCTTTTGTATTTATAGGAGTGTTGTAAGATGGGTAATATAGAAAGTGTTAAGTGTGATGACGATGTAGAGAAGGTGCAAAACCGCTTAAGACCAAATAGGGGGGGAGCATAAA
>OLHE01001101.1_pt1 | contig 18529 bp, 19 predicted proteins | sample 1605821 | NCBI WGS metagenome assembly OLHE01 (sample SAMN03283250) | human gut metagenome | biome: human-associated habitat; material: feces | host: Homo sapiens | place: USA | collected 2013
CACGGTTCATCACATGATTGTCGGTTTCTTTGATATACGCTGCCACCTCATCCTCGAAAGGCAGCATACCTTCTACATTCATATAGCGTGTTCCTGTGATCAGATTCTCTTCATTTGCATTCTCACCTGTCAACTGGAATCCGATCAGGTGACAACGGTTATACACATATCCACCATCCACGGTATCATAGGATTTATTCTTCCAGCCGGTCGGTTTCACACTGCTGATACTCTCCCTCGTTTCTGTCGGCATCAGATCCTGTCCGATGCACGCTTCTGCCGACTGACATCTTCCAAGCTCATCCAGTTCGCTGTAATCCTCATAGGATACTGTCGTAAGCTCTTCTTCCGTAAACTCCGGCTGATTATCATTTACCTCCACATATGGCTCTCCTGAATATGCCGGAACATCATCAACCGTCACATAGGATTCACTGTCTGAACCCTTTTCTTCGGCAGAATGATCTTCCGCAGCCACTTTCGTGCCTGACTGAGTATTGCTGTCTTTCCCTGAATCCGTCTGCCCCTGGTTACCGCAGGAAGTCAGACATACTGACAGGATCAGCAGCAATCCGGTCAGAAAACCATAAGTTCTTCTCTTTTTATCTTTCATATTCGTCTCCCTATTCATCCGTACTGATCTATACGATCATTCTTTTTTATCCCCCGGTCTTGGAAATCTTCTTTCTATAAGAAATAAAGATTCTTCCGGGAAGCTTTCGCATCTTTCATTAAATGAACAAATCTATTATATAACACGAATATATGTTCTTTCAATCTTTTCTGCAATCTTTTTACAGCCAAAAGTTCTTTTTCTTTGTATTTTCAAGCCGGGATTTTTATGCTATGATTACAGAGTCAGCTTCTGACAGAAATGAGGTATCATTTATGAATATACGGCATAAAAGAAAAGAGAAAGAAGAGTCAGTTTCCACAGCAAGAGAATTATTTCAGTGGGTAGCCGCCATTGTTGCTGCTGTTCTGATTGCACTGGCTATAGATAATTTCGTTATTGTAAATGCTCAGATTCCTTCCGGATCTATGGAAAATACGATTATGACCGGTGACCGCGTCATTGGGAACCGGTTTGCATACAGTTTCAGCGATCCGCAGCGGTTTGATATTATTATTTTCCGCTATCCGGATGACGAAAGTCAGTTATTCATCAAAAGGATCATCGGACTTCCCGGAGAAACGGTTGAGATCCGGGATGGAAAGATCTATCTGAATGGTTCTGATGAACCACTTGAGGATGTGCAGACGAAAGAAACCATGGTCGGATCTTTCGGTCCGTATACAGTACCGGAGAACAGTTATTTTGTCATGGGAGACAACCGCAATGACTCCAAAGATTCTCGCTACTGGACCAATACTTTTGTTACAAAAGATGAGATTCTCGGAAAGGCGATCTTCCGCTACTGGCCGATTTCTGAATTTAAAATTCTTGAATAAGATTTTATCAAAAAAGGTGTGCGAAAATGAAAATCATATTTCGCACACCTCTTTTTTTATTCTGATAATCCCGTTTTCTGATATCACCAGATCCATCCGCTCATCATGTTCCTCTGTTGGAATTTCATCACACATCAGACTTTCTCTGCACAGAATTGCTTTTTCACAGTCTTCCGGCATTTTCTCAAGATAACGGTCATAATACCCCCCGCCATGTCCGAGCCGTTCACCCTTCCGGTTACAGGAAATACATGGGATGATCGCAAACTGGATTTCTGTCGGATCAAGGATGATATCACATTCTTCTCCCGGCTCCAGGATTCCGTAGGATCCAATTTTTAACTGTTCTAAATTCTGAATTTCATAGGCATCCATTATTCCTTTTCCGGTACATTTAGGAACACCCAGTCTTTTTCCACTGTCCAGTATTTCCTGCAAAAGCGGAATGGTATTAATTTCTTTTTCTGTACTGACATAACAGAAAATTGTGTCGGCATTTTTATATTCTGCAAGAGATTTTATCTGATGCAGGATTTTTTTATCCGACTCTTCATTTTCTCGTCTGGATAGTTTAGATATTTTTTCCTTTACTTTAGTTCTTAATTCTTTCTTTTGTTCTTTTATTATTTCATTTTTTGTATCCATTTTGCACATTTCCTTTTTAAGCTGAATTTTTTCCTGCATTTTCTACCAGAAGTTGATCCAGCTTCCTGCGGTCTTTTTCCCGGATCTCATATGCTCCGTCCTCTCCCTTTTCGACATGGAGCTTCAGTTTCTTCTTATCCCCATACCGAATCCCTTCCTGCAAAGCTTCGTTCAATACATCATAATAAATCTGATATACCTGTCCCTGCATCTCTTCTTCCGATGGAATTTCCATTCCTTTCATTACCTTGTTGGTGATTGATTGTGCATACTCTTCTGCCCTGCTTTGAAATGTCTCATATGTATCAGAAAACAGTGTGACCGGTCTGATCTCAAGTTCAACTATATAACTTCCGTCTTTCTGCTTTTCACTTTCTCCGATCTGATAATTAACCTGCCTGACGATTTGTGTAAAAAGTATCCTGTACTTCTTTTCCAGTTCCTCTGAAATAGCTGATGAATGGAATTTCTCCATGGTTACATCCAGATTTTTTTCAAAGACAGCCTCCGCTTCTTTTCTGGAAGTTCCCGTCATTTTACTGTACTCCTCAGTTTTTTCCTTATAAGAAACATCCAGCACAGCCTGCACATAACGGACAGGATCAAAGCGATTCATATAAAAATAAATTCCCGCTGCCGCAGCCACCATGATAATCACAGTCAAAATACATCCCAGGATTTTCTTGCTCTTCCACTTATTCTTTTTATTCTTTTCATCCATAAAAAATCCTCCTCTTTTCATAATGATCTGCATCAGTATAGCACTTTATCATCATGAAAAAAGGAGAATCCTGTCGCATTTTTTCTTTTAATTTTTGTCATTAAATCGTATCTTAATATACGATTTAATTTCTTCTACGCACTTTTGGAATCCAAGTTTTCCACTGTTAAGACATAAATCATAATTCCTTGCATCTGCCCATTCATTTCCGGTATGATATCTGTAGAAATCACCTCTGAACCGATCCGTCTTTTCAATATATTTCTGCATCTCTTTTTCTGTCATGCTGTTACGCTCTAAAGCACGCTCCAGGCAGAACTTCTTATCTGCATGTATAAAGACACTGACTACATTCGGATTTTCTTTCAGGACATAATCTGCACATCTTCCTACGATTACACAGGATTCCTTTTCTGCCAGATCCTGGATCACCTTTGCCTGATAATTGAACAGGTTATCATCTGATACAAAATCTCTGTCTTCAGGAGTAAGAAGCTCTCCGTCATACGGACGGCTCAGAATCTTAAACCATGGAGCTTTCTTGATCTTTTCATCTGACATCCCGAATAAGCCTTCATTAATTCCGCTTTCCTCTGAAGCCATCTTAAGGATCTCCCTGCTATAGCAGTTGATTCCCAGCTCCTTTGCAAGCATTGCACCTATCGTCTTTCCACCACTACCATACTGCCTGGCGATCGTAATTACAATATTCTCACCCATGAGATATCCCTCCTATTCACCTAAGTATGCCTTTTTAACGGCTTCATCCTCCAACAGATCTTTCGCCTTGCCGGACATCGTGATCGTTCCTGTCTCAAGCACATAAGCCCTGTCTGAAATAGAAAGTGCTTTCTTCGCATTCTGCTCTACCAGAAGAACCGTTGTTCCACTCTCACTTACCGCACGGATAATATCAAAGATTTCATTTACAAAGATCGGTGAAAGTCCCATGGACGGTTCATCCATCAGGATGATCTTCGGCTTTGACATCAATGCACGCCCCATTGCAAGCATCTGCTGTTCTCCACCACTCAGAGTTCCTGCCATCTGGTTTTTCCGTTCTTCCAGACGCGGGAATCTTTTGTATACATTTGCAAGACTTTCTTCAATCTCTTTCTTATCTTTCCTTGTATATGCTCCCATTTTCAGGTTCTCATATACACTTAACTCCGCGAAAACACGTCTTCCTTCAGGGACATGTGCCATTCCCATGGATACGATCTTATGAGCAGGTACTTTCGTGATATCTTTTCCTTCAAATAAAACCGATCCTGACTTTGGTGCAAGCAGTCCTGTGATCGTATGCAGAGTTGTCGTCTTTCCTGCACCATTTGCTCCGATCAGAGCAATAACTTCCCCCTGATTTACGTCGAAGGAGATGCCTTTGATCGCATGGATCATTCCATAATATACCTGTAAGTCTCTGACTTCAAGCATTGCCATAGCTTTTTCCTCCTTACTCTCCAAGATATGCCGTAATGACTTTCGGGTCATTGAGTACATCACTCGTCTTTCCCTGTGCAAGAACTTCACCGAAATTAAGAACTGTCAGTTCCTCGCAGATTCCGCTTACAAGTTTCATATCATGCTCGATCAGCAGAATCGTCATATGAAATTCATCTCTGACGAAACGGATCATATCCATCAGTTCTCCGGTCTCATTCGGGTTCATACCTGCTGCCGGCTCATCCAAAAGCAACAGCTTCGGGTCTGTAGCGAGGGCTCTTGCAATCTCAAGCTTTCTCTGCTGTCCATACGGAAGATTGGCAGCCTGATGATCTGCATATTTTTCAAGATCAAATACTTTCAACAGTTCCATAGCTCTGTCGTCCATCTCTTTTTCCACCTTCCTGTAACTCGGAAGACGTAAGATTCCACTCAGAGTCGAATACGGATGATGATTATGCAGTCCTGCTTTTACATTGTCCAGGACACTCAGTTGCTTGAAAAGACGGATATTCTGAAACGTTCTCGCAATCCCTGCTTTACTGATCTCAATATTCCGTTCACCGGTAATATCTTTTCCGTCAAGTATCACCTTTCCTGCATCCGGCTTATAAACTCCGGTCAGAAGGTTAAATACGGTCGTCTTTCCTGCACCATTTGGTCCGATCAGACCATAAAGCTGTTCTTTCTGAATCGTAAGATCAAATTCATTTACAGCACGGAGACCACCGAAAGAGATTCCCAGATTTTTTACATCCAACAATATACTCATTCTTATTCAACCTCCTTTGCTTTTTTCCCGAAACTAAAATGCTTCTTTCTCCAGTCATTGAGTTTTTCTCTCCACTCAATCGCTTTTGGAGACCAGTTAAATAGCATCATGACGATCAGCACGATCGCATAGATCAGCATACGGTAGTCCTTCATTCCACGGAGAAGCTCCGGCAGAAGCGTCAGAATCACTGCCGCAATGATTGAGCCGCGGATATTTCCGATTCCGCCAAGTACTACAAATACCAGGATTGTAATGGACATATTGTATCCAAAGTTGTTCGTATTCGCTGTCAGCGTAGATATATTATGTGCATACAGGACACCTGCTGCCCCTGCCATTGCCGCAGAGATGGTAAATGCCATCAGCTTATATTTCGTAATGTTGATTCCGATTGATTCTGCCGCAATACGGTTATCACGAATCGCCATGATCGCACGTCCATCTCTTGAATTGATCAGGTTCTGCACGATAAACAATGTCAGCAGGATCAGGATAAAGCCGATCACAAATGTAGAGTTCTTCGGTGTTCCCGTAATTCCCTGTGGTCCGTTCAGGATCACCGTTCCATCAGCATCCATATTCAATGCCATAACATCCTTTGTCGTCACATGGAACCCCTTGGAATCTTTTCCGATATAAAGTACATTCACCATATTTTTGATAATCTCACCAAATGCCAGCGTTACAATGGCAAGGTAGTCACCTTTCAGTCTCAGTACCGGGATTCCGATCAGCATACCGAAAATCGCTGCTGTCACGATTCCGATCAGAAGTGCCAGAAAAAACCGCAGACCATCTGAAGCGATCACATCTCTTGTACATTTTGAAAAGAAGGCACTTGTAAATGCACCAACGCACATAAAACCTGCATGACCAAGACTCAGCTCTCCCAGGATACCAACAACCAGGTTCAGTGAAACTGCAAGAATAATATAGGTGCATAACGGTACCATCAGCCCCTGAAGAAGGCTCGAAATACTTCCTGCACTGATCAATATCTGCATGATCACAAATGCGAGGATCACCATAGCGTACGTGATCAGGTTATTTTTTGTCGTCTTATTCATCTTTTTTAACATCCCATCCACCTACACTTTCTCCTGAATCTGCTTACCTAAAAGTCCGGTAGGTTTCACCAGCAGCACAACGATCAGTACTGCAAACACGATTGCATCTGCCATCTGGGAAGAAATATATGCCTTACTGAAAATTTCGATCAGTCCCAGCAGGATTCCTCCGATAAACGCTCCCGGGATCGATCCGATTCCACCAAATACTGCTGCAACAAACGCTTTGATTCCCGGCATTGCTCCTGTATACGGTGTGAGACTCGGATACGTGGAACAAAGAAGAACCCCGGCAACTGCCGCCAGTCCTGAACCGATTGCAAATGTAAGGGCGATCGTTCCGTTTACATTGATTCCCATTAACTGTGCCGCACCTCTGTCCTCTGATACTGCACGCATCGCCTGTCCCGGCTTTGTCTTCTGCACAAATGCCATCAGCACGACCATAATCACCACGCACACGACGATCGTGACGATCGTCTCTCCTGAAATCTTCAGTTCTCCTCCTGCAACAGAAATGCCTTTCCATTTGATCACTGAAGGAAATGTCTTCGCATTCGCTCCAAAGATCAGAAGTGCCACATTCTGTAACAGATAGCTGACACCGATCGCTGTGATCAGTACTGCCAGGGAAGAGGATGCGTTCCTCAATGGTTTATAAGCAATCCGCTCCATCACAACTCCCAGGACTGTACACACAACAATCGAGATCAATACTGCAGCCGGAACCGGCATCCCTGCCTGATTCATGCTGACGAGAGCAACATATGCACCGATCATGATCACATCACCATGAGCAAAATTCAGCATCTTGGCAATTCCATATACCATCGTATAACCAAGAGCAATGAGTGCATAAACGCTGCCCAGACTAAGTCCGTTTACCAAATACGATATAAAACTCATATTCCTTTTCCTCTCATCCTATTTTATTGTAGTTTGCTTTTTTCATTATATCACATCACAAAATCAGCCGCAAGAAAAATAGAATGCACTCTGTCTTTGCTTTCATTTTTCCTGCGGCCTTCTTTGGCTTTTGACCCCGACATCTATTTATCTTCCTGTATAAAGATGAAATAATTCCGGATCTGTCACTTTTTCAATCTGGTCATACACCGGAGTACTCGCCTCTTTCATCTGCTCTCTTGTCTCTTCATCAGGCGTTATAATCTTGGTTCCGCTCTCCTCGATCTCACGGATCTTCTCACTGATTCTCTCATCTGACTTCTCTCTTGCATATTCCTTGGCAATCTCTTCTGCCTCACGCAGGATCTTCTGATCCTCTTCTGAAAGCTTTTTATAAAAATCTTCACTCACGATCAATGAAATCAGATGCGGTACATGATTCGTTTCAATAATGTAATCCTGCTGCTCATACAACCGGTTTGAAACGATCACTTCGTATGGATTTTCCTGTGCATCAATCGTATGCTGCTGCAATCCGATATACACCTCACTGAAGCTCATGGGAGTCGGATTTGCTTTCAGCTTTTTCCAGAAGCTCAACTGGTACGGATCTTCCATTGTACGGATCTTCTGTCCTTTAAAATCTGAAAAACTGCTGACCTCCTTATTGCTGGACATGACGCGGAATCCCTGATCTGCATATCCCAGCAGTTCATATCCCGCATCCCGGTATGACTCCTGCATCCGGCTCAGGAACTCCGGCTGATCTACCTTATCTCTCAGCTCTTCAATATCATCAAACACACACGGTGCATCAAAGATTGCTGTATCATCAATAAAATTAACCTGTGGTGCTGTATTCTGTACTACAAATGGGATATCTCCGTCATAGCAGCTCTCCAGCAGTTCTCTGTCCCCGCCAAGTACACTGTTCGGATATACTGTGATCTTGATCCTTCCGTCACTGAGTCTGTCCGCTTCTTCTGCGAATTTTTCCGCATAGATCTGCGTCACTGTATCCTCAGGGCTGGCTGTTCCGAGCGGATATGCATACCGCTGTTCTGTACTTTCTTTTCCGGCACACCCCGTAAGCAGCCCCAGGAAGGCAACGCTCACCATCACGCCTGTCAGTCTTCTATATTTCATATCTGTATCTGTCTCCTTCCATGTCATTTCCTGTAACAGCATTTCTACAATAACGCAAGACTTACTGCCGGCACAAAGGTAACGATCAGCAATGCAGCAAAGAAATAGAGGATCATCGGCATCGCTTTCTTTGCGATCTCCATCACCGGTACATCTGTCAGTGAACTTGCCACAAATAAATTCACTCCGATCGGCGGTGTTACAAATCCGATTGCCAGATTGACAACCATGACAATACCAAAGTGGATCGGATGGATCCCCACTGCCTCAACGATCGGGAGCAGGATCGGTGTCAGGATCAGGATTGCCGGAGTTGTATCCATCACCATTCCAACGATCAGTAAAAATACGTTGAGTACAAGAAGTAAGACAATCTTATTCGTAAAATGTGCAAGGATCCATGCACTGATTTCCTGCGGCACCTGCATCAGTGTCAGTACTCTTGAAAATGCAATGGATGCAGCAAGAATAAAAAGGATCGGTGCATACGTCCTGATTGCTTCTACCATAATGGTCCAGATATCTCTGATCTTAATACTTTTATAGACAAATAAACTGATGATCAGTGCGTAAAAAACCGAAATAACTGCTGCCTCTGTCGGAGATGCCACACCGGTATAAATACATCCAAGAATGATCACCGGACTGAGCAGTGCAAAAGCACTGTCCTTTAACACCCTTAAAAGCCCCTTATCATGCAGCTTTCCGACCATTGCCAGCTTCTTTTCCTGATCTTCCCCATGCTTTTTACAATAGTAGATCGCGTACACCATCAGAAGACCGCCGATCATTACCCCCGGAATGATCCCTGCAATGAAGAGGTCACTGACTGATGCACCGGATGCCGTTCCATACATGATAAACGGAATACTTGGCGGAATAATAACACCCAGGCCGCCTGCAACCGCCACAAGAGCTGTCGAAAACTTCTTATCATATCCCATCTCCATAAGGATCGGGATCGTCATACTTCCTACTGCGGCTACCGTAGCCGGTGCTGATCCCGAAATCGCTCCGTAAAACAGACAGGTCACAACCACTGCACATGGCATCCCGGCGGTTCTCTTTCCCATAAAATAAGCAAATACATCAAATAATTTTCTTGAAATCCCACCCCGTGCCATGATAATTCCTGAAAGTACGAACATCGGAACTGCAAGCAAAGGGAAACTGTCGATTCCTCCAAGCATAGAACGGATGACATAAGTTCCGCTTGCTGTAAAGGACGGATCTACCGCTCCCGGAAGTACCGATGCAATTCCGAGAGATATGGATACCGGAATCGCAAGGATCAGACAGATCACAAAAATCAAAAATACAACCACCGCCGGCATATCATTCTCCTCCCTTCCTGAATACTCTCTTCCACTCAATGATCCATCTCTGGAATACCCGGATCGCTGACAGGATAAATCCCATCAACGGTGCTGCCTGCACATAGTACATCGGGATTCCCATTGCCGGGCTTGTCTGTCCATTTGCGATTGCAGACAACAGATATTTCCATGCAAACGGGATCAGATAAAGAAATAAGATCAGTTCAAATGTATGATTCACTCCTTTGAAAATGGCTTTTCCCCTCTTTGGGAACATCGCCACAAACTGCTCGATCTTGATAGAAATACATTTTTTCGTACAATAACTCACACTCAGGAATCCTGCCCAGATAAATATATACCGGGTCAGTTCTTCCGACCAGGAAAGTGAAGCTCCGAATATATATCTTGCAATGACCTGTATTCCCATGATCACTGCCATGGCTGCAAGTGCAATGACCAGTAATACTTCTTCCAGGTTCTCATCTAACCATTGTAATGCTTTTTTCATCTCATCACCTTTTCCTTAATTTTCATCATATCTTTTTCGTTAAAAAAAGACTATATCAAAAAATATATCATTTTTTATTTTTTCTGTCCATCCTCTCAATTTCTTCTGCCACCATAACTAAAAAGGATTCCCCGGATCTTTTTGTCGTATACTTCACACAAAAAAACTGATACCTCAGACTCCATCGATAACTCCCCCGAATTGATCCAAACTATCAGTTTTCTTTTTATTTTTCTAAATTCACTTATAAAGATGTCGGGGTCAAAAGCCCCCAACTTTGATGCCTACGGATTGCTCTCCGTGCTACGCACTCCCACAACCCTGGCATCTTATAAATCCATTAATAGATGATCATAGCTACAATTACTGCTGCCAGTGAACCGATCATTGGAGCAAGTACGGATGTCATAAATACATACCAGTAACTTTCTGCCAGTGACAGTTTCATCCAGCGGAGCTGTGCAACCATTCCACCTGCATTTGGCAGTGTATTCATACCGGTTGCACATGCCGGTGCCAGTCTGTGAAGTGCTCCTGCACTTGCACCCTTTGCAAGCAGACCGTCTGACAAATGTTCAAAGAACATGGCGATGGAAGAGGTTCCGCTTCCAAGGATACCGGCAAGGATATTCAGTCCGAAGAACTCTGTCAGATACGGGTTCATCTTCAGACCCATTACAAAGTTGATAATGGACTGGAATCCCGGACAGGACTGAAGTACGCCTGAAAATCCAAGAATCGCTGCTGCCATTACAGTTGCTCCGATTCCATTATTTACACCCTTTTCAAGAATCTTTGCCACACTTCCGACCTGTTTATGACAGAACAGAACAATCACAACAGAACCAACAAACATACTCAGTACAACGATTGCATTTGTATTCATATCTGTCAGGTTAGAAAGAGCAAGTACCAGTACTACAACCAGGATAAACGGGATCAGTGCTACCCAGAAAGACGGAAGATCATCTCTTGTCGGCTGGATCTTAACTGGCTGGGATTCATCGATTGCTGTTCCCTCTTTGATCGCTGCTTTTTTTGCTGCATGAACCATGTAAAAATATCCCACTGCAAAAGATACCACGAAAGCGACCCATCCAAGGATCGGTGCTGATCCCATGGAAGTTCCGAGATACTGTGCCGGCATGATGTTTGTAATATTGATGGCATACGGGATCATTGCTGAGCAGGTTGCTCCGATAAAGATGATTCCCGGAATCATACGGTATGGGTATCCTGCCTGCTTCATCATGATCGTTGCGATCGGTGCCAGTACGAAAAGTACTACAAATCCTGATACTCCCACATATACGAATACCGTTGTGATCAGTGCGATAGACAGGATAACCCGTTTCGCACCCATTTTTTCTGTAACTACATTTGCAATGGATTCAGCACAACCTGATGCTGCCATCAGTTCTCCAAACACTGCTCCGATTACAAGTACAAATACATTGTTCTGAATAAATCCTACATACCCCTCTGCATAAGAACTCAGTGATGTCCACCAGTCCATCCAGCTTGTCAGGATAATGATAAATGAAACCAGGATCGTAGATGTAAATACATCAAGCCCCTTCCAGATTGCTACTACAAAGATGATTGCTGCCAGCAATAATCCGATGACTGATATTGTTGTTGCCATAATTATTTGTCCTCATTCTCACCCACGATCCGAATCTTGCCAAGCGGCTTCCGGTATGGGTTCTTTCCTTCGTAAAAATGTTTATCAAGAAAGTCGGTACACTTCTCAATATTCTGATCTGCCTTGATTACCTGAGAACCATGCGGTTCATTTTCAAAGAGATCCAGCTCCACGCGGTCTTCTCCGCAGACAGCTTTTACCTTTTCTGCCATGTAGACAGACTGATGATAGTCGATGACCAGGTCATTTGTTCCATGCTGAATCAGCATTGGCGGACAACTTTCCTTTACATGACTGATCGGGCTTACCTTACTTGTACGTTCCGGATAATACAGTGGATTATATCCCAGCAGCATCGTAAACATTGAGTCATTTGATTCTCCGTCACCCGGCATCATTCCCTTGCCTGCACCGGTCTGCTTACGCACTTCATAAATGTCTGTTCCGAACTGCTCTGCAGAACAAAGCTCACTGATCGTATACCATGCAATGGCACAGTCGATCTTTGAAGATGCTTTTACTCCGACATTCAGATCATCCATGTCTTCCTCGTCTGCTGTCACTGCCAGAAGCTGCGTCACTGTACCGCCTGCTGAATTTCCCCATACTGCAAACCGATCCGGGTCTAAATTCAGTTTCTCTGCATTGGCACGCAGATAGCGGATCGCTGCTTTTCCGTCGATTAGCTGTGCCGGCCATTTTGCTTCCTGTAAAAGACGATACTCTACCGTTGCAACTGCGTATCCCTGTGTCACAGGCAGACACATTGACTTAATGTAATGTGTCCTCTTGTGTCCCGCCGCAAAAGCTCCACCATGGAATACGATCACCAGCGGATATGGGCCTTCTCCGTCTTCCGGATAAAAAATATCCAGAATCTGGTTCGGTGACTCATCTGCATAGGCAAGATCCAGTTCGGTCTTTGCAAACTGCGTGATATCCATCTCCGGCTCTGTCTTCAGAAATGTCTCTCTGTTGTTCATCACTGCCATTTTTTCTCCTCCCAGTAATAATTCGAATGTCATTTTATAAATCCTGATCCTTACAGACTCTTATGAAGCAGACCAAGAACTGTTGTCAGATCTTCAATTCCCATCTGTCCCGGAGCGGATACTTTTCCAACTGCTCCAAATGTCAGTGCTGAACCGAATACTTCACCGCAAAGACGACTGATCACACCGGTTCCTGACATGGACATTGTGATGATCGGACGGTCTGCATATTCTGATGCCATTTCCTCTGTAGCAGAAAGAAGTGTCAGAACATCTTTCTTATTCTGAGGCATTACAGCGATCTTTGGAATATCTGCTCCTAATTCCTGCATTTTTCTTAAACGGGATACGATTTCGTCCTTTGCAGGAGTCTTATGGAAATCGTGATTAGAAGCAATGACTTTTACACCATTTGCATGTGCTGTCTCAACAACTGCTTTCACCGCATCATCTCCTGTAAACGCTTCTACGTCTACAAGGTCAACCAGTCCTGTTTTTGCCGCATTCTGATTCAGTTCTACATAAGTTTCTGTCTCAATGGATTTCTCTCCGCCTTCTTTGGATGTACGGAATGTGAACAGGATCGGAGTCTCACCAAGTACCTCACGAAGAGCTTTCATTGTCTCTTCTGTCTTTGCAAAATCGAAAATATCTTCATACCAGTCTACACGCCACTCAACAACATCGGCCTTTGTAGATTTGATAGTTTCTGCTGCTGCAAGGATTTCTTCTCTCGTTACCCCAACGATCGGTACACAGATTTTCGGGATTCCTGCACCAATTTCAATATTTCTTACTTTTACAGTATTCATGATTCTATTCCTTTCTATGACTTCTTTGGAGGGGAACCCGCACCGGTCGTTCTGCTCCGGTACAGGTTTCATTTTTACAATTTTCTTATTTATGCTTCCTCTGCATTTTTCAGAAGTACACCATATCTTACATTTACAAAAAGTCCCAGTGCCACGCCTACTGCTGTAAGAACAATGTTCATTACCATAACCTGGGATGGCTGCATCTTTGCTGCTGCTGTAAGGATCGTGTAGTTACAAAGTGAGGATGCGATCATAATCAGAGCTGTGATCGTTCCCTTGATCTTCGGGAAAAGCATATTGCATACAGAAGTTGCGATCTGAAGCAGTCCGCCTGCTCCTGCCCATCCGATGATAAATGCTCCTGCGATCATCAGCGGCTTGCTCTGTCCTACCAGTACAACGATCAGTGTTGCCAGGCAGATCACCGGATATGCCACGATAAAACGTACATCTTTGATCTTTCTTGTCAGCAGTGCTGTCACAACCAGTGCGATCAGTGTTCCTGCTGAATAATATGTCTGCATGATGGACGGATCAGCCCAGCCTACATTCTCTTTTGCAAAGTTCTGTGCACAGTTAAGCCATAACTGGAATGTTCCCGTGCAGGTAAATCCGATCAGGATCATAGCTACAGACTCGATAGAGAAATGAGTATGTTTTAAGCTGTCGATCAGACCTTCCTTCTTTCCTGCTGCTTTCTGATCTGCATCAGGAAGTGGGAAAAGCATAACCAGTACAAGCAGTACTACATAAATAACACCGCAGATATAAAACAGCATATTATAGGAAACCAGTCCTGTAGCTGTTGTAGCAACAGTTGCTCCCAATACAAACGGAAGGATCATCTGTGCGATGGCAATGAAAAATTTAATTCCCATTGTAGCAACACCCGGTGCTTTGTAGATGATCTCTGCAACTGCCGGATAAATTCCTGTATCCAGGAAGGAGTTTGCAATACCTCCGATGATCGCACATACATAAGCGATCGTATATCCACCATTTGTTCCTGCATTAAATGCAAGTGCAAGACCGATCAGGTAGATTGCATAAGAACCACTTCCGATTGCAGTAGAAATGCGGCGTCCCAGTTTGTCAGATAACGGACCTGCAAACGGCAGGGCGATCAGACGTCCGAGTCCTAATGCCGCTGAGATTGCAGTGATCGCCATTGCCTCTACTCCCCAGGATGCGGCAAGAGCTTCTTTTATAACAGCCTGTCCCAGAATGGAACAGCCAATACCATGGATAAAATAATTTAAATACAAAATCAATGCACTTGGCATATATTTCTTATTCATAATGATTCCCTCTCAATTTTCTTTCTGATCCTTAGTCATCATATCTGATGTTCAGGACTTCCTTCATGTGGTCGATCGGCATCTCTTTTCCTGTCCAGAGCTTGAATGCAGCAGCTCCCTGGAACAGCATCATTCCAAGTCCGTTCATTGTCTTGCATCCAGCTTCTTTTGCCATCTTACGCATCTTTGTCTCAAGTGGAGAATATGGTACATCAACAACGATCAGTTCCGGACGGAAGAATGACTTGTCAGGAACAACTGACAGATCCTCTAACGGCTTCATTCCAACACCTGTTCCGTTTACAAACAGGTAAGAAGAATCCATCTCTTCTTTTAATTTCTCTTTATCATCTAAATCATATAATGTAGCTTTGCACTCTGTCTTTTCATTGATCTTCTTTACAGTCTCTACTGCATTATCCCAGAACTTATCATGGATATTGAAGATGGAGATTTCTTTTACTCCGTCAAGTGCTGCCTGGATTTCGATTGCTGTTGCAGCTCCGCCTGCTCCGCAGATCGTCATTTTCTTTCCGATCACATCAATATCATTATCCTTTAATGCCTGCATAAATCCGATTCCGTCTGTGATATGTCCGATCAGTCTTCCGTTATCATTTACGATTGTATTAACTGCTCCACACATCTCTGCTGCCGGTGACAGCTCATCCAGATACTGTCCAACTACTGTCTTATTTGGCATAGAAACGTTAGATCCTACCATCTTTAAAGCACGAAGTCCTTTGATCGCATCTTCCAGTGTGCTGTTGTCAACTTCAAATGCAAGGTAAGCATAATCAAGACCAAGTGTTGCAAATGCTTCATTATGCATTGCCGGTGAACTTGAATGTCTGATCGGGTAAGCCATAAGTCCGATTAATTCTGTGTGTCCTGTGATTCTCTCTGCCATGATTTTTCTCTCCTTTTAAATCTGATAGCCCTCTGCCATCTTTTAATATTAATATGAATGATAATTTTTTCACCGCTTCCTGCGGTATGTAGTTTGTTAATTATCAAACAACCTCTCTGCCTCCTATTATACGAGCATTTTTCCAATACTTCTAATATATCTTTTTTTTATTTTTAATAGCTTTTTGCTATCAGTTATAGTATACTTCTACTAACAGACCACTACTGTATGAAAAGAAAGGAGACTCCCTATGACACTCAATCAGATTCTCTATTTTCAGACCGTTGCCCGCCACCAGCACTTCCGCCTGGCTGCAGCCGAGCTGTCTATTTCACAGCCCAGCTTAAGCCGTTCCATCGCAGTACTGGAAGAGGAGCTTGGTATCATCCTCTTTGAACGAAAGGGGCGTACCGTCACCCTTACCAAATATGGGAAACTTTTTTTAGAGCATGCCGACCGGATTCTTGATGAAGTCCGGCTTGCCCAGAAGCATATGAAGAAACTGTCCGGGAATGCCGGTCATGTGGATATCGGTTATGTCTTTCCGCTTGCCGCACACTATATTCCCCATACAGTACGCAGATTTCTCAGTACACAGAAAAATAAAGACGTAACCTTTAATTTCCATCAGAGCCATACCGGAGAGATGATCCGTGGATTAAAAAATGAAAAGTATGATGTCATTTTCGGATCTTATGTAGAAGATGAACCAGACATCCAGTTCGTCCCTATCCTGAACCAGGAAATGATCATCATCACCCCTGTTGGCCACCCGCTTTCAAAAAAAGAGCAGGTTTCCATCCATGATCTGGAACATTACCCGCTCATCGGTTATGATCGTACTTCCGGTCTTGGACGCTTTACCAGCCGGACTTATACTTCCTATACACTCCATCCGAATATCATCTGTGAATCCCCGGATGAAAACGCCATTGCCTCTCTTGTTGCAGAAGATTTTGGGATTGCCCTTGTTGCGGATGTTGCGATCCTGGATCACTTCAAATTAGAAAAGCTGCATTTAAGTGATGTCACACTCCATCATACTGTATATCTCGCCTACCTGCGGGGGCATTATCAGATCCCTGCTGTCCGCAATTTTATTTCCTTTATAAAAAAAGAAGGAACTTCTCTGTGAGGTTCCTTCCCTTCTTCCAACGATCTATTCTCTGATATTTTTCCAGGATGCCCTGGGATTTTCTTACATTCCCCGCCTTTTTACATACTCTGCAAACTTTTGTACCAGCGGTGGATGGTACTTTTCCTTCCCCTGTGCCATATAAATATAGCGTTGCTGATCCTGGTTACGCAAAGGAACAACATCCACGTCCAACTGGGATAAGATGGGGATCTCCGGCATAATGGCAATCCCGAAATTCTCTGCCACAAGTCCTGCCATAGAACCGTCTTCTTCAATTTCATAAGCAATCTTGGGATTCAGCTTTGCCTGCTCAAACATCCGGTCCACCACTGGTCTCAATCCGCTGTTCGGTGTATAAAAAATCTGTGGATATGTGGCAGCCTGCTCCAGATCTACAGCTCTTTCATAAGAAAGAGGATGCCCCTTTGGTACAACAACCACTAATTTTTCTCTCCCCACCGGAGTAAAACCAATCTCCCCTTCCCGCTCTGCCATGGAACAGAAACCAATATCAAACCGGTCTTCTTTTAATCCCTGGATGATCTCTGAAGTATTTCCTACTGTAAACCGGAATTTTACTTTCAGCTCCTCATGAGTTCGCAGGAAATCTCCTACCAGCCTCGGTACAAATCCACTGCCAAGGGTATAAATATAAGCCAGCTCCACCACACCTTCTGTCTGTCCGGTCATGCTCTGTACTTTTTTCACCCCGGTATCCAGCGAATGGATTGCCTCATCTACATATTCTTTAAAGATCTTCCCATACTTTGTCAGAACCACACCACGTCCCTGCTTTTCAAATAGCTTTGTTCCGATCTCTTTCTCAAGAGAACTGACCGCATGACTCAGACTCGGCTGTGAAATAGACAGTTCTTCTGCTGCCTTTGTATAATGTTCTACTTCTGCAAGTTTGGCAAAATAATGCAACTGATTCAGATTCATTTCCGTATTTCCTCCGTCTTCCTGATTTTCCCTCTTTGTATAAAATATCACAATTCATAGATAATATCTATTAATTTTGCCGAAAATATGTATTTGTTTTATATTTTATTTTTTTCTATAATACAGGTTGTAAAACAGATTGTTAAGCAAATGTCAAGCAACCTCTCATGGCAGTTTACAATCAACATTTATAACAAGATTTATTCATTCACTATTTTAATTCAGGAGATTACTAATTATGAAAAAAGAGTATCAGCATATCTTTGAACCTTTTACAGTTCGCCGTATGACAATGAAGAACCGTATCATGATGACTCCAATGGGAACGAACTACGGAGAATCCAGTGGAGAAATGAGTTTCCTCCATATTAATTATTATGAACAGAGAGCCAAAGGCGGTGTAGGACTTATTATGGTAGAAAATGCCAGCGTCGATTCTCCGGAAGGTTCTAACGGAACCACTCAGCTCCGTATCGACCACGATAATTACCTGCCTCGTCTTTTCAAACTGACAGAGACGGTTCACAAGCATGGTGCATGTATCGGTATCCAGATCAATCACGCAGGAGCTTCCGCACAGTCTGCAAGAACAAATATGCAGCCGGTATCCGCTTCTGATATTCCGTCCAAAGCCGGTGGAGAGATTCCTCGTCCACTTTCTAAAGATGAGATCATGCGAATCGTAAAGAAATATGGGGAAGCAGCAAAGCGGGCTCAGATCGCCGGATTTGATACTGTAGAGATCCACGGAGGACATTCTTATCTGTTAAGCCAGTTCCTCTCACCGATCACAAATAAGAGAAC
>OLHE01001119.1_pt1 | contig 18339 bp, 16 predicted proteins | sample 1605821 | NCBI WGS metagenome assembly OLHE01 (sample SAMN03283250) | human gut metagenome | biome: human-associated habitat; material: feces | host: Homo sapiens | place: USA | collected 2013
CGGCTGGTATTATGGCCCCTATGGGGCCGTTCTGCAAACCCCGCGTTTTCACGCGTGGTTATGATTTATACATCGTAAAAAGGCAGACCGGGAAGATCTGCGGATTTTCCCGGTCTGCAAATAAAAATGATTCTGCGCCCGGTGGGGCTGCTCATAGCTTTTTGAACCCTTCCGGTTCGTCTGCGGCGGCGCGGCGCTCCATCAGATAGGTGTCCAGCCAGCGGCCATGGCAGTCCCGTGCAATGCGCTCCCGGCGTCCTACCAGCCGGAAACCACACTTGGCGTGCAGAGCGCGGCTGGCGGTGTTGTCCTGTAAAACAGTGGATTGCAACGTCCAGTACCCAGCCTTTTCGGCGGTGGCGCACAGGGCGCTCAACAGCCGGAAGCCCAGTCCGTGCCCCCGAAACTGCTCACCCACATAGATGCTCACCTCGGCCACGCCCCGGTAGCACCAGCGGGGGTCTACCCGGTGCAGGGCGCACCACCCCGCCAACACCCCGCCGGAAAGAATGACCAGACGGCACTCCTTTGTGTGGGAAGCGTCCCACGCGGTATAGGGCGGGCATTCGGTCTGGAAGGTTGCGTATTCCGTAGCGATGCCCTCAACATAGATTCTGGAGACCGCGCCCCAGTCCTCCGGCGTCATAGGCCGGATGATGATCTTATCCATACTTTCATCCTCGGCGGGCCGAAAAATGCCCGCACTCTCTTTCCACTCCCGGATAGGTTTCAGTATAGCAGAATTTGCCGGGCGGTACAAGAAGCGGACTGCACAGAAATTGCTTTGACATCCCACCCGTTTGTGATACAATAGGGGAACAAGAATACGGAGCGGGGCAGTGCAGGGGCGTGCTGTCTCCTATGGAGGATGTATGAAGAAAACTGTACATGTGCTGCTGTGTATGGTATGGTTTGTGCTTTGCGCGGCGCTGCCTGCCTTTGGCGCAGAGAGCGCACCCCATGTCACCGCAGAAACTACGATGGCACAGCTGCGCGCAAACCCGGCGATCCAAGGGACCGGCTATTATACATATTGCCGCGAAATGACACCGCTGATGGTGGCACGCTGGAAAAACAAGACCCTGCACGACTATTTTGGCGACACCGACCGGGAATCCGGCATTGCTGCACTAAACCTTATCATTGATAACTATAACAAGGGAGTCAAGGTCACCTATCAGGTCTACACCCCGGAGGAGATCGAACAGAATTCCAGTCTGGGCTGTGTGCAGCTGTTTTATTACCCGGCAGAGACGCCCAACGCCAAAACGGCTATCGTGATCCCCGGCAACGCCCTGACCATAACCTCAGAGATGGGCGAGGGCGGCTCCACCGCCTACGAGCTGCATAAACTGGGCTATGCTGTGTTCGTGCTGCGCTACCGCACCTTCTTGGATCTGGGCAACAACGCTCCGCTTCAGGATCTGGCACGGGCGGTGCAGCTGGTGACGAGCCTTGACGAGGAGCTTTCCATCCAGACGCAGGACTATGCGCTGGTAGGCTACTCCTCCGGTGGTCAGCTTGCGGGTGTGTTTGCGAACAAGGAGCGCGGCTACGGTCATTATGGCGTTGCAAGACCCGGCGCATTGCTACTGGGTTATTCAGTTGTGAACTTTTCAGAGGTAAAGATCGCGTATCAGGCGTTTATGGATACCGGCAACTATGGGTGGCACTATTACTGCTCCAGTGTGGCAGATCTTATCACGGATGATTATCCGCCGGTATTTTTCTGGTACGGGAAGGATGACAAGGTGCTGCCTTGGATGATCAATCAGGTGCAGGGCCCGGCGCTGCAAGCGGCGCTGGAAGCTCATAAGGTGCCTTATGTTGTAAAGGTGTTTGAGTCTGCACCCCATTGCATCGGGGTAGGCGATAACACTGATGCCGAGGGCTGGCTGACGGAAGCCGTAGCTTTCTGGGAGCAGCAGACCGCTGCTTGACCATAAATAAAAAGGAGTAGAGCATGATGGATCAGAATACTTGTTTTGCATACCTGAATATGGAGCTGCCGGACGACATCCGCCGCCTGAAGGAGGCAGGCTACTACGATGCCGCCATTGCCCGCATCGACGCCTGTCTGGCCGAGGACTGGACTGCCAGCCAGAACCAGCCCCTGCACCCGCAGGGCGCGCTGCCGGTAAACCCCACTCTTCACGGTGTGGACGCATGGCGGCAGGGTCTGCTGGCGCACCGGGAGATTTTGCGCCGTCTGCCGCAGGACTACACCCTCACCGCTGAGCAGCTGCTGAACCAGCTGCAAGCCACCCTGCGGGACTTTACCGCCGAGGAGTTCGCCGCGCTGGATGCTGCCGGGCAGATGGATTGGCGTTTTGTGGAAGGCCAGAAGCGCTACATCTACCGCGCCGCTGAAACGTTGGTGGCTACCCATCCCGACCTTGCTGCCCGTCAGCTGGACCCGCCCGTCCCGGAGCGCAGCTGGGATCGTTTTGAGCCACAGCACGACCAGATGGTGCGCACCGGCGCCGTCAGCGCAGACATCACCCTGCGCGCCAGCATCGGCATGACTGACGAAACCTTTGCCCGCGCCCTTGCTGCCGCAAAGGCTGAGGGCAGAAACACCGTGCACGTCAAGGTATGGCTGCCGCTGCCTGCTGCCTGCCCGGCACAGAGCAATATCACGCTGGACAGCTTTACCGCCCAGCCTACTTATATTGCGCCGGAAACCGCACCCCAGCGCACCGCGTACTGGGAGGCAGACCTTGCCGAGAACTGCCGCTTTGGGGCACAGTACAGCTACCGCAGCACTGCGCACTACGCTGCCCCGCTGGAAATGCAGGCCGACCCGGTGCAGCCGGATTTTGACACCGCCGAGCAGCTGCCCCACATCGCCTTTACCCCCTATATGAAGGCACTGGCTGCGCAGCTGACCGAGGGCATCACCGACCCAGTGCAGAAGGCAAAGCGCATTTATGATTTTGTCACCCTGAACGTGCACTACCACTTTCAGCCCATGTATTTTGTGCACGAGAACATCACCGATAATTGCGCCCGCAGCCGCCGGGGCGATTGCGGCGTGATGGCCGCTACCTTTATCACCCTTTGCCGCATTGCAGGCATCCCGGCAAAGTGGCAGAGCGGCATGGTGGCACGGCCGGAGACAGCCGGCTGCCACGACTGGGCAATGTTCTACATCGCGCCCAAGGGCTGGATGTACGCCGATTGCTCTGCCGGTGCGTCTATGGCGCGTGCGGGCAACGAGAAGATGCGCCTGCACTACTTCGGCAATCTGGACACCGACCGCATGGTAGCTAACAGCGATATCTGCGCGCCCTTCGACCCGCCCATGTGTTCCTTCCGCGCCGACCCCTGTGATAATCAGGTAGGCGAGATAGAGGTGGACGGCGTGGGTCTGTACGGCCAGCAGGTGGAGACTACACACGAAATCGTAAAGCATCAGGAAGTATAAGCACATCCGGGTCTGCCATTACCGCAAGACCCGGATTTTTGAGTTAAAGGAGAATGTCTATGGGATTTTTGGCAGGACTGTATACGCTTTTGCTGGTGGCCATCTGCCTGTTGCAGGCGCTTTTGCTGTACCGCACCGGCAAGCCCGCCGCCCGGCAGGATGACGAAGCTCTGAAAGAGTGGCTGCGCCAGCAGTTGGAAGCACAGGCGCGGGTGTTGGAAGAAAAGCAGGCGCAGCAGGCACAGCAGAATCTGGCCGCGATGGCGCACATCAGCGACACCTTGCAAACCGCAGTGCAGGGCATGAGCAGTACCCTGACGGCAGGGCAGAACACCCAGCAGCAGACCATGGAGCAACGGCTGCAGGGACTGGAAGCCTCTAATGCCCGCAAGCTGGAGGAGATGCGCAAAGCGCTGGCAGACGGCCTTGCCGCCATACAGGCACAGAATGCCCAGAAACTGGATGAGATACGCCACACCGTGGACGAGCAATTACAGGACGCGCTGCAAAAGCGGGTGACCGAAAGTTTTAAGGCGGTCAACGACCAGCTGGAGCAGGTGTACAAGGGCTTGGGCGAGATGCAGAGCCTTGCCGCCGATGTGGGCGGGCTGAAGCAGGTGCTTTCCGGCATTAAGACCCGCGGCATTCTGGGCGAGATCCAGCTGGGCGCGATTCTGGAAGAAATCCTTGCACCGGAGCAGTACGACACCAACGTGGCCACCATCCCCGGCAGCACCCAGCGGGTGGAGTACGCCATCCGTATGCCCGGTGTGGACGGCAACAGCGTCTGGCTGCCCATCGACTCCAAATTCCCCGGCGATACCTACGCCCACTTGCAGGATGCGCAGGCTTCCGGCGATGCACAGGCGGTGGAAAACGCCCGCCACGCGCTGGAACTGGTGCTGCGCAGCGAGGCAAAGGACATCCGGGAAAAATATGTGGAGCCGCCCTATACCACAGCCTTCGGCATCCTGTTTCTGCCCTTTGAGGGGCTGTACGCCGAGGTGGTGAACGCCGGGCTATTGGAAGTTTTGCAGCGGGATTATCAGGTGAACGTGGCCGGCCCCAGCACCATGGCAGCATTGCTCAACAGCCTGCAAATGGGCTTCAAGACCCTTGCCATTCAAAAGCGCTCCGGCGAGGTGTGGCAGCTGCTTGGCGCAGTCAAGACCGAGTTTGATAAGTTCGGGCAGGGACTTTCCAAGATGCAGCAGCGCCTGCGCCAGACCGACGAAGAACTGGATAATCTCATCGGGGTGCGCAGCCGTGCCATCAGCCGCAAGCTGCGTGCGGTGCAGACGCTGGACGAAAACACCGCCGCCACCCTGCTGGAGCTGGACACCGAGCCGGGCAGACCGGTAACGGCACGTCTGCCGGAGAGCGGGGAAGAGCTTTGATGCGCAGAAGCTCCCCGCATTATCCCTTGCGAAATTTCTGACGATGTGCTACAATAGGAATTGTTCTCAGAAATATTTGCCAATTTACGGCACAAGATAAACCCAAAAGGAGTCTGAACGGTATGAGCATGAAAAAAATCAGTGAAGCCATCCTTGGTGTGGGCGTGGACGATACTACCATCGACCTGTTCGAGAGCCAGTATCCGGTGCCCACCGGGGTCAGCTATAATTCCTATGTCATTCTGGACGAAAAGACCACCATTCTGGACACGGTGGACGCCCGTGCTACCGAGCCTTGGCTGGAAAACCTTGCCGAGGCACTGGGCGGCCGCAAGCCCGCCTATCTGGTAGTCTCTCATATGGAACCGGATCACGGTGCCAATGTGGCAAAGCTGGCAGCACTTTACCCGGAAATGCAGGTGGTAGGCAACGCCAAGACCTTCCAGTATATGGAGCAGTTCTTTGGCGCAGATGCCATTGCCCCGGAGCGCCGCGTGGTGGTGAAGGACGGCGAGAGCCTGAGCCTTGGCACCCACACCCTCACCTTTGTGTTTGCTCCCATGGTGCATTGGCCGGAGGTCATGGTCAGCTATGAGAGCAGCGAGAAGGTGCTGTTCTCCGCCGATGGCTTTGGCCGCTTTGGCGCTGTGGCAAAGTTTGACGAAAATGCCGACTGGGCAAGCGAGGCCCGCCGCTACTACCTGAACATTGTGGGCAAGTACGGCCCGCAGGTGCAGGCGCTGCTCAAAAAGGCTGCTGCACTGGATATCAAGACCATCTGCCCGCTGCATGGCCCGGTGCTCACCGGCGATCTGAGCAAGTACCTGAACTACTACGATCTCTGGTCCAGCTATAAGGCAGAGGAGCCGGAAAAGATCCTGGTGGCCAGCGCCTCTATCCACGGCCACACCCGCGCCGCCGCCCACACCATGGCTGAAAAGCTGCGCGCACAGGGCGCAAAGGTGGTGGAGATGGATCTGACCCGCACCGATGTCTCCTATGCCGTCACCGAGGCTTTCCGCTGCGGTAAGATCGTGCTGGCCTGCGCTACCTACGATGGCTTCCTCTTCCCGCCGATGGAGAATCTGCTGACCCACCTCAAGACCAAGAACTTCCAGAACCGCACCGTCGGCCTGATGGAAAACGGCACTTGGGCACCCATGGCTGCAAAGCTCATGCGTGCAGAGCTGGAGAGTATGAAAAATATCACCCTCTGCGAGAACGTGGTCACCATCCGCTCTGCCGCCAACGCCGCTGCCGAGGCACAGATGGACGCCCTTGCCGCCGAACTTGTGGCAAAGTAACATGGCATAAAATCAAGTAAACGCAAACACTCCCGGACTTTCCATAAAAAGCCCGGGAGTGTTTTTTGTTCCTTTGCTTGTTCCATTAGCTGCTGGATTGTGAGCGGAAAACACGAAGTTTTACGTCATTTTTTGAGATGGATACAAACAAAAAAGCGGTGAAACGAACAGATTTTGAACGTTTCGCCGCTATATTTTGGAGCAGGATACGGGACTCGAACCCGCCGCCTACTGCTTGGGAAGCAGTCGCTCTACCGGATGAGCTAACCCTGCAAGTGCTCCATTATTGTAACAAAGCAGGGCAGGAATGTCAAGGCTTTTCCGCACGAAATTTGCGGTCAGCTTATTTTGGCCCATGTCAGGTCCAGCACCGGGAAAAACGGGTCGAATACCAAGTCGCGCACGCCGTTTGCCAGCAGCAGACGCTTCTGCTGTGCCATCAGGGGCACCACGGTGCAGCTTTCCAGCAGCTGCTGCTCGCACTGCGCCAGCAGGGCACAGCGGGCTTTGCCGGTCTGTTGGGCGCTCAGTGCCAGCCGGTCAGCGTATACAGGATCAGCGTAGCCGGTCAGGCTGCCGCCCTCAGCGGTGAACTGCTGCAGCATCTGGTACACACTGCCACCCTCGGCACGGATGGGCGCAAGGGCAATGGTGTATTCCCCGGCGGCAATGCGGGCGTCAAACTCGTCCTGCTCTACCTCTTCCACCGAGAAGAACAGGGAGCACTCCTTTTGCCATGCGCTGTTGATTTGGTCGGCCAGTTCGCCCAGCCCAGCGTTCTTGGGCAGCAGCAGGGTCACACCGGAAAAATCTGAGGTAGCCATGCCCTGCCGGGCAGCCAGATACAAAGCCTTAGGTTCAGAGATGGTGGGCAGGGGGTCACCGGCAGCATCGCGGTAGTCCAGCCCGTCCACGGTCAGCCCCTCCGGTACAAGCCCCTTTGCAGCGGCATACAGGCCGCCGGAGGGCACGGTGGCGTTTTCCCGGGCAATACCGGCCAGCGCCTGCCGCAGCTGCTGGTTCTGGAACACCGACCCCTCCGCCGCGTTGAAGAGCAGCGCCCATGTGGTGTCGGAATAGTTTACTGTCTGTAAGTTGGTGGCTTCGCCGCTTTCGTCCAACGCGGCAGAGCATTTGCCGTCGGCAATAAGCTGGGCTGCACTTTTGCCGCTGCCGCTGGTGTCCTGCACCAGACGCAGACTGCCGACCAGCGGGCTTTCCACGGTGCGGCGTAAAAACAGACCGTTTGTCGTCCAGTTGTACAGGTAAAAGCTGCCGCTTGCAAGCGTAGTCTTGGCGGTCAGCCCGTAGGTGCCACGGGTGCTCTCAAAAAAGGCCTCGTCGCAGGGGGCTGCACCGGGCAATGCCAGCTTTGCTAAGAAGTTGTCGTCCCGTTCGCTCAACCGGAACACCAACGTCAGCGCCCCATTGGCCGAAACGCCCAGACTGCTTTCGTCTGCCAGCCCCGCTTGCACGGCGGCGCTGTTCTGAATGGCGGAAAACTCCACCGCATAGGGCGAGGCGGTATCGGCGCGGAAAATACGCCGGAAGGCAAACACAAAGTCCTCGGCGGTAATGTCGTACTCTGTGGCGGCACCCTTGGCGGTTGCGTAGGTCAGCCCGTCCTTCAGGGTAAAGGTGTAGGTCAGCCCGTCCGGGGACACCGTCCATTTCTCACAGAGCCCCGGCACAAGTTCACCGTCCGGGTCCTTGCGCACCAGTGTGCCGTACAGGTTCTCGCAGGCGATGACATCCGACGCGCCGGAAGCCACCTGCGGGTCCAGATTTGCAGGGATGCTGTCCACGAACCATGTAAAGCTGGCGGAGTTTGTGGAGCTGCCGCAGCCGGTCAGGGCAAAAAGAAACGCAGCAGCCAGTACCGCTGCGGTAAAACGTAACCATCGTTTCAAAAAGAATAACCTCATTCCGTTCATCTTCGCGCAGAAACGGCAAAAAACGCTCTGCAACGACAAGTGTAGCAGAAAGTAGCAGAAAAAACAATTGCCTTTTTGTGAATTTACCGGGCTTTTTGAAGCAGACTGTGCGGTTTTCCGTTGCCAATTGCGCGCAAATGGACTATAATGGTACAGCAAAGTGATTCCCGCGCTGCCCGTGCGGCGCGGTGTTATACCATGATCCTATAGAGGAGGAACTGTTTTTATGCAGAAAGATCAGCAGAAGCTTGCCCAGCTTATTCAGGGCAAAAAGGTCGCCTTTATCGGCGCAGGCGTCAGCCACAAGACCCTTATTAAGGAGTTTGTGGAGCTGGGCGCTCATGTGACTTTGTGCGACCAGAAAAAGAGCGTGGAGGACTTTGGCGATTACGCCGCCACCATCCGGGAATTGGGCATCGACCTGAGCCTTGGCGAAAACTATCTGGACGGCTTCAAGGGGCAGGACATCATCATGCGCACCCCGGGCTTTGTGGGCTATTTTGAAAAGCCCCTGCAGGACGCCATGGCTGCTGGTACTATGGTCACCAGCGAGGTGGAACTGTTCTTCGACTTCTGCCCTTGCGAGATCGTGGCAGTGACCGGCTCGGACGGCAAGACCACCACCACCACCCTTATCTCCAAGTTCTATGAGGCCGCAGGCCGCAAGGTGCATCTGGGCGGCAACATCGGCGCAGCGCTGCTGCCCATGCTGCCGGAGGTATCCCCGGAGGATGTGGCTGTGGTGGAGCTTTCCAGCTTCCAGCTGATCAGTATGCACGCCAGCCCCAACATCGCCGTGGTCACCAACGTGACCCCGAACCATCTGGATCACCACAAGGATATGCAGGAATACATTGATGCCAAGCGTAATATCCTGCTGTACCAGAAGCAGCCCTGCCGCGCCGTGCTGGGCTATGAAAACGAGATCAGCCGCTCCATGCAGGCCGACTGCAAGGGCAAGCAGGTGTGGTTCACCCGCCTGCACGATACCGACAACGGTGCTTTCCTGCGCAAGGAGGACGGCATGCTCTGCATGGCCGAGGATGGCGTTGTGACCCCCTTCCTTGCCCAGAAGGATGTCAAGCTGCGCGGCCTGCACAACATCGAGAACCTGCTGGCTGCTGCCGCTGCCGTGTGGGGCGAGGTGCCCGTAGAAGCTATCCGTCAGGTGGGCAGCACCTTCACCGGCGTGGAGCACCGCATTGAGCCGGTGCGTACTCTGGACGGCGTGCTGTACTATAACGATTCCATCGGCACCAGCCCCACCCGCACCATCGCCGGTCTGCGCAGCTTTGACCGGAAGGTCATCCTCATCGCAGGCGGCTACGATAAGCACATCCCTTACGAGCCGCTGGCACCGGAGATCATCGCCCACGTCAAAAATCTGGTGCTGATGGGCGCGACTGGCCCCCGCATCGAGCAGGCTGTACGGGAGTGCTCCGGCTTTGACGAAGCCGCTCTGCCCATTCAGCACGCAGACAATATGCAGCACGCCGTAGAACTGGCACGTGCCGCCGCAAAGCCCGGCGATATCATCATCCTGTCCCCGGCAAGTGCTTCTTTTGACCTGTACCCCAACTTTGAGGTGCGCGGCCGCGAGTTCAAAAAAATCGTCAACGCGCTCAAGTGATCGCACAGGTAAAGGATGCAAAGCGCCGTACCCGGTTCGCGAATGCCTGCCGGGGTCTGCCGGTGCTGGACGCTCTGCTGCCGCTGGACTGTGCGCTTTTTCGCAAAAGTCAGCCGTGGCGGTTCTACGCGGGCCCCACGCTGGCACTGGAACTTTCTGGCAGTACAGCGTGGCTGGCCGGGCACGCAAACCCCGCAGAACTGGCCGGGTTTCTGTCCTTCTGCGGGTGCGAGAGCGCCATTCTGGACGAATCCGTTTGCCCGCCGCCGGATGGCTGGCACAAGGCGGAAACGCTGACCGTGTTCGGTTTGCCGCAGGGTAAGCCGCTGCCCCTGCCCGCCGTGGACGAGGCTTTGTGGACGCAGCTGACCCTCTGCCGGGAAGCACCCGCCGCCCGGGTGGCAGCGGCGCTTTACCCCGCAGACTCCGCCCGGCAGGCAGACTTTTACTCAGAGCTGTGTACCAAGCGCACCCGGGGCAGGGCAGTGGCATGGACATTGGAGCAGGGAAGCGCAGTCGTTTGCACCGTGGGTGCTTATGCCCTGTGCAATGGGCAAGCCTACATGGCCTGCGGGCAGACCGCTGAGCCGCTGCGGGGCAAGGGCATCGGCGGGCGGCTCATTGTGGAAATGGCAAACAGCCTTGCCGCCGAAGGCCTGCGCCCGGTATTCCTCTGTGCACCGGAGCGGGTGCGGTTTTATACCCGCCTCGGCTTTGCAAAACAGGCAGAATACGCCCGCTATGTGCCCGAGAAATGACAAAGCTTTTACACAAAGAACCCCAAAATAACAGGAAGGAACTATCACGTTATAATGTCGATTCTGAACCACTTTTTTGATTACAAGCCCGAGGTTCTGGCGTTGGACGAAAAGGCCATGGAGCTGTGCCAGCCCTACTTCCGCCAGATGGAGGAAATCCGGGATTTCAACCAGCTGAAAATGCTCAAGGCCTTTGCCGATACCCAGATGTCCTCCACTGATATGCTGGGCACCACGGGCTACGGCCTGTGGGATACCGGCCGCGCCAAGCTGGAGCAGATCTTTGCACAGGTCATGGGCGCAGAGGATGCTCTGGTGCGCAGCCAGTTCCAGAGTGGCACCCACACGCTGGCGGTGGCGTTGTTTGGTCTGCTGCGGGCAGGGGACACCCTGCTGGCCGCTACCGGCCGTCCCTACGATACACTGGAAGGCGTCATCGGTCTGGACGGCAAGGGCAAGGGCACCGGCACTCTGATGGACTACGGCGTAAACTATGACGAAGCCCCCCTCAAGGCCGACTTTACCCCGGATTATGACCTGATCGCCCAGAAAGCCCCCGGCGCAAAGGTGTGCCATATCCAGCGCAGCCGCGGCTATTTACAGCGCAATGCCTTTGATCTGGCTACTATCCGCAAAATTGCGGATACCGCCCGCGCCGCAAACCCGGAGATCATCATCTTTGTGGATAACTGCTACGGCGAGTTCACCCAGACACAGGAGCCCTGTCAGGTGGGCGCGGATATCGCAGTGGGCAGCCTGATCAAAAACCCCGGCGGCGGCATTGCTCCCACCGGCGGCTACATCGTGGGCCGCAAGGATCTGGTGGAACTGTGCGCTTACCGCCTGAACGCCCCCGGCCTTGGCAAGGAACTGGGCTGCACGCTGGAGACCCCCCGGGATATGTATCTGGGCTTCTACTACGCTCCCGGCGTGGTGTGCGAGGCCATCAAGACCGCTATCTACGCCCAGTGTATGCTGGAGCTGCTGGGCAAAAAGCCCATTCCGCGCTACTGCGAGGATCACAACGATATCGTTACTTGCTTTGATGCTGGTACGGCGGAGGCACTCATCGGCTTCTGTCAGGGGATTCAGGCTGCAAGCCCGGTGGACAGCTACGCCGCCCCGGAACCCAGCCCGGAGCCGGGCTATACCGACGAGGTAGTCATGGCCAGCGGCAGCTTTACGCAGGGCAGCACCATCGAGCTTTCCTGCGACGGCCCTCTGCGCGCCCCCTATACCTGCTACCTGCAGGGTGGCCTGAACTTTGCAGCCAGCCGCGCCGGTGTGCTGCTGGCTGTCCAGAAAGCATATTTTAAGGAGTAATGTTTGGCCTGCGGGCAAATAACACGCAAACAAAAAGGAGCTATCGCACAACACGCTGCGATAGCTCCTTTTTTCCCTCTATACACAAAGTAACACACAAATAAACGCTTACACGGCACGGGCCTGCACCACGGGGATCGGCTCGATCAAGGCCGGGTGCATCCCCTCACGGTAGTCCAGATCTCCCTGATCCAGACCGCGCAGCAGCACCTCTGCGGTAGCAATGTTGGTAGCAATGGGTACGCTGTGCATATCGCACAGGCGCAGCAGATTCTGCTCGGTCAGGCTGGCGGCATCGGCCTTCAGCGGGTCGCGGAAGAACAGCACCAAATCCACCTCATCGCAGGCAACGCGGGAGGTGATCTGCTGTACACCGCCCAGCTTACCGGAGAGATAGCAGTGCACCGGCAGGCCAGTGGTCTGCGCAAGCATCCGTCCGGTGGTACCGGTGGCGATAACATTATTGCGGGAAAGGATGGCACTGTAAGCGGTACAGAATTGCAGAGCCAGTTCTTTGCGGGAATCATGGGCAAGAATTGCGATCGTCATAAGATGCTCTCTCCTTTACTTATTTTTACATAGTACCAGTTATGATGTACGAATTTTGAAATCCTGTGAAACGGAAGTGAAATCGATATCAAATCTTACACTATAGTTTTACCGCACAGAAAACGCTCTGTTAAGAGAAAATTTTGCTTTTTTTACCTATAAAAACATAAAAGTACTACTTTTACATTGTGAGAAACGGCGAATTCTTGGATACATACCACCATCCAAGAGAATTCATTTTCTGAGAAAAGTGAAATATTTTTCACTTTTCTCACTTGAATCGAAATACAGTCCATCCCGATAAAACAAAAATACAGGCCAAAGCAGCTTACATCGGCCTGTACAGGAAATTTTTTTCAGCTATCAAAAGCTTGCGGTGCAGCATAAGAGCGGCAGTTCTTCTGCATAAAAATATTTGCTTATAAAACGCAAAATTGCAGATTTCGCCTATCTCTAGGCTCTTCCTATGAAAAAAGGCCTCAGGAATGCCCGCAGACATTTCTGAAGCCTTTTGTTATCTGAGAAACGATTTAAACGCGATGGTTGGAGGGCAGGGGAAATCAGCGGATCTGCCCGTCACCGTGGATGACGTATTTGTAGCTGCAAAGCTCCTCCAGTCCCATGGGACCCCGGGCATGCAGCTTCTGGGTAGAAATGCCCATCTCGCAGCCCAGACCAAACTCGCCGCCATCCGTAAAGCGGGTGGAGCAGTTCACATACACGGCGGCGCTGTCCACCGCAGCGGTGAACCGGTCGGCGTCTGCCAGCGTCTGGGTCAGGATAGCCTCGCTGTGGCCGGTGGAGTGCTGCGCAATGTGGGCAATGGCCTCATCTACACTGTCCACCACCTTGACGGCAAGGATGTAGTCCAGAAACTCGGTGTCAAAGTCCGCAGGGCCGGCAGGCGTGCCGGGAATGATGGCGGCGGCGCGTGCGTCCAGCCGCAGTTCTACCGGCAGCTTGCCCGCAGCCACGCGGTCGGGGCCAAGACGCTGTGCGAGCTTGGGCAGAAACTCCTGCGCAATAGCAGAATGCACCAGACACACCTCCTCGGCGTTGCACACGCTGGGGCGGCTGGCCTTGGCGTTTTCAATAATGTCCAGCGCCTTGGCCTGATCGGCGGTATCGTCCACAAAAATGTGGCAGATGCCGGTACCGGTCTGGATGCAGGGTACCTTGGCGTTCTCCACACAGGCGCGGATCAGCCCTGCGCCGCCCCGGGGAATCAGCAGATCCACATAGCCTACGGCGGTCATCAGGGCGTTGGCAGAGGCGTGGGTGGTGTCCTCGATCAGGCAGACCGCGTTTTCCGGCAGGCTGTTCTCCCGCAGTCCCTGCCGCAGCGCCTGTACAATGGCGTTGGCGCTGCGCCATGCCTCCTTGCCGCAGCGCAGGATGCAGGCGTTGCCGCTCTTGATGGCAAGGGCGGCGGCATCGCTGGTCACGTTGGGGCGGCTCTCGTAGATGATGGCAATCACGCCCATGGGCACGGCGGTCTTTTCAATTACCAGTCCGTTGGGGCGTTCCACTCGCTTCAGCACCCGGCCCACCGGGTCGGGCAGGGCGGCAACCTCTTCAATGCCCTTTGCCATGGCGCGGATGCGCTCTTCGGTCAGGGCAAGACGATCCAGCATCACCTCGCTGATATGTCCCTTTGCGGCGGCCATGTCGTCGGCGTTGGCCGCAAGAATGGCCGTCATGCTTGCGGGGCTGCACAGCTGCGCAGTCATACTGTGCAGTGCCTGTGCGCGGGCAGCGCCGTCAGCCAGTGCCAGCGCAGCCTTTGCCCCGCGGGCGGCTTCCAGAATTTCCTGTGTGGTCATAGCTCAAACCTCCTGTGTGGACAGTGCGGGCTGCTTATGCCCGGCAAAGCGGGTGCCGATGGGCTTGCCCGCGGCGATATCATACAGCAGTTCCGGGTGTGCGCCGTTGGCAATCACCATGTCCGCACCACTGCCGGTCACCATACGGGCAGCCCGCAGCTTGGTGGCCATGCCGCCGGTGCCCAGCGCCGAGCCTGCACCGTCTGCCAGCGCCATCACCTCCGGGGTGATCTCCTCCACCAGCGGGATGAGTGCCGCATCCGGGTGGGTGTGGGGGTTGGCAGTGTACAGGCCGTCAATGTCGCTCAGCAGCACCAGCAAGTCGGCCTTGCAGCAACAGGCCACAATAGCGGCCAGCGTGTCATTGTCGCCAATGGAGGTGATCTCATCGGTGGCAACGCTGTCGTTTTCATTGATGATGGGCAGTGCACCCAGCTCCAGCAGGCGGGTCAGGGTGTTCTGGATGTTCACCCGGCGCTCGGTGTGCTCCACGTCCACGCCGGTAAGCAGGATCTGCGCTACCGTGTGATCGTAGGCACTGAACAGCCGGTCGTAGGTGTACATCAGCTCGCACTGCCCCACGGCAGCGCAGGCCTGCTTGGTGGTGGTATCCTTTGGGCGTGCAGGCAGCGAAAGCTTGCCAACGCCCATGCCGATAGCGCCGGAGGACACCAGAATGACCTCGTGTCCCTCGTTCTTTAAATCGCTCAATACCTTGACCAGTTCCTCTGCATGGCGGATGTTCAGCCGCCCGGTGGGGTATGCCAATGTGGAGGTGCCTACTTTCACAACGATGCGCATGATTCCATTAACCCTTTCCCATTTCCTTTGTTTTGTCGTAAGCAGCCAGCACGGCATCCATCACCGCACCGCGCAGCCCATGTTCTTCCAGTACCCGCACGCCCTGAATGGTGCTGCCGCCGGGGCTGCACACAGCATCCTTCAGCGCACCGGGGTGCTTGCCGCTTTCCAGCACCAGCTTTGCGCTGCCCAGCACCATCTGTGCGGCGTACTCCTGTGCCTTTGCCCGGGGCAGGCCACAGGCCACGCCGCCATCGGCCAGCGCTTCAATAAACTGGTACACCCATGCCGGGCCGCAGCCGGAGACGCAGCTTGCGGCATCGATCATGCCCTCGGCCACGGCGTCCAGCCGCCCGGCAGGGGCCATCAGCTGACAGAATGTGGCCTCCTCCTCGGCGGTCACGTTGACGGAGCAATATTGGATCATACCTTCGCCCACCGATGCCGGGGTGTTGGGCATGATGCGGATGACAGGGTAGTCGCCGCCCGCCATCTCCTGAATGCGTGCCACCGGCAGACCGGCGGCCATGGTGCACAGCACGAACCGCTTGGTGCGCTCGGCAAGGATGAACCGCAGGGGTTCCAGCATGGCCTCCATCATCTGGGGCTTCACCGCCAGAAAGATCAGGTCGCAGTCCCCGGCGACCTCGGCGTTGGTGGCGGTCTGACAGCCCAGTTCTGCGGCAAGTGTTTCGGCCTTGGCCGCCGTGCGGTTAGCCAGAAATACATTCTCAGGCTCGGTAGCCTTGCACACAGCGCGTGCAATAGCACCGCCCATGTTTCCACAGCCTAAAAACCCAATGGTTTTCATCATAATAATAACCCTCCCTCGGCAGGTATGCACTGCATAAAATTCTGCTTCTTATTCATTCTAAGCAACCGCTGGGAGAAAATCAAGACTTTTGTCTTATTTTGGGCGGATATAATGTAAAAACAGCACCTTCGCGGCGGGCAGCGCACACACAAATTTCATAAAAAGGTAAAATCTTTACTTGAAATAAGGTCATGTTTTGCGGTAAAATAAATTATGGGGTATATTTCACGGAAACGGCAGAGGAGTCTGCCGGGAAAGGATGGGTTTTTGTGTCACAAACGACAAAACGGGCACTGGAGGCATCTTTGAAGAAGCTGCTGCTGGAAAAGCCCCTGAACAAGATCACGATCAACGATATCACCGAGGATTGCGGGGTCAACCGCATGACCTTTTATTACCATTTCAAGGACATTTACGATCTGGTGGACTGGATCTTAGCGGAGGATGCCGCCAAGGCAATGGAAGGCCGCCGGGGCTTTGGTACATGGAGCGAAGCCTATCTGGACGTCCTACACCAGCTGCAGGACAACAAGACCCTTGTGCTCAACGTTTACCGCTCGGTGGGCAGGGAACAGGTGGAGCAGTACCTTTATAGATTGCTGGACACCATCTTGAAGGATTTTGCAGACCGCGAATGCCACGATATCACCGTGCAGGACGCAGATAAGCAGTTTGTTGTCGATTTTTACAAGTATGCACTGGTGGGTATGACGCTGGAATGGACCCGCCGGGATATGAAAGGCGACCCCAAGAAGATGGTGGAGCGCGTGAGCACCATGATCCACGGGGATTTCCGCCGTGCACTGTGCCGCCTGAGCAGCGGCAGCTTGAAAATAGAGGAATGATGTGCTTTGTGGCTGTGCGGCTTCAATAAAATTTTATCAAAGGGTACGCCGTGATGGGTTTTCCATCACGGCGTATTTTCTGTTTATGGCACAAAAACACGCAAAGTGGTAGGATGTGGTCAGGCAAAATAAGGATTTCCAAAGGAATTATTTCGGGAGGAAAAAGCTATGAATACATCTCTTGATAACCTGACTCACAAGATGCAGCGTGCTGCGCTTGGTAAAATAGTGGACGTGGCGCTTTCTCGCGCCGAGCAAGACCGTGAAAAAACAATGTGCCAGCTGGTAGATGCTGCAAAGCAGTTCTACGGCAGCGGCTTCAGCGACGAGACCTACGAGAACGCCAAAAAGGTGCTGACCGACCCCGACAGCAAGTGGACGAAGCTCATCAACTGCGTGCTGGACCAGACCGACCCCCATGTGGCGCGCACCACCGCACTGAATCTGGGCTACGAAGCCTTCTTCCGCGGCACTAAGATGATCCGCGAGAACCGCGTCAAGTACCAGTGCAACATCCCTTGGCTGATTTTGTTCGACCCCACCTCTGCCTGCAATATGCACTGCGTGGGCTGCTGGGCAGGCGAGTACGGCCACAAGAACAACCTCAGCTTTGAGGATATGGACAAGATCGTCACGCAGGGCAAGGAACTGGGCGTGTACCTGTATATGCTGACCGGCGGCGAGCCGCTGGTGCGCAAAAAGGACGTGCTCAAGCTGGCGGAAAAGCACAACGATGTGCAGTTTGCCATCTACACCAACTCCACCCTCATCGACGAGCCCTTCTGTGAAGAGGTGCGGCGTCTGGGCAATATCGCCTTTATGCTGTCCATCGAGGGCACCCCGGAGACCAACGATGCCCGCCGCGGCGAAGGCCACTATGCCGCTGTGATGCACGCCATGGATCTGCTCAAAAAGTACGGCATCCTCTTCGGTACCTCCATCTGCTACACCCGCCAGAACATCGACGCTGTTACCAACGATGCGTTCATGCGGTTTCTGTGCGAGAAGGGGGCACACTTCGGCTTCTACTTCCACTATATGCCCGTGGGCAACGAGGCCGCCCCGGAGCTGATGCCCACCCCGGAACAGCGCAAGTACATGATCGACCGTATCCGCTATCTGCGCTCTTCTGCGTGCGATATCCCGTTCTATCCTATGGACTTCCAGAACGACGGCGAGTTCGTGGGCGGCTGCATCGCCGGCGGCCGCAACTACTTCCACATCAACTCTGCCGGTGATGCTGAGCCCTGCGTGTTCATCCACTACTCCAATGCCAACATCCACGACCAGTCTATTCTGGAAATTCTGCACAGCCCGCTGTTCATGGCTTACCACAACGGCCAGCCCTTCAACAAGAACCATCTGCGTCCCTGCCCGATGCTGGAAAACCCCGAGCTGCTGGAAAAGATGGTGCACGAGACCGGTGCCCACAGCACCGACCTGCAGTCCCCGGAAAGCGTCGAGCACCTGTGCGAGAAGTGCAAGGCTTACGCCGCCGACTGGCAGCCCACCGCCGATGAGATCTGGTCTCACCACAAGGTCCGCGAGAGCCGGTACGAGAATTATAAGGATTGGAAGCCCTCTCAGCCGCAGGACTGAGCTGAAACCTGATTTAAAACAATAGCAAGACCCCCGCCCTGTGTTCCTACCCGGAACATAAGGCGGGGGTCTTGCTGTGTAAACTGGAATTTATACCCGGTACTTGTCTCGATTTATAGTCATATCAACCAAATG
>OLHE01001149.1_pt1 | contig 18053 bp, 11 predicted proteins | sample 1605821 | NCBI WGS metagenome assembly OLHE01 (sample SAMN03283250) | human gut metagenome | biome: human-associated habitat; material: feces | host: Homo sapiens | place: USA | collected 2013
GACCAGAGGTCGCCCCTACATGGAATGTGAAACTCATGAGGCTATGTGATAAAAAACGGGTTTGCGTTGAACTAGACGGGCGAACGATGTTCGCCCCTACAGGTGTGGTTTTGACACATACAGAAAAAGCCCTCGGGGTGAGGGCTTTTGGGGATTATTTTTCTGTTCTGAATGGTGCGAGCGGTATGCCTGTTTCGTTGAAGATAGTTACCTCGCAATAGTTGAACCAGTTATATCTTGCATAGAGAGGTTTTTCAACGGCGTCTGATTTTATGAATATCTTACTGCCGTTTATGGTGATATCGGCTTTTACGAACTCTTCGTCCTTGCCTGCTATCTCAAAGCCCTGTGCTTCGCCCTTTACTACAAAGCCGTTTTCGGCATGGTCAAAGCTAAGCTCTATACCACCGTTTTTATACTCAAGCGACTTATAGATAGGTCCGAATGCTTTTACGTCCATGCCGTAGAAAAGCTTTTCTGCCTGCAAACAAAGTCTTTCGCCAACGGGTACTTTATTCTTTGGGTGGATCTCGTTGAACTCGCCGCAATCTGAGATAACAGCTATTCCTGTATTTTTCACTGTCTTATATGCTCTCATCTGGGCTTCTCTTATTTTACACCAATGCTTATAATCAGGGTCAGCGGCATATTTGAACATTGGTAGCTGGACGATTATGAACGGAAGCTCGTCGTCGCCCCACTTCTCTCTCCAAAGCTTGATAAGAGATGTGAGGAGAGTGTAATAGCTGTCAGGCTTATGGTCGTCAGACTCGCCCTGATAATAGAGGAAGCCTTTTATTGTATAAGGACAAACTCTTGACACCATGGTCTCAAAAAGTCCTGTTGGACGGAATGGGTTTACGCAGTTTATTGGACCCGGCCAATTCTTATCGCCAAGGATCTCGTTGGCTTTCTCCCAGCTCATTGTTGGGTCTTTTTGCAGAAGCTCGCCGTATTTTTTATCCCACACACGCTCAAATTTCTGATAATCTCTATATTCTTTTATCTGTTCTTCGACAGTTTTGCCCTCGTTGCGTTTTTCGTACTCGTCTATGTAGCTTCTTATTTCAGCGTTGTTTTCAAGGGTCGGTCTGTCTACCCATGCGGAGGCTGATGTGCCGCCCCAGTTACAGCCGATAAGTCCTACTGTTACGCCAAGGTCTTTGGCAAGCTTTCTTGCAAAGAAGAAGCCGACTGCACTCCATGCCCTTGAATTATCCTTTGAAGCCTGCGACCATGCGGTATTATTTTCGTCCTCATAGAACATTTCGTCAAGAGTGCCACGCTTCTGAGTGTAATAAAATCTTACGTTGCAATCAGGGGTGAGGTTTTCGAGGACTTCTTTGCCGCCCTTTGCGTTTTGGAGTTCAAGCTCCATATTTGACTGACCGCCGCAGAACCACACTTCGCCTATCATGATACGGCAGAATTTTTTCTCTGTACAGCCGTCTGAAACTGTCATTTCGTACTCTCCGCCTGCACTCATTGGAGGGAGGACGGCTGTCCACCTGCCGTCGCAGACCTGCGTCTGGACTGACACGCCGTTAAGAGTAACTGTGACAGTTCTTTCCTCGTCCCCAAGTCCCCAGACTGTTATGTTCTTGTCACGCTGGAGCACCATATCATTTGAAAAAATATTTGCTACCTTTAACATACTTTTTCTCCTTTCAATATCTATAAAAATTCAAAAAATGTCATCGCCGCAGGCGATACCTTAATTCCTCACTCCTAACTCCTCGCTAATCAAAGAGTGTGGTAGAACAGAATGATATCCTCAAAAGTGCCCTCTTTGTTTTCAAAGCCCTGCGGTACAGTGCCGAGCTTAACAAAGCCGAGGTTTTCGTAAAGCTTTATTGCCTTGACGTTTGATGCAACAACGGCATTGAACTGGAGCACCTTAAAGCCTTTCTGCTTTGCTATGAAAAGGCAATGTTCGACTATGACCTTTCCTGCTCCTTTTCCACGGCAGGTGCTTTTTACGGCATAGCTTGCGTTTGCGATATGTCCGCATCTGCCAACGTTATTTGGATGGAGGATATACATTCCTACAGTTTCGCCCTCATACTCTGCAACACCGCAGAATGTTTGTGAAGCAAAGAATTTTTTTGCCCCATCATAGTCGAGGGTCTCTTTCTGTGGGAAGGCATTGCCCTCTTTTACAACTTCGTTCCATATCTCTGCCATTGCAGGAACGTCATCAATATTGTAACCTCTTACGGTCACGTTTTTCATTTTTGCCATTTTGGATACTTCTCCATAATAAAATTACTCGATAAATGACTTCATGCCACGCTCACGTCGCCAATCAAGGAACTCTTCATATGTGCCCTGTCTATCGATACAGCCGTCTGGGGTTATCTCGATTATTCTGTTTGCAACTGTCTGAACTATTTCGTGGTCATGAGATGCGAAGATAACAACGCCTTTGAAATCTCTAAGTCCGTTATTTACGGCTGTGATAGATTCGAGGTCGAGGTGGTTGGTAGGTCTGTCAAGCATTATAACGTTTGAGCCGAAGAGCATCATACGGCTGAACATACATCTTACCTTTTCACCGCCTGAGAGAACTTTTACAGGCTTATATATCTCGTCCCCTGAGAAGAGCATTTTGCCAAGGAAACCTCTGAGGTAGGTGTCTGTTACCTCGGAAGTGGAATATTTTCTTATCCAGTCAACTATGCTTTCGTCATTATCGTTAAAGTAGGCTGAGTTATCTATTGGAAAATATGAACGTGATGTGGAAACGCCCCACTTAATGCTGCCCTCGTCTGGCTCTTCTTCCTCTGCAAGTATCTTGAAAAGCATTGTAATAGCCTGCTCGGACTCACCGATGAAAGCGACCTTATCGGTACGGCTGAGAGTAAAGGAAACATTATTGAGGAGCTTTACGCCGTCAACTGTTTTGGATATGCCGTTGACTTTGAGGACGTCTTTTCCAAGCTCTCTATCCATATTAAAGCCTATGAAAGGATATTTTCTTGATGAGGCAGGCATTTCTTCGACTGTGAGCTTATCAAGAAGCTTTCTTCTTGCTGTTGCCTGCTTAGACTTTGATTTGTTTGCTGAGAAGCGGTTGATGAACTCCTGAAGTTCCTTGATCTTCTCCTCGGCTTTCTTGTTCTGGTTCTTTATCATTCTCTGCATAAGCTGTGAGGACTCATACCAGAACTCGTAGTTACCAACATACATTTTTATCTTTGTATAGTCGATATCCACGATATGGGTACAAACATTATTAAGGAAGTGTCTGTCATGAGATACGACGAGGACTGTGCCGAAATAGTCGGCAAGGAAGTCCTCAAGCCAGCTTATAGCGTCGATATCAAGGTGGTTTGTAGGCTCGTCCAGCATGATGATATCAGGGTTGCCGAAAAGTGCCTGTGCAAGAAGCACCTTGACTTTCTCGTTACCTGAGAGGGTGGACATCTGTGAATAGAGGATATCCTCGGAAAGACCAAGACCCTGAATGAGCTTTGAAGCGTCAGACTCAGCTTCCCAGCCGTTTAATTCTGCGAACTCGCTTTCAAGCTGTCCTGCTCTGTCGCCGTCCTCCTCGGTGAAGTCCTCCTTGGCGTAAAGCTCGTCCTTTTCTTTCATTATCTCATAAAGTCGCTTATTGCCCATTATTACAGTTTCAAGAACTGTATACTCGTCAAATGCAAAGTGATCCTGACGGAGCACTGAAAGTCTGTCCTCTTTTGAGATGACTACCTCGCCTGTGGTAGGCTCTATCTCACCGCAGAGGATCTTCAGAAATGTTGACTTTCCTGCACCGTTTGCACCGATTATGCCATAGCAGTTGCCATTTGTAAATTTAAGGTCAACGTCCTTGAAAAGAAGCTGACCACCGAATGAAAGGCTTACGTTTGATACTGTTATCATTTTAACTCTCCTATATCTGATAATTATACTTTGACACTTTATTATACCACACAAAGAGGCTTATGTCTACTTTTAATTATTAATTTTTCATCACTGCGCTTTTATGGTGCAAACGAGGTTTTGCTCTTGACGTTTTCAACAAAAAGTGTTATAATTGTTATGTACACATTGGCAATAGCGATAATTATTGCCCTGAAAATTCGAGAAATTAAGTTGGAAAGGATAACTTGAATATGAAAAAAGTTTTGTTCGCTTCTTCGGAGTGTGTTCCGTTTATCAAGACAGGCGGTCTTGCTGACGTTGTTGGCTCTCTGCCTAAGTGCTTTGACAAGAGGTATTATGATGTCAGAGTAATTCTTCCTAAATATTCCTGCATGAAACAGCAGTGGAAAGACATGATGCAGTACAAAACGCATTTCTACATGGACTTTGCAGGTCAGAGCCAATATGTGGGCGTGCTTGAATGCGTTTATGATGGCGTTACGTTCTATTTTATCGACAACGAACATTATTTCACCGGTGACAAGCCTTACACTGAGCATCACTGGGATATAGAAAAGTTCATGTACTTTGACAGAGCTGTGCTTTCTGCTCTGCCTCTTCTTGATTTCCGTCCTGACGTTATACACTGTCACGACTGGCAGACGGGTCTTATACCTGTATATCTTCATGACAGCTTTGCAGGGGGAGATTTCTTCCGCGGCATAAAGACCGTTATGACTATACACAATCTGAAATTTCAGGGAAATGACGGCGTTGAGCAGTTCAAGAGGATATCAGGCTTGTCTGACTACTACTTCACTATCGACAAGCTGAGAACGGGCGTTGACGGAAATATGCTCAAGGGCGGTCTTGTTTATGCTGACGCTATCACAACTGTCAGCAACACGTACGCTGAGGAGATAAAGACTCAGTTCTACGGCGAGGGTCTTGACGGACTTATGAGGGCAAGGGCTAACGATCTTCGTGGTATCGTAAATGGTATCGACTACGTTGATTACAACCCTGACACGGACAAGAACATTGTTGTAAGATACAATTATGACAACGTGCTTGAGAAGAAGATACACAACAAGAGAGCAATTCAGGCTGAGCTTGGTCTTGCGCAGGACGACAATCGCTTTATGATAGGCATTGTTAGCCGTTTGACAGATCAGAAGGGCTTTGACCTTATTGCATACATGATGGAAAGAATGTGCGAACAGGGCATACAGTTCGTTGTGCTCGGCACGGGCGAGCAGAAATATGAGGATATGTTCCGTTGGTTTGCAGGCAAGTATCCTGACAGGGTTTCCGCTAACATTTACTACAGTGAGGAAATGAGCCATCGTATTTACGCATCTGCTGACGCATTCCTTATGCCGTCACTTTTCGAGCCATGCGGACTTTCACAGCTTATGTCACTGCGTTACGGCACGTTGCCTATCGTTCGTGAAACCGGCGGTTTGAGAGATACTGTTCAGCCATTCAATCAGTTTGAGAGGACCGGCACTGGTTTCAGCTTTGCAAACTACAATGCACACGAGATGTACAACACTGTTATGTTCGCAAAGTACATATTTGATGACAGACGTGACGAATGGAACGGACTTATCAAATCTGCAATGGCACAGGATTTCTCATGGCAGGCTTCTGCTAACAAATATCAGGAAATGTATGACTGGCTTATTGGCTAAGATAGATACAAGAAAAGCTCCGCAGGAAATGCGGAGCTTTTTTTATATGATATGGTTTTGGTCAGGCGTATGATACGTTGGGAATCAGGTGGGCGACCTCAGATCACCGCTACGGAAACAAACATAAAAAGCGGCACAGTTCAGGCTGCACCGCTTTTGTTTTGCATTTATCAATCACCGAAAGCGACGCCCAGAGCCTTTGCGGTCTTGACGAGCTGGTGGTCGGCAGGGACGAATTTTGTTTTGCCTGCGACTTCTGAAAGTGGGTTTTCTGACACAACTTCATTTATCATTGCCACTGCATAGCCGTATTTATCGGCTGCGATAAGCTCTGCGGCATGGACGCCGAACTTTGTGGCAAGCACTCTGTCATAGGCTGACGGACTGCCGCCTCTGAGCATATGACCAGGAACGCAAACTCTTGTTTCTCTGCCTGTAAGCTCTTCTATCTGCTTTGCAATTCTAGGTGTAGCAGTTGTAAGACCCTGTTCTGCACGAAGTCTTGCTCTTTCCTTCTTTTTAAGCTTTGCCTCTTCTTTATCAAAAGCACCCTCAGCCACTGCCATTATAGAGAAGCCCTTTGACTCTCTCTTTTCGCAAGCCTCGGCAAGCTTTTCTATATCGTATGGTATCTCAGGGATCACTATTATATCTGCACCGCCTGCGATACCTGAATAGAGGGTGAGCCAGCCGGCTTTATTGCCCATTATTTCTGCAACAAGTATTCTTCCGTGGGAATTGGCTGTGGAATGAAGTCTGTCGATAACGTCTGTGGCGGTATCCACTGCGGTATGGAAGCCGAATGTTACGCTTGTGCCCCAGATATCGTTGTCGATAGTTTTTGGCAAGCCGATAACGTTAAGTCCCTCGGTTGAAAGGAGGTTAGCGGTCTTATGAGTGCCGTTGCCGCCCAAGGTGAGCAGGCAATCGAGCTTCTGCTTTTTATAGGTTTCTTTCATAGCCTTTACTTTATCCACGTTATCTTCTTCGATGACCTGCATTTTCTTGAAAGGCGTTCTCTTTGTGCCGAAAATAGTTCCGCCTGTGGTAAGGATACCTGAAAAGTCAGACTGCTTCATTTCTTTGCACATATTATTGATAAGTCCGTAATAGCCGTCCTCGATACCTACTATCTGAACGTCCTCGCCGAACTTTTCATAGCAAGCCTTTGCAACGCCTCTGATAGTTGCGTTAAGTCCCGGACAATCTCCTCCGCTTGTGAGTATGCCTATTCTTTTCTTCATTTTACCAAGTCCTTTCAATGAAATTCTATCATTATCAACGATATCAATACTTATCGCTTGTGCTGAAATCTTCTATATCGGCTTCGTCGGAAGGAGTGATATCCTGCTGAGTTTCCTCAGGGGTGGCCTCGCTTTCCGGCTCATCGTCAATATATGTGAACCTTGAAGTCTGATGTTCTTTCTTATCCTTTTCACTGTTCTCGCTAAGTTTGAAACGTGCTATCATATTCTTTAGTATGAGCGACTGGCTTGAAAGCTCTTCACTTGCGGAAGCTGAACCGACTGCAGTTGAGGTATTGGCTGATACAACGGCTGATATCTGGTCTACTCCCGTATTTACCTGAACGATAGCTTCTGCCTGCGCCTCAGAAGCGTCTGAGATATTCTTTACGAGATCCTTTATAGTATTTGAATTGCTTACGATATTGTTCAGTGAATCAGCAGTTTCTTCGGCTATCTTAGAGCCCTTTGAAACAGCGGCAGACTGGTTTTCGATAAGTGAAGCGGTCTGCTTTGCGGCTTCGGCTGATCTTGATGCCAGACGTCTTACCTCGTCTGCTACCACGCCAAAGCCCTTTGAACCCTCTCTTGCGGCCTCTACGGCGGCGTTAAGGGCAAGGATATTTGTTTGGAATGCGATCTCGTCAATGACCTTGATTATCTTTGAGATCTCATCGGAAGCAGTATGGATAGCATTCATGGCATTTACCATGTTGCCCATATCGCTGTTGCAGTTGTCAACGGCTTCGGTATTCTTAAGTACGATATTATAAGCGTTCTTAGAGTCCTCAGAGTTCTGAGTTATCTGCTTTGAAACATCACTGAGGGTAGCGGAAAGCTCCTCGATCGCGGAAGCCTGCTGTGTAGAACCCTGTGATACAGACTGTGCGATATTTGACACCTGAACCGCTCCTGAGTTCACCTGCTCGGCTGACATATTGATAGAAGCAAAGGTATCAGACAGAGAGTCGAGTATCTCGTTAAACGTACTCTTTATCTTATAGAAGTCGCCCTTGAAAGTACCTTCCATTCTATGGCAAAGGTTACCCTCGGATATCTGAGTAAGAGCCACTGTGATAAGGTTGATATACTGTCTGAGGCAGACGATAGTTTCTTCCAGAGAGTTTGAAAGGACGCCAAGCTCGTCCTTTGAATACCACACGTCAACAGGATCGGTAAGGTTGCCCTGTGCGAGAGAACGAAGTCTGTTTGTGGTAGAAATGATAGGCTTTGTTATCCTCTTTGCAAAAAGCAGAGAGAACAGCACCGTCAGGCACATAAGCACAACGCCCATTACAATGATATTAGTAAGTGCGCTGGAGCTTGCAGTGGTGAAGTCGGCAACATTTGTAACCATGACGACAGTACCGTCAAAATATGATGAACCATAATAGCCCACGATATAATTGTTATCCTTAAATTTATACTCTGTTGTACCGCTATTATTTGCAAGTATTTTCTCAACGGCATTTGTCACTTCCGTATATTCTTCATCTTTCTTACCGATCTCAAGGGCATTTTTACCTATCTGATCGGTATCCTTATGAAGAAGGATCTCTCCGTCTTTACCAACAAGATAAACATAGCCGGATTTTCCGAAGGTATATTCATTAAGAGCATTGATAAGCATATCGCTCTGAATGGTAATACAAGCGACTTTTTGTTCTGTGTTGCCAGACTTTGTTGAAGCAAGTATAGAAAAATAATTCTTACCGCCAAAGGTATATATATCGGTTATATAGGCCGAGCTTCTTTCGCAAGCGCTTATGATGTGCTCCTTTTCAACTGATGACGATACCATTTCATTATCTGTTGCAAGCACAATGCCATTGCTGTCAAAAACCGTAAAATTCAGATAAAAGCCTGTGTTGTCTGCAAAGCCACTTTTTACCGCCTTTAGTCTGTCAGCGTCAGTTTTTGCCCCTAAAAAAGAATCAGACTTTACGGTCGAAACTATATTATTCGTATAAGAGCCGATCACCGAGTCAAAATTCTTAGCCGCCTGAACAGCCAGTGGTTCAGCGGTGCTTTTGAGCGTATCCTTTGCAGAAACGTTTATAAAATACACGGAAACCAAGCTAAGCAGCACCGTGATGATAAGTGCGATTGAAAGCATTGCCAAAAGCAGCTTTGAACGCAACGTTTTCATATACAGTTCCCCCTTATGAACTTGTTTTTAACGCAGCACACAACACTGCGATATTACGTGTTTATTATATCATAATTGCACAATTATTTCAAGTACCACAAGCATATTTTTTGTGAACTTATGATGCAATTAATGATATGGAGGTGAATAAGAATAGGTAAAAAGGGGGTAAATAAAATATGTACATAAGTCTAAGGATAAGAAAAAGGGTGATGCTTTGTGTTATAGCTGTGCTTTCTATGCTGGCGGCGGTGGCTGTTATGCCGACCTTTGCAAAAGAAGAAAAAGCAGATGGGATAAAGCTTCCGATCATAATGTATCACAGCATCGTAAAAAACGAAGATCGCAGCGGTGAGTATGTCATAACGCCTATCGAGCTTGAAAAGGATCTGCTTTATCTGAAGCAGAACGGCTACACTACTGTTTTTGTAAATGACGTTATAAGATATGTGAAGCGTGGGGGCGAGCTGCCTGAGAAGCCTATTATACTGACATTTGACGACGGCACTTACAACTACAGAGAATATCTTCTGCCACTTCTTGAAAAATACGATATGAAAGCCACTGTATCTATTGTGGGGGCTTACACCGACGCTGCCTGCGAGGAGGCTGAGCCTGATCCTGCTTACTCTTATCTTGACTGGCAGGACGTTTCGGTGCTTCGTGACAGCGGTCATGTGGAAATATGCAATCACTCTTACGATATGCACAATCTTGATGGCAGGCGTGGAGTCGGTCAGCTGGAGGGGGAAAGCTACGAGGATTACCGAAAGATATTTCTTAACGACACCACGAAGCTTCAAACGCTTTGCGATGAACACTGTGGTTTTCAGCCAAATGTTTACACTTATCCTTTCGGTATAACCTGCGAAAGTGCAAGTCGGCTCGTAAAGAACATGGGGTTTGAGGCTAGTCTTGGAGTAGAGGAAAAAATCAATATAATAAAAAAAGAAGATGAACACTGCCTTTTTGGTCTTTACAGATACAATCGCAGCGGGATCATCTCCACAGAAGAATTCATGAAAAAAGTTTTTGGAGCATAAAAAAAGCAGCCCCTATTGGAGCCACTCTCTAAACTGAATCACCATCAGCATATTCACATTATACTCTGGCAGGTGTCGAAATTATACTTGTTTTTGTGTGATTTTTGTAAAAAAAATGTGTATTCGTGTAAGCAGAGTGACAAACGCTGTCACAAACAGCCAAAAGCACGTTGATACGCCGCTTTTGGCTGTTTATCATTTCTTTACACAGAACTTATTTATCCTTTTTGCCGCCTTTTATTTTTCCTCTTATCCAGATAATTATTACTACAAGTGCAATAACAAGGACAATAAGGACGATAGCAAGGGCGGTATTGAGCATCTTTTTATACTGGTCCATAACATTTGCGTTTTTGGACACGGCAGATGAAGTATCGGAGCTGTCTTTCTTTTGGACGGTCCGGGTCTGCTGTTCATCTCCGCCTGCGGCTCTTATTATGGTGACAGTATAGGTGGCGGTATTGCCGTCAACGTCTGTGACGGTTATGGTTCGTACATTTTCGCCCACCTGACACTCGCTTGTGCCTGTATACCATATATAATCAGAGGGGCTTGCTGTTGTTCCCTCTATCTCAACATTGGTAACGGAATTGTCAACGTTCACTGTATAGTTATAGACATTATAGGCAAAGGCAGGAGAAAGCTCGCCGTTATCCACTGTCAGGGCTGTAAGAACGCCTTTATCGGGTATGCCGTTTGAGGGTGCGGTCTTAGTGGTAGTGGTAGTGGTGGTGGTTTTTTCGGTGGTGGTCGTGGTTTCTGTTTCGGTCTTGGTTTCCACCTTATCGCCTCCAACTGTTATGACACAATAGGCGGTAGGCGAGCCGATAAGCTCTGAATCAGGGGAATATATCTGACAGCTTTGCAAGCTTATATTTGCATTTCCTGCCGACAGACCTTTGAACGTAAAGCTGAGATCCACTTCTGAAGAGGGGGTATCAGGAAATCCGTTTACTGTAAGAACTCCTCCACCGCCTGAGGCGTTGTCGCTTGACACAAATTCTATAACGGAATCGTCATAGGCGATATTTGCCTGAACGCTTCCTATCTCTGAATCTGCAGAAAATGTCACGGACACTTCAAACTGTTGATCGGTCATGACGGGGTTTTTAGGCGGATAGAAGAAAGCCTCCCCTGTTGCATGAGCAGTGAGAGCCGTCATTGGAACTGCAAGTGCGACTGTCAAGAGCGATGAGAATATTCTTTTTACAAGCTTTGTTTTTGTGGTCATTGCTATCCCTCCCGATAACATGGATAATTATTTAGTATAAACTTTTGCTATATCAGACCACTGTCCGAAATAGGTCTTGTCCCCTGTGGCTGTATAGCTTCTCACACGGACAAAATATGTCTTTTGGCTTTTAAGATCTGTTACGGTCTTTTTGTCGGTCTTATTTGAGGTCACCTTAACAGTCTTTGCATCGCTGAAAGATATATTTTCAGCGTAGGATATCTCATAGCCTGTAGCAGAGCCTTTCTGTGCATAGTCTATATAAAAGCCTTTTTTCACTGGCATGAGCTTTTGTATGGTCTGCCTTGCAGGGGTGATGACAAAAGACTTCGTTATCACTCCGCCATACGAGCCTTTTCCTGTTACTGTTACCTTAGCTGTGCCTATATTCTTATTGGCGGAATATTTCACTATATAGTCTGTGCCGTTTTTAAGGGTCTTGCCCGAATATGTGACTGTTATGCTTTGTGTGATGTTCCTGCCTGTGAAAGACTTGTTTTTTATGCCTGCGACCTTAGCTTTGGCAATATCATATTTTGCGGTGGTCACGCTCCTTGTATCAGACCATGCGCCGTTATAACGCTTGCCGCCGACTATTGTATACGAACGCACTCTTACATAATATTTCTTCCCTGCCGTCAGGTTTGAAACTGTCTTTTTATCCGTTTTGTTTGAGGATATAGCCAAAGTTTTTGCACCTGCGAAGTCAGAGCGTGTACTGTACTGCAATTCATATCCTGTGGCTGAGCCTTTCTGAGCAAAGTCGATAAAAAAGCCTTTATATCTTGTTTGCAGAGATTGTATCTCCTGTTTTGCAGGATAAATGGTAAAAGTTTTTGTTATCGTACCCTGATAGTTGCCCATGAAGCTTATGATCATTTTTCCAACGCCTATTTTTGTATTTGAGCTATAGGAAACAGTATAATCATGTTCAGGAAGAAGAAATTTTCCCCCGTCCGTTACCATAACGTCAGGTCTTATAGGCTTGCCTGTGTAGGAGAGCGTATCAACATAATAGACGCTTGTCAATTGGGCGGACTTTGGAAGAATGTCGAATGCTTTGGCTATAGTGCCACTGTATCCGCCAATGCCTGTTATTATCATTTTGCCCTTGCCTACGGCTATATTATCGGCATAGTCAATGGTATAGTCTTTATTATTTGCCAAAGCGGTATCGCCATAGGAAAGCGTTATACTGCTTTGAGCAAGCTCATAGCCTGTGAATGTCATATATGTTTTAAAGCCTGATATCTCGCAGTCTTTTATAAGCTTTCTGTCGGTATAGACCGCCTGCACTGTCATATGGGCTGTGACTTTTGAAAAGTCTTTATCCCAGCCTGTAAAGCGTTTGCCTTTTATGGTCGGTGCTTTGGGCGGATCGGCACTTTTGCCGTATTCTACGGTCTGAGATGACAAAACTGTGCCGTTTATATCGGTGAAATCGACCTTGCAGATATTGGCTTTCCAGCCTGCATAAAGCGTCTTTGAGCCGTCTGAAAAGCTCACGGACGTTATAGGCTCGCTCTCAAGCTGCGAGTCGGCATACCAGCCTGTGAACTGTGCGCCCTCTTTTGTGGGGGCGGAAAGCTGTGCGGTTTCGCCCTCGCCAAGCTCATCAGGGTTGAGGGAGCTGTTTTCGCCACCGTTCAGGATATAATCTATCTTTGCTTTGTCGCTTGTGGTGACTTTTGCGGAAACTGTGGTGTTTTCTGTGAAAACTGTGTCGCTGTTCACAGGTTCACCTTTACGATACCAACCGAGGGTGAAGCCCTGCTGAACGTTCACATTCGGGAACACGGCTTTGCCTGCATAGTCGGTGCAGACTTCTATGGTCTGTGCCACAGCGGAGAATGTTATCTTATGGGAAGCCCGCTCGCTATATGAGGTCTGGCGCACAAGAGTGCCGTCCATTGTCCACTTTGCGCTGTCTTTGAACTTTTCACCGTAGGTGTTCATTGCATATGCACCTTGAGAAAGTGCATTTTTTGCAGAAATGCTTGAAACCAGGCTGTCGCTGTCATTGCTGTAACAGCCGTATGCGTTCACAACTGAAACGGCAATATCCCTGCCTCCTATAAAGGCATTTGTAATGGCGGAGCTGTTTTCCCTTAGGTTTGAAGAACACTCTGTTATGATACCGCAAGATTGTCTTCCTATGACGCCACCTGAATAGACTTCTCCTGACACTGTGCCGTCAAAGGTACAGGCTTTTATGGCTGTTCCTTGATAAAAGCCCACTATTCCACCTGCGTAATCGCCTTTCACTATACAGTTTTTCAGGGAGATGTTATTTATCTCTGCACCATTTTTTATGTATGCAAAAAGCCCTGAATACTCTTCTGAGGAGATAACTGCGTTTTTTACAAGGTGTCCGTTGCCGTCAAAATAGCCCATGAATGGGTTTTCAGAATCGCCCACGGGTGAGATAGTTTTTCCGTCAAAGTCAAGGTCGGCTTCAAGGGTGACCAGCTTGCCCTCAAAGCTTTCGCCACTGCTGACACGCTTTGCAAAGCTTTCCCACTGGGCTTCGGTTGTTATAACAAGGGCTTCGTCCTGTTCTTCTGCGGCGGAGATAAGGAGCTTTTGTGCGTTTGAGATATCATTTTTAGAAGCGTTCTCGTCTGCAAGCACCATTCGGGCGTTGTTTGCTTCCCTTTCACAGCCTGCAAGGGTTCCGTACTTCGCAAGGATGGTTTCAAGTGAACTTTTATCGGGCTTTGCAGTATCGTCAGTATAAGCATAGATAAAAAGGCTTCCTATTGAGTCGGTCTTGTCCGCTCCAACGTCAGACCAATATTTGCCGTTAAGAGAAACATAGCTTTGCCCTGACTGCGCCTTTGATGTTCGGTCGCTTTCTGCAAGGAGATATCCTCTGCCGCTGTCGCCGCTGAATTTTACTGAAATGGAATATTTCTCGCCCTCTTCAAGGAGGATATTCTCGGGAAAGTCAACTGTATAAAAGCCGTTTGCGGACACTGAGCCGCTTATCTGCGTTTCAAGGACGCCTATAGGGTCGCTGTCGGAAACGTCGGTATAGACGCTTAGGGTGTAATCCGCACTGCCCGTTTTGCCCACATACATAAAGCCTGCTTTATCAAGCTTTTCATCGGCTTTAGCGGTGAAAACATTTGCACCGTAAACAGAGCCGTCGTTGCTGGCGTTCACAACATAGCCTGTCATTTTGCTGTAGTGATATGTATTATCACAGCTTTCTTCAAAGTCATAGCAGCAAAACTGTCCGAACTCGGCTTCGTCATAGGACACCCAATAGAAGCCGTCATTGTCCTGATCCGCGCCCCACGAGCCTTTCACAAGCCATGCGCCGTTATTGGCAGGCTTATATCTGAAATTATCCTTACTGTAGTTATCGTCCCAGCCCACCACTGTGACGGAATGATTTATGATAGTGTTTTTTGAGGCGTCGGGATCATAGTAGGCAGTATTGTTATGATTCATATAGCCATTTCCTGCAAAATAGCTTGCGGAAACTGCTCCAAGCTCCATTATTTTACGCTTCACCTGCGTGGTGCTTGAAAGCTCCATGACATAATTCAGCCTGTATTCGCTGACGCTTTTCTTATTTTCGGAAACTATCATATTCTCTGTGCCGGATTCTAAAAACGGCTCGTAATCCTCATAGCATAGACCCTGACCATTTGCAAGGGCGGAGGCCGCAAAGAGCCAGTTTCCCCCTGATGAGAAATCGTCTTTACCTGTGGCTGTGCCTGAATTTGAGGAAAGCACCAAGGCAGGCACGGAAAATTCTGCGGAGGGGTTTTCAAGCCCCTTTTTGATAAGATCCTGTTCTGCGCAGGCAAGGGCTGAGAATGCCCAGCAAGCACCTGTTGAAGCCTGATCTTTTACTGTTGTGATCTCTCCTGAGCTTCTTGGGTCATAGGCAGAGGGAAGCTTTTGAGCGGCTAGTCTTGCAGGGGACTTTATCTGATAGTCACCGTCTGTGCTTTTGGCCACGCCCTCTATCTCATAGCTATAGCCGTTATGGGTAAAGTTTACGGGAACGACTTTTATGCCGTTATCCTCGCTGGCAAGTGCAAAAGTCTGCGCCGAAAGCTGAAAAGCCAAGAGCAAAGCTGTCAAAAGCCCTGCCGCACCTTTCATTCTTCTCATTTTCCGCCCTCCTGTTTATCTCAGGTTATGGTTATCTTTCTTGTATACTCGTTTGAAATACATCTGCCGTATGCCGCTGTTTCTCTAAGTCTTACTGCGTTCTTTTCAAGGAAAGCAACACGCTTTGCATAGTCGGAGATATCCTCAAGCTTTTTCAGCGAGGTATCATACTCCAGAGTTCTGTTCTCAGCCTGCGCAAGTATGCGTGTGCCTGTGCGGTTAAAGGCAAGGATCCTGCCGTATGGCACTTGTCTGATATCGTCCTTTCTGATGCCGAGAACAAGGTGCAGGACCATTCTTCTTACTCTTGCCATGGTGATATTCTTTGACTTTATACGCTGTTCAAAGATATCCATAGTTTCAGGGCAGGAGCTTACGACAGACATAAATCTGTTGGCAAGGTGTTCGTCGCAGTCAGGTAGGGCTAGAAAATCTTCTCTTGAAGCTGTGCAGAGCTTGAAAAGCATTTCTCTGCCTGCCTGCCGGGTAAAGGACGGCTTACAACCCTCAAAATCATATGGAACAAATTTCTGCCACTCACCGCCCTCTTTTATAAGCTCTCTTATATGAGAAGCCGAAGCAAAATTACCAGACTCTGCCTGAGAATCATGTGCAACAGCTTCACGCTTTACGGCATAAGGCACTAGCCATGGGGCTATACGCTTTGCCGCCTTTATATACTCAACTGCAAGAACGTTATTTGGTGTGGAGAATATCTCTTCGGCGGTTCTGCCATAAAGACCTATGGAGGCTTCATACATAGCCTGCGGGTAGGACTTTCCCTGAGATAAAAGTTCTCTTACCTGCTGTGAATTTTCAAGCATTGCGGATATTTCAGCTGCCTGTTCAAGGGCGTTCCTGTCACCGCTTTCACAGCCGAAAGACAAGGTCGTTACCACGTCCTCCCCAAGACCTGCAAGAAGCCTCACTGCACTTCTTGCAAAGACCTCACTGTTTGAACATGAGAACGGGCATGGCAGTTCTATAACAAGGTCTGCACCGTTTCTTATCGCCGCCTGCGCTCTGTCATATTTTGAGAAAACAGCCGCTGAGCCACGCTGCACGCAATCACCGCTCATTACTGCGACGATACCCTCTGCGCCAGCCTGTCTTGTGGCTTGTATCTGATATTTGTGTCCGTTATGGAACGGATTATATTCTGCAACTATTCCCGCAATTTTCATTTTTTACTCCTCTTTCTACCCTATACATATTTTATTCCGTCTTTCAAAAGCTTACTGCGAATTATGATACTAATATGTTAAGCCCTAGTAAAAAAATTGTGCAATATGTATATTTATGAAAAAAGCTCTTGAAATTTATCATTAATATTGATATACTATAAGTATATGATATTATGGGCTTAAAGTCAAGCCCGTTATCTGACATATTATAATCGGGAGGAGATTTTTTCCAATGAAAATCTTAGTTGTAAACGCAGGTTCATCATCACTTAAATATCAGCTTCTGGATATGAAGGACGAGTCTGTTATCGCAAAGGGCAACTGCGACCGTATCGGTATCGACGGCCATGTGAGCGCAAAGACAGGCGACGGCAGACACGTCGAGGAGGATTGCAATTTTCCTACTCACACAGAGGCTTTTGAAAAGCTCGTTGAGGTACTCACATCAGGCGAAACAAAGGTCATCGACTCTATGTCTGAGATATCAGCCGTTGGTCACAGAATAGTTCAGGGTGCTGAGATATTCAAGGAGACCTGCCTTGTAACAGACGAAGTTATCGACCAGATCGATTCACTGGCTGAGCTTGCACCTGTACATAACCACCCACACGCTCTTGCACTGAGAGCCTGCAAGGCAGTTATCCCAGCAGGCACACCACAGGTAGTCGTATTCGACACTGCTTTCCACTCAACAATGCCAAGAAAGGCTTATCTCTACGGTCTGCCATACGAGTGCTACACTGATCTTCATGTAAGAAAATACGGCTTCCACGGAACATCACACAGATTTGTTTCAGGCGAGCTTGCAAGAGTAATGGGCAAGCCTATCGAGGAGCTTAAGATAGTTTCATGCCACCTTGGCAACGGCTCATCTATCACAGCTATCAACGGCGGCAAGTCTGTTGATACATCAATGGGCTTCACTCCTCTTGACGGTCTTGTAATGGGCACACGCTGCGGTTCTGTTGACCCTTCTGCTGTTGACTATGTTGAAAAGAAAATGGGCTTTACACCTGACCAGATGACAGAATACATGAACAAGAAGTCAGGCTTCCTTGGTCTTTCTGGTATCGGCTCTGACAACAGAGATATTCAGGCTGCTGCAAGTGAGGGCAATGAGAGAGCTCTTATCGTAAGCGAGATATTTGCTTATCAGATCAAGAAGTTCATAGGCTCATATGCTGCTGCAATGAACGGTCTTGATGCTGTTATCTTCACAGGCGGTATCGGTGAGAACGCACCTGAGGTAAGAGCTGCTGCTTGCTCAAATCTCGATATCCTCGGTATCCACATTGACGCTGAGAAGAATCTCTGCCGTGGAATACTCAAGGAGATATCCACAGACGATTCTAAGACAAAAGTTTACGTTATCCCAACAAACGAAGAGCTTCTCATTGCAAGAGATACTTTGGCACTTGTTACAAAGTAATATTTCAGATAACATTAAGGACGGCTTTCTTATGATATAATCCCCTTAGAGTAGACACATGAAATAATAAAATGGTGTAACTCTAAA
>OLHE01001158.1_pt1 | contig 17985 bp, 16 predicted proteins | sample 1605821 | NCBI WGS metagenome assembly OLHE01 (sample SAMN03283250) | human gut metagenome | biome: human-associated habitat; material: feces | host: Homo sapiens | place: USA | collected 2013
CAGGCCGCACCCTGCGGCCGTCGCCTGCGAGGACCGCGCCGTTCGGCTGCTCGCGCGAAGGATATCGGAGAACGCCGCCGAGATAGAGTCGCTGACCTCCGAGATATCCGCGCTGCTCGCCGCCGATGAGACGTACAGGTGCCTGCTCACGGTGCCCGGCATAGGACCGCGAACGGCGTCCGAGCTGGTCATATCCATAGACATAGCCGACTTCGCGGGCCACGACAGGCTCGCCTCGTACTGCGGGCTCGCGCCGCGCAACAGGCGGTCCGGCACGTCGATATCGTCGGTGTCCGCGTCGCGGCAGGGCAACAAGAGGCTGAAGAACCTGCTCATATTCTCTTGCAACTGCCTTGCGCGCAGCCGCAACCGATGGGGCGAATACTACGCGCGCTGCCGCGACAGGGGCATGCCGCACGGCAAGGCGCTGAAAGCCGTGGCGAGGAAGCGGCTCAAGGTGATTTACGCGATCATGAGGGACAAGGTTCCGTACGCAGCCTAACGGCCGGCGGAGGTCGCAGGCCCGGCAGGGCCTGCGTCAGCATGCCAAAAACGCCCATCGAAAGGGCGAATCCCTCTTGACAGAACCATAGGAACACCCCCTAGAATGCCCTCCCTTTCTGCATGAACTCCGGGATGTTGGCATGTATGATGCCGTCCCTTTTCTGAATAGGGTCGCTTCGCGTCAACAGGTACTTGGGGTAGTTGTCCCTAATCTGCTCGAAGGGGCGGTACTCGCGCTCCTCGGTGGACCGGTGCCCGTATCGGTCTAGGTCGAAAAAGACGATGTGCTCGTCATCGACACCTTCCGCCCTCAGCTCTTCGGCGATGCACTGCATGAGGCAAGACTTGCCGCAGCGGCGGACGCCGGTGATGACCTTGATCACCCCATCGTCATGGTAGAAGCCGCGAATCTTCTTTAGGTAGTTTTCTCTAGGGAACAAACGCATACTGGCTCCAATCTTCATTGGAGCCAGTATGTCAAATTACAGGTTTATTAGGGTATTTATTATCGTCTAAACGATTTACACCCCCATAACTAAGGAAATTTCTATCCTCACTCGGTGGTCACGGGCGCTTCGGCGTGGTTTCACAACATACCAGTTGGCACCGGTATCAAAGTTGCGTCTTCGCCTTCTTGCAGAGCCGCGCAATTGGTTCGATCATATGCGTCCTCAGTTCTGCGGCAACCCCTGCAGAGCTCGTTCCCGATAGGTCGTCAAACACCATTTCGAGCTTATCGGGAATCAAATCCGCATATAGCGTTATCAAGCGCACGCAGCCGTCCGCGGTGATGCCCAAATCGGCGAGCCCGCAAAGCTCCACCATCCTACCGATATTTCCAGTCGAAACGCGTCCGGCCCGATTTTCTCCCCCTATCGACATGGCGAGTTTTGGCGGTTTATTCCGCCAATCGTCGGCATTGACATAGGGGGCAATCGAGGCCACATCGTACATGGGCGCCAAGTGATGCGCTCCATCCGGCTCCAGCATCAGCGAGTAGTTCTTTGCGTGGCCATCTGTCGCGGCTATCAGGTAATTGAAGAACAACATCTGCAGAAATCGTGCAACGTTCTCGCGGGCCTCGCGACCAGTCGATTTCAGCAGACTTATGCAATCACCGCAACTCGGACCGCCATACATGGAGTACTTGTTCTCCGGAAGGCAGCCAAGCGCCTGACAAAAATCCTCCTGATGCACCCTCGAAACGGTCTCCCCATTAAACGTACGGTCATACCGTTCGATGACAATAGCCGGCTCAATTTCTCCAGCATCCTCAAACTCAAGATATTCGACCCGCGCGGAATTGATTCCACATTCTGCCGCCAAGCGCATGCAGACATATTCATTGAGCGCTTGGTGCGAAAGCCCCCTCACGCCACTTTTGAAAATATGCGTGGTTGCCGCCGAACCCTCGCAAGAGAACCATTTCCCCTCGCGCTTTCGCAGCGCAAACTTTTCTTGTTGTCCTCCCAGGCTCCAATGTTCGCTCTCCGCAATCCAGCCAGAGCCTTCTTTACGCGCCGCTTTCAATCTTCGCGCGATTTCTCCATCATCGATGGGAACAAGTCGCTCTTCTCGCAATATATCGGAATCGGACGAACAAAACTGCACTGCACCAGGACAATCCAATCCTATGATTCCTAACAAAGCAAAAGGATTGTTCGGCGAGATGCCCGAATCAGCAGCGACACGCTCTCGCGTAACCGGATCCTCCGGGAGAAGTCCCCATAAATAAGGAAGAACAACCTTGTCTCGGTAGATACGTGTCGATAGGGGCATTGCCGATGACAACGGTGTCCCACGATATCCCCTGAGATACGCAAACGATAGTGCTCCGGACTCATCTTGAGACAGCACGCCCGCGTGCTCACCGGCTATCATCACATCCAAGCTATGCGTCCTCATTTTGACCACCCGTCAAAATTGATAGCGCATCGAATCCGGCGTGTTTTTCAGAGTTGGCGGAGTTGTCTTCCGCATTCTTTTCATGGGTCTCGCTATCGGACGCATCACCCGCAACAATCGACAAATCGAGACCGAGCACTTTGAGCACGGCCAGCAGTTTGTCCAGCTGGACACCGGGATTTTGACCCAGTTCCAACGACCAGAGACAGCGTTTGGATATTCCGGCCATCTCGGCAAGCCGTGCTTGAGTCATGCCAAGCTCTGAGCGGGCATCTTTTATCACATATCCGATTTCCAGTGCATCCAGCATCGCGGCTCCCGATCGGCATATTACATCGCAATATTATGCGAATATAATAAATCGCATAATATTGCGAGTCAAGAATTTCGCAATATTATGCGTCCCTTCGTCCGTCCATAAGCCATCCAAAGGTTGCCAACCAAGAAGTACCTGAACCGTTTGTTCAGGTCAGGGACTCGGAAACGCCCGAGGAAGAAGCTCCCGCTCGATTGTCACCACAGCAATCCCAGCCGACACCAGCCAAGCCCCACATCATCTCGAAACGGGCTCTCTAAAAGAGGCGCCCACCGCTCCTAGATTTCGCGCTCCCAGCGCCAATCGGCGCCGATCTCGTTCGCGGCGATTTCGAAATTGCGCCTCACGATGCCCTCGTCAATCATGTTGAGCCCGCTTTGCGGCGCCTCGATGCGAACGGTTTTCCCATCGGGGAGCAGCGTGATCTTGAAATTCTGGTTGTTCATCGCCGTAGGCGCCAGCTGCGCGGCTTCCATGGCCGCCGCAAACCACGCCGGCGCCTTCGCGCATTCGACGGAAGAAAGCGCGCCTACACTCTTCGTCTTCCGCGGAAAACCTTGCGTCTTCCCGTGCCCCACGGCAATAACCAGGCGAACTTTCTTCCCCGGTGCCACAACGGCACGCGATTTCTTGCGCGAGCACAGCGCGCACCAGCACGTATTGAGCCCCATATCTTGCGCGGCAAGCACGATTTTCTGGCCCCAATAGCCAACAACCTCGTCGACGGCCGCTTTCGTCGCGCCGCCCGCTTTGACGTCGTCGACCACGAATGCGACATGCGTACGGCACCCGCGAATCAAACCGAAACGCGCAATCACATTGAAAACCTCGGGGTTGTCGCCCACGAGCTGAATATCAAGGCCGCTTTCGCGCGTGCATTCCTCCACCACGGCGCCAAGCGCGTCGAACTCGGCCTGCGCAAGAGGCTTTCCGTCATATTCGCGCACGGAATGGCGTTCTCGAATCGTCTCTACGGTAATCATGCGCCTGCTCCCTTTCGCCGCGCCGCTTCATTGAGCCCATTCTACGCAACTGCACACAGGGAAGCGCCCCATTCGATTATTTCATCGAAATCGACTTCGTGGGGCACGCGCAAGCGCATTCGCCGCAACGCGCAGGCGCCTTACGGCGCGCACCGCCAAACCACGTTGCCGCCAAGCGCCAAAAACAAACAAAGGGGTCGAAATCGCCAAGACTTCAGCCCCAATTCCGTATCCACAATACCATATGAATCATTGTTTTATCAGTCTTGTTTTCGCAGATAAACCGCGGTATTAAGCATTGTCCACGTTTTAAGGAGGATGCCATGGAACCCTATTTGCCCCACACCGCGCTCGGCACCCGCGAAGAATCAATCGCGACACGAGCCGCCGCCATGTTAGATGCGCGGGGCGCGCGCCTTGCGCCCAAGGAAATCGCGGAAATCGACCGTCGTCGCGCAACTCAGCTCGCCCAAACCGAAAGAATCGAATTCGACCCCTGGGGCCCAAGCATGCTGCTCGAAGAGCTCGCTGCCGCGCCGTTCGTGAATCCCGACGTCTTCATCGAAACCGCCCTTCCGGCGCTGGAGGCCTTTTATGAGCTGCGCAGCAGTGCGCCCACCTCGATTGACGATGAAGAAATCGCCTCGGCAGTCGTCGACGCCCTTGGCAGCGAGGAAGGCTCCGTCGAAGGCGTCGACTGGACGAGCGTTCTTGACGCACTTATGGAAGCGGGTTACGCGCCAGCAGCAACCGAGCCCGGCGCGCCTCCGCTTCCTCCCGAGCCCTATTCCGTTACCGACGACGAAGGCAAAACCTACCGTTGGGAAGGCGACGAATGGGCTTATGACGAATTCGCATGCGGATGGAATGGGGAAAGGTGGGAGGATGCCCATGAATAGCGGAATCATCCCGGGCAACGCGAGCGGCGGCGAAATGAACGGCCGGCACGCCAAAGGCGGCATTCACGGCAACAGCCTCAACGACCGCGCCGTCGCGAACTTCGCATACCTCTATCGCAAGCTCATCAGGCTCTATGCGAATGGATCCGGATCGGTGACGCGCGCTGAAGCCGCACAGCTCCTCGAGTCGCTCTCGTTCGTCCTGGAGCTCGGCGCAGACGGGCCGGGCGCCGATGCGGCAGCGATCGCCGAGCTTGGCGAATCGAATCCCGACGAGCTCTTCCGCCGCAAGCAAATCAAAATCGCAACGCGCGTCGACAGGGCGCTCAAAACCTGGCGGCTCGTATGCGAGTCCATGCCGCCCCTGCGGAATGTCTCGCTTCGAGACACGCTCGCGAGCATCGGCGGCATCAAGTCGCGCTACGATACGTACTTCGCCGCGCACGAAGTTCCGTGCGACATTCAATACCAGCTCAGCGTGCCCGCCGACGAATCGCTTCGCGGAATCGACTACGTTCAAGCCTGGCTCAACCAGCTGTTGCGCGAAACTCAATACATCGCCCAGTTCACACCCGAAAGCTGCACCAAAGTTTTAGAGCAATCATGCCCCGACTACAAAGGATTGCACGTGAACCTTTTCGACCTTCTTGCTCAGCACGAAAGCGAGCTCGAACTGAACGCGGAAGCCGGCCGCCAAGCCCAACAACCATAGGCCATGAATAGGCTCGAGCTTACAAGTTCAGCCCCAACGCCTCGGCCCACGTCTCTTCCTTAAAACCGGGGATCACGAAATCGTCACCCACGAGCAGCGGACGCTTCACGAGCATGCCATCGGTCGCGAGCACATCGAAACACTCGGCGTCGGTCATGCCGGCGTCGAGCTTCGCCTTAATGCCAAGCTCGCGATACTTCATGCCGGACGTGTTGAAGAGGCGTCGCAACGGCAACCCCGAACGCGCATGCCATTCGGCAAGCTCGGTCGCCGTGGGGTTTTCGGCCGTGATGTCGCGATCGACGTATTCCACGTCATGATCGTCAAGCCACTTCTTGGCCTTTTTGCAGGTGGAACATTTCGGGTATTCCAAAAACAGCACGCTCATGAACAGCCCTTTCTCGAACTCGAATAAATACGCAGCAGCCTATGTGCGCTGGGTGCGAACCGATGAACCGCGCACGCAACGCAAACCTGCGCTCAGCAGAATCATCAACCCACGCCAGACGGCGGGCCCGGCCTACGGCAAACACGCAGCAAGCGTTGGCCCGCCGAAAACGCCGCCAATAGCTCAGCTACCCACGGCAACACGCCAACCGAACGCCGCGCCTGTCGCACCTTACGTGCGCTGGGCGCGCGGTCCGTGGGTCACGTAGCAAATCGCAGCAGCGAGCGCGTCGGCAGCATGGTCGGGATGGGGCACGTCGTCCAAACCCAAAATCTGCTTCACCATGTACTGGACCTGGTCTTTTTCGGCGGTGCCCTCGCCCACTACCGCGAGCTTGATTTGGCGCGGCGTGAATTCGCCGACCATAAGCCCGCCCTGCGCGCACGCCACAAGCGCCGCGCCACGAGCCTGACCCGTGGAAAATGCCGCCGTGATGTTTTGCCCGAACCACACGGTTTCAATACCGACGCATGTAGGCTTAAAGCGATCAACCACGGCTCCTATTTGCTGCGCGATTTTCAGCAAGCGCTGCGAAAGCTCCATTGACGCAGGCGTCGACACACAGCCGTACGCAAGGCATCGAAGCCGCGACCCATCCTGTTCCACAATGCCCCAGCCGGTATTCGCCAGGCCGGGGTCGATGCCCAATATGATTCGATGGTCGCCTCGCACGCCCGCCCTTTCGTTTTCCAAAAACAATGCCTTGGATTCTAACGCAGTTGCCGCCCATGCAGTTGATGCCGCGAAAGCAAAACCATTTCAACCTGAACGCCCACATGTCGAACAAAGCGGATCGCAAGCATGTCGAATTAACGCGGGGCTCTACAAATTGCGCCAACGCAGAAGAATGCTGCCAGCTAATCCGCTTCCCAGCAGCTTTCTGTATGCTATTTTGCTATCTTGCTAACTGTCTACCAAGATAGCAATAGGCAAAACCAGTCGTTTCATCTGCGATAACGAGTGAAAGGTGCCGTCCAAAATTGCCAGTATCGAGCGACAGCGCCCGCGCATTACCGCGCAGAAAATCCATCGCCTACGCCTCGGTCGCACGCAAAAACTAGCCGACGAACGCCTGCGCTTCCAGCACAAACGCATGGGGCAGCGAAGCGGGTTCCCACTGCTCTGCGAGCAGCACGGGGCCATTCGCGACACCAATCTTGTCCAATCCGAATTGAAAGCATTCGGAAAAATCGGCCGAGCGCACACGGTCGCACGAATACCGCCCAGCAGGAAGACGCACAAGCGTCATTCCCTTCTCCAGCGCGACACGTGTTGCGGCCTCGGCGTCGAAGGGATAGCTCGGCAGCATCTCCACTTGCACGTATGCGATAAGCCCGTTTTCTTCCCCTAACGAAACGCCCAAGAAAGGCTCGCCCAGCCCGCGCGCAACCCCTTCCGTATACAAGGGGACAAGTCGCATGCCCGGCGCGGCTTCGTATATCGCGCTCGTCACCCGAGCATAGCGGCGCATATCGAAATCGCCGCCAAGCGGCGCGCACAGCAAAAGTCGCTCGACAAATTCGCGCTCATAGCGCTTCTTCGATTGGAATCGTTGCGACTCGGCGATCTCGTCGGCATAGCGGTCGAGCTGCAGAAGCTGCGCCTCGGCACGCCCGATGCGCTCCCTCGCCAGCTCGCGCCCCTTCTCGATAAGCTCGCTTTGCCCGTAGCCCAAAGCCGCGGTCGAAGCGATTTCCTTCAACGGAACACCCAGCTCAATGAAGGTGGTCACCATGTCTAAATCGGAAATCTGGTTGATTGAGTAGTACCGATACCCCGATTCCTCATTCACGTAAGCTGGCTTAAGCGCACCGACACGCTCGTAATAGCGAAGCGATTTCACCGAAACGCCGCGCAGCTTCGCGAATTCGCCAATCGAAAGCAGCTCTTCTTTCATGCATCTCCCATCTGCCGCAAGGAGGCGCCTGACCGACTCTCCCATTATGGGATAGTCTAAGATGCGGACCTCCGGTTTTTCAAGACGCGAAATTGAGCCTTTGCATGCCGCCCCACCCCGTGAACCGCGCGAAGACCGGAAGAGGGCAAGCCCGCAAACATGGGGACCTTGACCCGGCTCACAAGCCACGTGATGACTCTTCACGCCAAGCATCCCCGTAGGGCGAGAAGCCCAATCACCAGCACGCACAACCCCTGTTGGATGGCCACCGCGAAAGCCCCAGGCTCAAGTTCCAAGCAGGACCATCAGGCGCATGCGCGCGTCGTAGACCCATGTGCCCCTGGAGCCTTACACCCCGAGCGCGTTCGCAAGTCGAATCGAGAACGCCGTTACCTGGCCTTTTTCGAGATAATTGGGCAAGCCCGCCTCTCGAAGCGCCTGGCAATACGTCGTTTCGGGCGCAAGCTCGCTCAAACGCAGATACGTACCAACGGCCGCGGCATAGTCGCTGCGCGATTCCGCGAACAAATCGAGCGCGGCAAGCGCAGAAGTGCCGTACGCGGCGTAGTAAAACGGCGAGGTGAACAGGTGCGACGTCGAAATCCATTCATTCTCGTCCGCCGGCCACGAGTACTTCTCGTACACCTCAGTCCAAATGGCATCGACCTTATCGACCGTCAAATCGGGCTCGCAATAGACGCGCGTCTCCGCTTCGTTTATGGCAAACCCCTCGCGTACCGCAGCCAGCTTGTCGAACAGCACGTATTCTCGAAGCGCATCGCCATACCCAGGGCAAAGCACGTCGTAATGGTCGTAGCACAGAAGCTCCAGGCCCTGCGACATAATTTCCTGCACATCGACAACGGTATTGGGCATAAACGAATTCGCGCGCGCCCGATACATGTGGTTGAAGTGGCCGAATTCATGCACGATCGCCGCGCAGTCCGCCACTTCAGTATTGGGATTCACGAAAACGCAGCCATCGTTGTACGCCGCCATTTCCGCGGTATAGCTGTTGCGAACCTTAGCTTCCGACGCCGATATGTCATACAAGCTGTTATCGACAAGGTGGTCAAACGATTCCCCAAGCGCAGGCGAAACACGCGCCACGCATGCCCGCGCGTTCGCCATAAGCGCCTCTTCGCTTTCGTCGAGAGCATCGAAGGCGCCATCGATATCGTCGTCCATAACATTGGCCACATAGCTCTGATACACCGGCACGAATTCCCTCGCAACCTCATCTTGCGCCGCCTCAATTTCGGCCATCGTGTAATCGCGCCCATATTCCGTAGCGAACACGTACTCGACGTAGTTCTCGTATCCCAAGCTTCGCGCCCAGGCATTATTCGCATTGACGAGCTCAACATAGAGGCGTTTGAGCTCGGCGTCGCTCGCATCCCGCGACACGAGCGCATTGTATTGGCTCGCAAGATTGTCGCGCTTCGCTCGCAGCGCAGCGCTTTCCGAAGACATCGTGCTCGAATTGTCCAGAACGCTCGAGAATCCCTCGCCGATATGGGCCCCGAAAGCCTCTCCGTGCTTCGATTCAAGCGCATCCATGAATGCCTGTGCGCACTCTTGGTAATGGCTGTCATACGCTGCCTGCTTTGCCGCATACGCGCTCGCAGCAGCCTCGTCAAAGCCGACGCACGCGCAATCGAAGTCGGCAAGCGCACGATCGCTCGACAAATCGGCGAAAAGGCGCTCAAGCTTGCCGTAGGCATTCAGAAGGGCCGACGCATCGTCGCCGTCCATCGCCGCCCGGAACTCTTGAAGTGCCGCGTTATATGCCACCTCGTCGAAGGAATCACGCGAACGGTCGGGTAAGGCCACGTTCCAATGCTCGACCTCGTTTCCGTATTCAAATTCGACGGGCGCCGAGGAACCTTCCCCCGTTGCGTTGCCGTCCGCTTCGCCTCCGCCGTTGCCACCAGAGCCGCACGCCGAAAGCGCCAGCGCGCAGAGCACCAGAATCAGAACCGCCACGAACCAAGAGCGCGTGCGCGCGGCGCGAAACCAAGTTGCAGCTTTGCCTTCGAGGATTGCAGAGTACATTGCAGACACCTCCCTTGATGAAGCCTCGAACATAACCATTTTCATCGTAAGGGGGAATGGCTAAAGCAGGAATCGCCTCGCGGCCAATTGGGAATGCCTGGGCACGACCACACGTCTGATTTTGGGTTATCCTATTTTTCACGCGCGAAAGTATGGGATTGTTTTTGCTTGCTAGTAGGCTAGTTTGCTAATGAGATATTCAGCTAGCTTACTATTTAATTAGATTACTATCTAACTACCATTATCCAGGTATATTGCTGAACCGCAGGGGATCGCTGCCAGCATAGAAGCCTGAAGGGCCGAAATACGTAACCGCACGGATGCATCTCTTCGGTTGCATTTCATGGGTTCATTTCAAAGGTTACGTTTCTTAGGATGCGTCTCTCGGCTTGACCCCACGGCTTGCGCACTCTGGACGTCTGCCTCATGCGCCGATATCACAGGTCGCACCTCCCGGGCTTTCGTCTCACTGACTCATTGCATAGGTCCATTGCATAGCTCGCGCCTCGAATGCTGATAGGCCGCTTTTTCATGAAGAGCATGCACTTGCCGCAAAACGACCTTATGTCTACTTATAGAAATGCTTAATCCCGGCTGTCGACACCCGAGAACTCCCCTTTTCACGCTGCTTTCGTAGGAGCATAGGGAAATAGAAGGCGGGGCAATAAACTTCAGTTTTGCCTTGCAGGAAGCATGAAAATATTATTGCAGAAACGAAGAGGGAACCCTTATCCCCCGAACGAACAAGCCGCCCTTAAACTATTTAGTCCATGCCATCTAAGCGCGTCCCCTATTGGTCTTATTCGCGTACAAATCGCATCATTCGTTTGAGTCTTTTTATTGCTCTATCCAAGAGATCTATCGCATTTTCTTAGAACTCTTCAAGAGCAAATCGCCCTCGCGCGAATGCTCTCAGGACCACGAAACCAAGCACTATTCCGTTTTCTCAATAAGCGTTAAGCGCCCTTCTTCCAGTCCACCAACACTGGAATGATTAATCTCATGTCCGCATCTTCCTTTAGGAAATTTGGGACGTTATCGAGATATCCTTATCTCCCCCCCCTGCAACTTATTTCATCAATCTGTTTCTTGCTTTTTTATAAGAGGGAACGAACTCCCTTTATTCCAAACCCGATTCGTCCCCTTTTCTTCTCCCTCTCCTTTTCCCTCTTCCACTCCTGCGCATCAGGAGTCTTGCTCCCTCTCGCCATTATTTCCTTCACATGGTGGCGATCCTACTCATTTGAGTTCGAAAACTCGTGTGAAATCTCAACTTCATTCTTATTTTATTGCCCCTCCTCTTATTTTGTTCTGACGTAAACTATGTACGATTTTCTCTTACAAACGAGCTTTTTCTTGTGACTTGCTAATAAGCTCTCTGCCCTTCAGCACCACCAAGTTCCGCTCCTGATATGAAAGCGAAAGCCATCCAGCCCTCAACCCCCTACCCTTTTTCGCCGATTATGGGCGACCTTCGGATGAGGCTATAACGCTATACCGAAACCTAATCTCGTTCTTACGCTGTTTAGGTCTAAATTCGGTATCAATCACAGTTTTCTCGCGTATTCTTTACATAGTAAAGATTAACGTTATCCCCGCTCGTTCGACTGTTTAATATTTCGACATTTTCTGCCATTAAATTCAATTGCAGAGTTCGATGCTTTGCCTATTTTCTTCCTTATTCATATCTGGAAACTACTTCGCAGCTATCCCCTCACGCGCATCTTCAGCTTTGATTATTCTGCGCGTGTCCGATAAGCGTTCTCAAGCGACGCAATTTGCTATCCACTAGCCACAGAGCCCGCCTTTCCATTCGCCCCGAAATCTTATTACTTTTTCAATTTTCGTTAGCGCGGTCTAATTAATGGAACCTGTCTTCAGGTCACTTTTTATTGCCCCCTATTCTCTTCTCGTATGCGCCCCGATGACGAACCAAGCTTTTCTTTAGGGAGAATTGAGTGCAGGTTTTTCCACCTGATATATCGGCCTTGGCCCATGCATGCATTAACCCCCGAAGCGCCTCTCACCACTGCGCGCAAAGAACGACTCAACGGGTTATTTTTTTCAATTGAATCCGATGATCAGCCAGCTTTCCTGGTCTCCTTACCTGACTTACTTCAGAAAACTTTTGAATCTCTTGTGACCGCCCCCTCACATTTGTTCTTCGAGTCATTTCGAAATCATCAATGCCCCCTTCTAGAACCATCGCTTTAACAAGCAATAACTAATGAGGCGTTAATGAAAACAAGCGCGCATCGCAGCCCCGTCCCCTGAACTCCGAAAGAAAGCGCCAGGGGTTCTTATGAGGAACGTGGCCCCAACGACCAATCGCTCACTCGCTTCGCGAATGCGGCCTCTCTACCTTCAACGCATTCGATATGCCGCGGTTTTCAAATCCCTGCCGCGATTCCAAATACCATCGATATGATTTCAAATTTCTCGAACAATCCCCTGTCAATAACAAGCAGGCAAACGATACATCGCTATTTATGCGCCATTCAACAAAAAGGGAAACTAGAATGTAGTATTGCCGCTAAACACCGCACCTTAGGGAGCGAGCGAAAGTTCATCGGATCTGTCCTTCAACGAGTCGCACCTCTCGACCTTGCTTGCATGCGCCCGCGGCTCGCCATTACCCCGATTCGCCCTCAATACCAACACGGAAGGATGGCGTGAGCTACACCGACTTAAGAATCGAACGAAGAACCTCCCATAGCGCGAAAAGAGACAGACGTGACCAAAAAAGACCCGTCTGAGACGCCTCCTGCGACAAGATATCCAATCAAAACGTGTACTCGTACCATTTTTCTCAAAATAGGGTCTTATTTTCACTCTCAAGGCCGATTTCGACCACGTGCGTACTTTCTCCTCGTTCCTCGTTCTTTTCCGGGAGAATGCTCTATGGTTACCCCGACTCACAACATCGACTCCAACAGAAATGCGTCCTTCCTTAGAGATCACCATGGGGCTTGGCTTTCCCACCCTTTTCTTGCACCAGCTTTTTAACGCGCCGCATCTTATGATGCGCCTTTGCCGCTTTCCCGCCGCTTCCTCGCCGCTTCCTCGTGCGTTCCCTAGCCATCCCTGCCTCTTCTTAGCTGTTTTTTGACTTCTTATCATGGGGTCATCGCTAAATTAATTATGATTAATATTTTGCTATTCTGCTACCTTCCTAGCTATCTAGCTATTCCTACCTCATATTTTGCCTGCTCATAAAGCACTTCATACGCTTAGTGGTAGACTTTCTCTGCATAACAATTCGCGTTCATCCAAAAGGAATGTTAGTAGCAGGCTACCTTGCTAGTTTGCTACTCTGATACCTCGCTAACTTCAATTGGCCACTCTGTGCAGCGGCTTAAGTTAAGGATTTTGATTAAAGCAAGACTCTAAACAGCCCCCAAATTCTTGAGAATCAAACCCACGCTCGATCGCATTTCGACCCGCAACAATCCTCAGCCGCTCTGCATATGCCTTTATTACACGTCGCCCCGCACAGGCAACCGACCAAACAACTGCACTTCTTCAGAAATTAGGGACGGTCATACGCTGTTCAAAACAGGCGAAAGAGGGCGAGGGGGGGTGTTTCGTTCGACATTCCTCGTGAATGAAAGGGTGCTAGAGCCTCTCTCGTGAACCAAGCAAGACATTCGAGCGATTCTCTTACAGAGGCAAAAAGAAGGGGAGTGGTATCCCGCATTCTTAACCCTACAAGCGCATACCCTCGAATGGCACTTCCAGCATAGGGTAGGGGAGTAGGCAAAACACAAGACATGTGCAACGGAACAACCGGGTCCATTGCTCCGTTGCGCCAAAGCTCAGCCAATTCGGGCATAGCTACTCTAATAGATGCTATTAGAGTAGCTTGCTATTTTGCTATCTTTAGACTACACAAACATAGCTTTCGAATCCACTTACGAACCGATTGAGCGAAACAGCAATACTATCAATCTAGCTAAATATTTCACTACTTCATTATTCTGTTATGAGCCTATTTTTCTACTTGGCTACCTTGCTAGCTAGTTATCAGAGTAGCTAATAAGCAAGCTATCTCGTTAGTATGATATCGAGTTATTGGACTATTCTGCTAGCTTTGTAGCTGGCTAATCTAATCGCTTTCTAGCTTATTATTTTCATATCTCACTATCTTGTTAGCTGGTTATATTATTAGCTGACTATCTGATTAGTGGGATAGCTGCATAGCTTGGGAGTTTCCTAACCATCTATTTTAGTATTCTGTTATCTTGTTAGTTTCCTATTTTGCTATTCTATTATCTGCTAGCTTCTTATCTTGCTAACTAGCGACTCTTCTAGTTCGCTAGCTTGCGATTTATCTAATTCGCTATCTTAGTAGCTCATTATCTCAATAGCTAGATATGCGGCTATTTAATTATCTAAATAGGGGGATATTTTGTTAGTAAGATAAGGTGTTAGCTGAATATCGTGATAAAATGCTATTCAGATAGATTGATACGAATTTAGTAATCCAAGGTAGAAGGTAAAAATGGGCAAAACATACTCAGTGGCAAACCGAAAAGGTGGTTGCTCAAAAACGACAACAGTAGGCGCACTTGCATCTGGCTTGAATGAACTTGGCTGCAAAGTCCTTGTTATAGACATGGACCCCCAAGGAAATATTTCCGATTGGGCTGGCTTTAACACCGATGGTCAAAACACCACCTACGAAGTAATCACGAACCGCTGCGAAGCTTCTGAGGCGATTTACGAGACAAAACATTACGATTTGATGCCTGCAGATAACGACTTGTTTGCATCTGAAACTGAGCTTGCTAACGCAATCGATCGTTATGAACATATGCGGGATGCTTTGAAATCGGTTAAAGATGATTACGATTTCATTCTTATCGATACGCCGCCAAATCTGTCGACGCTGTCAATCAATGCTTTCGTGGCATCCGATGGCGGTATCATTGTCACGACCGATACTGGTGCATTTTCAACAAAGGGCATGAACGATCTTGCTGAAACTCTTGCTATGGTGAGCAAAAAATTAAACCCTCAAGCAAAGGTAATTGGCATTCTGCTTACGCGTTTCAACCCACGCTTCAATGCGATGAAAGTCATGCGTGAAGTTACTGAGAAGTTCAGCGCATACTTCGAAGCTCCTGTTTACGACACCTTCATTCGACAATCGGTAGCCGTTATGGAATGCCAAATGGAATCGGTTGACCTCTTCGACGCACCGAAGCAATCGGCAGCCATTGCCGACTATCGCGCATTTGTCGCAGAATTCCTTCATAATGAAAGCGCCAAAGAGCAAGAGAGCGAGAAGTAAATGAGCAGGACCGGAACCGACCCCAACAAGATCCTGATGGGAGACCTGAAACCTGAACTGGCCGCAAAGGCTGACATGCTCTCGAGCAAATTTGCGCCAAAACCTAGACGCGCAGTAGAGACCGAGGAGCCAGCCGCACAGGCTCCTGCAAAGCAGGCCAAAGAGGCATCGATCCCCGTTGCCAAGAAAAGAGCCAAACAGGAAAAGAAAGTTGAAGCAGCTCCCGTTGAAGAAGAGCTTACTCAAATGAACATTCGTATTCCTGTAAGCCTTAAGCGTGACATTGACAGAATCGTCTTCGAAAAGAAGTACGCAGGCGAAGATGTGAATATCAAGAGCCTTGTAAGCCAATGGATTCAGGAGAGCGTCAAGAAGGAACTACGCAAGAATGGCTAGTCGCCTCCCGGTACGCGTCCCGCTCTATGGAGACGCGTACCAGTTCGTTCCCGCACGTACAACAATTCTCAATCCAGCGCTTATAGGGGAAGCTACGCAGCTCTATCTTCTATGGGCCACAATAGGGGAGGGGAGCAATAAAGGCATACTTTCTGATATAACGAATGACGAAACTATTCCTATTTTTGCATGGCTGAGTGACGATGAACGTTTTCTTACAAGCGCATATCAACAAGACTATGAATTTATTGAATGTGTAAAAGAAATCGTGACGTTCAGCAACTTTCCCTCTGGGTCACAAATTGAGCTTGCAATAGCAAAGCCCCAGGTCACAAACGATGGACCTGGAATGGTTGCACGCTTTTCCATAACAGTTTAATAGCTAAATAGATTACTAGCCTGCTATCTACATAATAGAATAGTTAGATAGCAGGCTAGTTTTATACATCAATAGCGAGCTAGTCCTAGAAAAAGCGAAGTATCCGTAGCAATAAACTATATAGAATGGTTGCCCGATCGCGTATCATCGACATTTGCCAAATCGCATGCAGCAACCCAATATTTCAAGACGGTAGGGTAGGAAATACCCGTAACCTTGGAAACAAAGTTCTTCGACGCACCAGGATTTTCAATCAAAACACTCGCAATTGCCGCCGTTTTCTCATCGCGAGATTTTTGAGAATATGCAGGACGAGCGACCTCCTCGAGGTGAGCGACACGCGTACGACCGTTACGCTTCTCCGGCTCGCCAAATGGATCAAAACCAAGAGTGCGAACTTCGGAATTCCTCGTCTGCCAGTTATCCTTCTTGTAACCCATCAAAGCGTTATCGATATCTCGGCGGGTGAGGGGAGTGCCCATTTTCGCCCATGGGGTATTCAACAAGTCTAAATAATCGCGCTGCAATTCTTTACGCGTTTTAACAGGCTGAACCATCATGTACGCAACTCCAGCGAGCATATAAAGCGACAAATAACGCCTGCCCAAAGGTACTTTTGGCAGATTCTCATAAATTGTTTGGTACACGCCTCCCGTTTCGCCTGCAATCAAGGGATGGGGGCGCGTCTTCCAACGGGATCGGACGGGACGCCTATTCCCAGATTCCTGTTTTTGTCCACGGCGACGCACGCCCTTTTGAATAAGGATGCTCGCACCAGGAGCGTTCAACGAGGCAGCAGAATCGAACTCGGCCTGAGTCAAATTACCTTTCTCGTATAAATCGCGAATAAATACGAGCTGATCTTCACTTGCGGGCTTTTCTTCAAAGGCCTTCTGGCGAGCTTCAATCTCGTCGGCGATATCCTCGAACGACTTCCACCGCACATCATCTTCGCAAAGAACCAGTTCGGACTCATATGGCAAGCGATCGAAAGAAGCCAAAACATGAGAAAGCGAAAGCGGATTCACCGTTGAATGCTTGAAAACGCGGTCAACGGGACAAAAGCAGCGAACAACTTCACCGCGCTTCGTAAGCGACCCCGGAGCGCGAAACCCGTGATTAAGCGAGGTGCAATGTGTATCGAGCACGCAAGGAAGATCGAAGCAGATAAGGCCATAATACGCATAGAGCGCATCGGCCAAAGCCTTGTATTTCGTACGTCGGGGGTTATGGATTCGGAACGTTTGCAAGGGCTCATCGAAAATGTACCAGAGGTGAATACCTCGACCAGTAAGGCAGACATACGACGGCAAAAGCCGTCCATCAATACGCTCGAAAATTCTTTCCAAAACAACGGGATCAATTGGACCGTCTTCATCTTCGACGCCATTATGCGACGGATCGATATCGACACAAATCGCATTGAGCGTTCGCTGCTGAGCGCGCTGAGTGTTAAGAGGCATACGATATGCGCCATTACGAGTCTGGAACCGCCCCGTAAAAATGAGTGCGGGCTCATTGCGAATCGAAGAAAGAAGGAATTCGATGTCGGCAAGAGAATCGCATGCGTAAAGCTTATACGTCTGCTCGCGATCGTCGTGAAGGTGTAGATAGCTTACGAGCACTTCGTTATAGGCGTGTTTCTCAGGATCACCCAAACCAAACAAGTCAAAGTAAAACTGCAAAGCAGTAGGCGGAACGGTCATTACCGGAGCAATCGGACGAATTGCAAAAGAACCAATGCTCGAATCGAAATGCGAAGTACCCGATGAAGCCAAAGCCGGCTCAACGTAGGTCAAAGCCTCATAACCCTGAAGAAGCTCATCGCGCGTTAAGTCAACGGAGAGTTCAACAAATCCGTTTGATTCAAGACAGTCAGTAAGTGCCGTAGCAGATGCGTTGTAACGACGAAACTCAGCTTCAGCACGAAGGCTTTCAGCAATAGCCTCATCAAGATTGAACGTAGAGAGAGGGAAGGGTTGAGCCAAAACGAGCAACTCCAAACATCGATCTTCCAAGCCCATAAGGGTGACACTAAGAACGGTAAGATTTTATAACGTGAAAGCCTAAAAGTCCATTGCGAGTAAGCAAGCGCGAGGAAGATGAAAATGGGCGGCAAGCAGAAAAACAGCAAGTTCCGCATCGAATTTAAGGGGGTTTAAAGGTGTTAGGTACCAAAAAGCGAGTATTGGCATCTA
>OLHE01001162.1_pt1 | contig 17943 bp, 16 predicted proteins | sample 1605821 | NCBI WGS metagenome assembly OLHE01 (sample SAMN03283250) | human gut metagenome | biome: human-associated habitat; material: feces | host: Homo sapiens | place: USA | collected 2013
TCAACCCTTTTTAGCAAAGATAGAAATTTTTCTATAAACTAAGAGATTACTCCATTATATTCTTCACGATCGGCAGTCTTACGCAGACGAGCGTTCCCTTGCCGAGCTCACTGTCCAATGTCACCGTTCCGCCGTAGCAGTTAACGATATGCTTTACTATAGAGAGCCCTAGTCCCGTACTGCCCTCTTTTGTACTCCTGCCTTTATCTACTCTGTAGAAACGCTCAAATACACGGTTAAGCGACTCCTTAGGTATTCCTATGCCGTTATCCTTTACATAGATGCAGCCTATCTCCCCGACATTGTGAAGCGTTATCTCTACCTTACCGCCGTCCTTATTGTATTTCACCGCATTGCTGACTATGTTTTCGACAAGCTCGTAAATGTGCTTGTATGCGGCGTGTACTGTAAAGCCGTCACCCGACAGTTCTATCGTCACATTCTTTGCCGATGCGGACGGCTCCAGGCATTCCTTTACTGCGGCGCATATCTCGGACAGCTTACAGTCGGTTATCTCTTCGGCTGTCGTCTTGTTTTCAAGCGAGGATATTTCAAGGATATCGCTGATTATGGTTGACATTCTTTTGGCTTCGGTAAGAATTTTTCCGATGTAATAGTCCTTCTTATCCTTAGGCACAAGTCCGTTTTCAAGAAGCTCCGCAAAGCCCGAGATCGCCGTCAACGGAGTTTTCAGCTCGTGTCCTGCGTTGGCGAAGAAATCGGCTTTCAGCTGTTCGGACATACGCTTGTCGGTAACGTCACGGATAACCATAAGTCCACCATGCATAGCATCTATTCCGCTCTTTGAAACAGGGAATATCTGAACGAGCAATATCCTGCCGTCAACTGTGCTTTCAATATTTACCGTCTTATCCTCGTTTGCCGCCTTTTCAGCCCCGCTTATTATCTCCGGCTTTCTTGCAAGCTCGGGAACTGTCAGGATACGGCTGTCCTTGGAAGAGCCGAGCAGCTTCAGTCCCGCGCGATTGATAGATATCACGGAAAGGTCGTTATCATAGAGTATAACACCGTCCTGTAAGCTCTCAAGTATGAAGCGTTCCTTTTCACGCTCGTTTTCAAGCGTTTTCATATTATCCTGTATGCTCTTGCGCATAAAGTTGAACATCGTAACGAACTCGTCAAGCTCAGGGTACTTGTGCGAGGGTATCTCTTCGAGCTCGGCGGCGTTTTCATTGCTTACATCCTTCATCTTGCCCATAGCCGCAGATATACTGTTGATAGGCCTCATTATCTGCCGTGCGACACTGCTTACCGCTATAAGTCCGGCAACTATACCTATTGCGGCGGCTATAAGCATGGGTGCAATGAACATCGAAGCAAAATCCATATAGCTGTTTATGTTATAGCTTATACGGATTATATCGTCGTCCTTTACCTTCATAGCGGCATATATCTGATTTTTCCCGAGTGTCTTTGAATATCTTACCGATACCCCGCTTCCTGTAAGCTCGGCTTGCTTTATCTCCTCACGGCTGTTGTGATTGTCGTCAGGCTCACCGTCTATATAGGTATCTACAAATACAGTGCCGTCCTTATTGATAAAGCTCACTCTGGCATTGCCGATAAGTGAGCTTAATCTGTAAGCGAGATCATAGTCGTGACTTGGTTCGTCCTCATATATCTCGCGGATAAGCCCGAGAGAGGTCAGCATATCGCTTTTTCTGACATTCTGTTCCGTACTTGAAAGCAGTGCGGTCGCAGAAACAATACACACCGACATAACTATCGCTATCACAATAAGAAAACGTACTATAAGTGCTTTTTTCATCTGTACGTCCTCCCGTTATTCTCCTATAAATCTGTAGCCGATACCTCTCACCGTCTTGATAAGATGTGCGTTATCGGCATCATCGCTGAGTTTTTTCCTTAGCGTTCCTATGTGCATATCAAGCGTTCGCGTTTCACCGACAAAATCTATGCCCCATACCTTTGTCAGAAGCTCCTCGCGGCTGACAACTCTTGAACGGTTCTTAAGAAGATACAGCAACAGCTCATACTCTTTCAGCGTAAGTTCGACCTGCTGTCCGTCACGGCTAACCTCACGCAGAGAAGTATTCACCGTGATCCCGCCTGCGGTCAGCTTATCCGATGCGCTTTCGGCAGATGTTCTGCCCGCACGTCTTAGTAATGCCTTTATTCTTGCGGCAAGCTCCATAACGCCGAACGGCTTTGTAAGATAATCGTCTGCTCCGTTTTCAAGCCCGAACACCTTGTCTATCTCGGCTGATTTTGCTGTAAGCATCAGTATCGGAGTATCCTTTGTTTCTTCCTTTTCGCGAAGGAGCTTGACCGCCTGTACACCGTCTATACCCGGCAGCATTATGTCAAACAGGAATATATCCGGCACTTGCTTTGCTACAGCCGCAAGACAGTCCTCCGCACTTACAAAGCTCTCGACCTCGTATGAGTAAGCGGAAAGAGCCACCGTTACCAATTCTCTTATACTGTCATCGTCCTCGGTTATGTAGACACGTTCAGCCATTATTCCAGCCTCCAAAGTTTATATAATACGGGTATTCTTATATTCACCCGTCTTGAAGAACTCCACCCACTCGCAGATATTTACAGCATGGTCGGCTATTCTTTCAAGATACTTTACTATCATCAGGGCATCGACCGCTACCTCGCCGCTGCAATGCTCGCTCTTTATAAGCTCGACTATACGGTTTCTTATTGAAATAAACAGTTCATCGACCTCATCGTCCGCCTTTATCGTTTCATTTGCAAGCGTCATATCTGTAGTTACAAATGAGTCGATAGAGTGAGATACCATTATTATGACCTTTTCGCTCATAGTCTGTATCTCTTTTACTATATGCATAATGGTGGATACATCGGCTGTAAGGCTGATCTCAGCAATATCTGCGGCATTGTCGGCGATACGCTCCATATCGGTCACCATTTTCAGTGCCGCTGAAACCTTACGCAGATCCCTTGCGACAGGCTGTTCACGAAGTATTATCGACAGGCACTGACTTTCGATGTTCTTCTCTTCCTCATCTACCTGTCTGTCGCCTTCTACTACTTTTTTTGCAAGCTCAGTATTGCTGTCACGCAGTGCTGTGATAGATGACGCTATAGCCTCCTCTATCATACCGCCCATACGGATAAGATCGTTATTCAGCTTGCCGAGCTTATGCTCAAATGTTTCTCTCATTTTTCTTTGCCCTTTCTAATATAATATCACATATAATGCCGAAAATCAACCGAAACGTCCCGTGATATAATCCTCTGTACGCTTATCCCGGGGTCGTGAGAACAACTCTTCGGTAGGTGCGTACTCAACCATTTCGCCTACAAGGAAAAATGCGGTGTAGTCCGAAATTCTGGTTGCCTGCTGCATATTGTGAGTTACGATAGCAACGGTGTACTTTTCCTTCAGCGTGTTCATAAGCTCTTCGATTTTCAATGTAGATACGGGGTCAAGCGCAGATGTCGGTTCGTCCATCAAGATTATTTCCGGCTGAACCGCGATCGCTCTTGCTATGCATATTCTCTGCTGCTGACCGCCCGAAAGGCTGAGAGCGGACTTATGCAGTCTGTCCTTTACCTCGTCAAAAACAGCCGCACCGATAAGGCTCTCCTCAACTATCCTGTCAAGCTTTGCCTTGCTCTTTATGCCGTGTACTCTCGGGCCGTATGCTATATTATCGTAAATGCTCATCGGGAAAGGATTTGGCTTCTGGAACACCATTCCTATCCTGCGGCGCAGTACGTTTGTATCAACGCCGTCCGCATAGATATCCTCACCGTCAAGCAGGAACTGACCTGTGATCTTACAGTCAGGCACAAGGTCATTCATACGGTTAAGGCTTTTAAGATATGTAGACTTACCGCAGCCCGAAGGACCGATGAAGGCGGTTATCTTGTTTGTCTTTATATCAAGGTTTATATCCTTCAGCGCATGGTTTTCGCCGTAATAGAGATTTACATTTCTTGTACAGAGCTTGACATCGCTCTGAGGTACGATTATATCTGACATTGTTTATCCTCTTTTCTTGATTTACGGATTTATACCGAACGTTTCTTTCTAATTCTGTAGGCTACAAGCTTTGCACAGATATTGATTATAAGCACTGTCACAAGCAGTACAAGCGCTGTAGAGAATGCGTACTTCATTTCGGCACCGCCGCGCTGTGCGTATTGATAAAGCTGAACCGTGAGCGAACCGCCCTGATTCATCACCTTGCCGAAAATATCGCCGATCGAGTTGATACCGACCTCAGCCGCAATACCTGCCGTGAAGATAAGAGCCGCAGATTCGCCGACTATACGACCGATAGACAGGATAACAGAGGTCAGGATACCATCGATACAGCTCGGGAGAACGACAGTTCTTATTGTGTGCCACTTTGGCGCGCCAAGACCTATTGCACCCTCCCTGTAGCCCATAGGGACTGTCTTTATCGCTTCCTGTGTAGTTCTGATAATTGTAGGAAGAACCATAATGGAAAGCGTCAACGCACCTGTCAGAAGTGAGTAGTTTACCTTGAAGATATTGTAGAAGAACACGCTGCCGAAAAGTCCGTATATAATTGAGGGGATACCTGCAAGAGTTTCGGTGGTAAATTCGATTATTCTTGTGAGTCTGCCCTGCTTTGCATATTCGGTAAGATATATAGCCGCACCTACACCGATAGGCGTTGCGACTATAAGTGTTATCAGAACGAGATAAAGCGTATTGACTATATTACCGAGCACACCGTAATTTTCATAAGGATATGAAAATGCTGGAGTAGTGAGGAAGTTCAGGCTCATACCCTCCGTACCCTTTATAACTATGTAGATTATCATACCAAGCGTCAGCGCTACAACTATGCCCGATGACAGGAATATCAACAGCTTAAGTATTATATCGCTCGGTCTTCTGCGCTTTGAGGTAAGTGAATTGGAAACTGTCTTTGCCATAACCGATCACGCCTTTCCTGCGGTCTTAGCCGCTTTTTCCTTCTTGCCGCCCTTTTTGAGTATGCCGTTTAAAATAAGATTGATTATCATAATGAATACGAACAGCACAAGTCCGATCGCAAAGAGTGCTTCTCTGTGAAGTCCGCTTGAATACGGAAATTCGGCAACGATACCTGTTGTAAGGAACTTGACCGATGAGAACAGCTCGGGCATATTAGCACTGTTGCCCGCAACAAGGATGATCGCCATTGCCTCGCCTATTGCCCTGCCGACACCGAGGACGACACCGGACGCAATGCCCGACTTTGCGGCGGGGATAACTACCTTGAAGATAGTCTGTATCTTGGTAGCTCCCAGTCCGTAGCTTGCCTCTCTGTACTCTGAGGGTACTGCACTTATTGCGTTTTCTGAGATATTGATAATTGTCGGGAGTATCATTATCGCAAGCACGATTATAGCACTCGCAAGGTTTGCGCCGCCTGTGAACTGATGCTCGGGGTCGTTGGCATAAATGACCTCCTCCAGCGCATACATAAGCGGTTTTACAAGGTTAGCACCGAGAAGACCGTATATAACCGACGGGATACCCGCAAGAAGCTCGACCGCAGGCTTTACTACGTTCTTCATAGCCTTAGGTGCAAGCTCGGACATGAACACCGCTGTGAGAAGTCCTATCGGAACACCGATCACTATTGCACCGAGAGTACCGAATATTGACGTGAGTATCAGCGGAAGTATTCCGAACTGTTCTTTCTTTGCATACCAGGTGTCGCCGAACAAAAAGTCGGTCAAACCGATCTTTCCGATAGCGGGCGCACCGGATATTATCATATATATCGTTATCATCAGAACGCACGCTACAGCAGTTATGCCACATACAGTGAAGATGTATTTCATCACACGTTCCGTTACATTCGTAAATCCTGATTTTTTACTTCTGATCGCAGATCTCTGTTTTCCTATCGTGCTCACCGCAACGGCTGCACCGCTCATTTTTTCCAAGTAAACCATCCTTTCGGGATCACATACAATATGCCTTATACAGCAAATTCCGGTAACGGATTGCTACCGGAAAAGCCATTTACTGTATAGGAATTATCAACTTGATTTTTACTTTACGGGAACTGCACCCTGTGCAAGTACGAGTGCCTGACCTTCTTCTGAGAGAATGAAGTCAAGGTAAGCTTTTGCAAGCTTGTTATCGGAACCCTTGAGTGTTGCGCAGATGAAAGGTCTTTGTACTTCATAAGTGCCGCTCTTTACGTTCTCTTCTGTAGCTTCAACGCCGCCGACCTTAAGTGCCTTTACTGTTTCATCAACGTTTGCAAGTGAAGCGTAACCGATAGCACCGTCTGTTGTTGCAACCGCATTGATAACTGAACCTGTAGATTCAAGCTCCTGTGCGTACTTAGGCTCTTTGTCACCCATTACGATCGACTCAAAACCATCTCTTGTGCCGGAACCGTCCTCACGACCGATAACTACGATAGCCTTGTCATCGCCGCCGAGATCCTTCCAGTTTGTAATTTCACCCGAGTAAACCTTTGCGAGATCCTCTATTGTGATATCCTCAAGCTTGTTTGTAGGATTAACTACAAGAGCGATACCGTCAAGACCTACTACTGTAGCGTCAAGCTTTTCAGCTTCTTCATCCTTGAGCTTTCTTGACGAGTTACCGATGTCACACTTGCCCTCTGAGGCTTCCTGGATACCTGTACCTGAACCTGTGAGGTTTAAGTTAACTGTTACGCCCTTGTTCTTTTCCATGAAAGCGCCGTTGACAGCCTTGATAACCTTTTCCATAGATGTTGAGCCGTTCATTGACAGTGTACCGCTGAGTTCTTCTGTAGCTGATGCTTCTGCCGATGACGCTTCGCTTGCAGATGTGCCTGCTGCGGAAGATGTGCCGGCTGTACTGCTTGTTGCGCTGTCTGAACAGCCTGTTGCTGTAGCTGCTAATGCTACGCCTGCGATAAGTGATATTAACTTCTTGTTCATGTTGTTTTCCTTTCTTGAAGGGGTTCTCCCTCGGAGTTTTCCTGATACTCCGTAATATTTATATACATTTTTATCTGTCGTTCGGTTTTCTTCCCGACTACATTTCATATTATAGTCGCAATGGGCTTTACATTAAAGCAAGGAACGGTATAAAGTTTGTAAAGCTTTTGTAAAACTGTGTATTTCGCATAGCAAAGCCAAACTATACACCGACTTTACATTTTTGCCGTGCGACTTTACATTTGATTTTTAACGCTTTACAGTTTTCAGCCGTCACTCCGAATAGCTTTATATCTTGATTTGACGGTTAATTTATGGTAGAATAATATCAAAAGTCACACGAAAGAAGGTATAATATGCCACACTCATCGGGCGGAGGCTCTCACGGCGGCGGAAGCCACCACTCCTCATCGCACAGCTCGTCACACCGTTCATCATCGGGAGGCGGCTCAAGCAGAATAAGAACCAGCCGTACATATTTCCCCGGTGCAAGAAGATTCGTCTACTACAGAAACGGCGTTCCGAATTACGTCTACTCGGATACCGATTTATCAAAAGGTCCGAGCAAGCTGAGATTTTTAATGCTCATATTCTATGTACCGTTTGTTCTGGCGGCATTCTTGATGATATCTACGTCTTTCGGCGTACCCGAAAAGCTGAAGGTTGATTATAACTCGCAGATAGTTATACAGGACGATGCTAACGTACTCGGAGATACAACAAAGCTCAGTGAAGCACTTGAGGATTTCTTCAACACAACGGGTATTTCTCCTGCGGTAATGACTGTGTACAACTCCGACTGGGAGGATAACTATACCGACCTCGAGAAGTACGCTTATGAGCTTTATGTAAACCGATTCTATGACGAAAAACACTGGCTGATAGTGTATTCTCAGCCGAAAGATCCCGACGATGAATTCAACAACTGGTACTGGGAGGGTATGCAGGGCGATGATACCGACAGTATCATTACTTCATCCGTAGCATACGATTTTACAAACGATCTGCACAAGAGGTTGCTTGTCGAGGGAACAAAGGTAAACGACGCTATCACCGACAGCTTCAACGCACTTACTCCTACCGTAATGAAGTTCAGATTTGAGGGCGAAACCTTCGGAATAGGACTGTTTATGCTCTTATTCGTCTGCATACACGCATTCTTCATGGTATTCTTCCGCCCGGACGCAAAGAAATACAAAGGTGCTGTGGAGGTCGCAATGGGAGAAAACGAAATTCATCTTGCAACAACCTCGGCTCAAACGGTCACAATGAAACAGGCAGCCTGCGAATACTGCGGAGGAGTTTATACTGTAGGCAGCTGCAACGTCTGCCCTCACTGCGGAGCGCCTATACAGCCTCAGGATTATACTGTTCCCGTAAACAATAATACAAGCTCGACCGCTACAATAAGTACAACGACCACAAACACGCAGTAACAATTATTGAGGTGTAATATGGACAGCTCGCAGATAATAAGTTCACCTATCGGCATTGTTCTGCTGATCATCGGCTCGGCTGCGGCAGCAGCGGCGCTTGTCAGCGTGATAATTCAGCTTTATAAAAGTCACGTTTCGGACAAAAGTATGCGCCGCGAATTTGCCGGTACGGATAAGGCTGAGCAAAAGAAATACAGACCTGTACCGAAAAAATTCAAAGCTCTCGAAGAACGTTTCCGGGAGCTTGATATTCCGCCTGTGTACTCGTTCACAGGCAATTGTCGCAGTGAGAATTTTATGATCACGGCAAAACGTGTATGTCTGATCTATATCTGTAGTCACACATTGAACGGTGAAGCGCTTAATAAAAAGGTGTTCATAAATTGCGAAAAGGCAGTGCAGTACATTTTCCGTGAGGTAATGGATATTGTTCTTAACAGCTACGGTGAAGAGGGGTATAAAGCGTACACCTCAAAGCTCAATGCCGGAGAAAGGTCTATGCTCGGTATATGAGCCGCCGGCTTCAAATTGTATATAAACACAAAAATCCCCTCCGCACCGCGGAGGGGATAATGTTTTTATAACGTAATAATTACTTGATAACTCTTACAGAGATAACAGACTCGCCTGCTCTTATCTTGTCGGCTACGCTGTCAGCATTGCCCTTGACATCAAGAACCGTGTAAGCATAGTCCTTCTTTGACTTGCTCTCCATATTCTCAATGTTCATGCCTGCCTCTGTGATGCAGGTTGTGATCTTGGCAATAAGACCTTCAACGTTCTTATGGATAACGCATATCTTAGCATCGCCCGCCATAGCCATTGAAACGTTGGGGAGGTTTACACTGTTCACGATGTTGCCGTTTTCAAGGTAATCCTTGATCTCGTTTGCTGCCATAACAGCGCAGTTATCTTCACTTTCAGGAGTGGAAGCTCCGAGGTGAGGAAGTGCAACAACACCGTCAACACCGAGGATCTTGTCGCCGGGGAAGTCTGTAACATATGCTGCCATGCCGCCGTTTGCGAGAGCCTCAACAACTGCGTCCTCGTTTACAAGACCGCCTCTTGCAAAGTTCATTATGCGGACATTCTTCTTCATTGTCTTGATAACGTCTGCGTTTATCATATCCTTTGTTTCGGGAGTAAGCGGAACGTGTACTGTGATGTAGTCGCAGGTTTCAAATATCTCCTTGTTGCTCTTGACATACTTGACCTTGTTTGAAAGGTTGAGTGCGCCCTGAACAGAAAGGAACGGGTCAGCGCCGATAACCTCCATACCGAGCTCAGCCGCAGCATTTGCGACTAAAGCGCCGATAGCGCCAAGACCGATAACGCCGAGCTTCTTGCCCTTTATCTCAGGACCTACGAACTGGCTCTTGCCTTTTTCAACAAGCTTGCCGACCTCGTCGCCCTTCCCCTTTAAGGTCTTTGCCCAGTCAATAGCGGCTGTGACCTTACGGCTGCTGATGAGAAGACCGAGTATTACAAGCTCCTTAACTGCGTTTGCGTTGGCACCGGGAGTATTGAATACTACAATACCCTTTTCGCTGCACTTGTCAACGGGGATATTGTTTACACCCGCACCTGCTCTGGCGATTGCAAGTAAATCATCGCCAAGCTCCATTTCATGCATAGATGCCGAACGAACGAGTATAGCCTGTGGGTTTTCTATGTCATCGCCTACTGCATACTTGCTTCTGTCAAGAAGATCAGTACCGCAAGCGGCGATCTTGTTTAATGTCTTTACGTTGTACATTGGTATATCCTCCTGTACTGAATTAAAATCAGCGCTTAAGCGTTTTCAGCTTCAAACTTCTTCATAAACTCAACGAGCTTTTCAACGCCCTCGATAGGCATAGCGTTGTAGATAGAAGCTCTCATACCGCCTACGGTTCTGTGACCCTTGAGGTTTACAAAGCCTGCCGCTGTAGCTTCCTTTACGAACTTTGCGTCAAGCTCCTCGTTGCCTGTTACGAAAGGTACGTTCATCAGCGAACGATCCTTCTTCTCAACCGTGCCCTTGAACAGCTTGGACTGATCGAGGAAATCGTAAAGGATCTTTGCCTTCTTCTCATTGTGAGCCTTCATAGCCTCAAGACCGCCCATCTTCTTTATCCACTTGAATACCTTACCGCAGATATAGATGCCGTAGCAAGGAGGTGTGTTATAAAGAGAATCAGCGTCAGCCTGTGTCTTCCACTTGAGCATTGTGGGAGTTGCGGGGTTAACGTTATCTCTGATGAGGTCTTCACGGATTATAGCGATAACAACACCGGCAGGACCAACGTTCTTCTGAACGCCGCCGTAGATAACGCCGTACTTTGTTACGTCAACAGGCTCTGATAAGAAGCATGAAGATACATCGGCTACAAGATCCTTACCCTTTGTGTTGGGTAACTGCCAGAACTTTGTACCGTAGATAGTATTGTTTTCGCAGATGTAAACATAGTCTGCATCTTCGGGGATATCAAGATCCGAGCAATCGGGGATATAGGAGAAAGTCTTATCTGCCGATGATGCAACAGCTACAGCCTCGCCGTACTTCTGTGCCTCCTGATATGCCTTCTTAGCCCACTGACCTGTGATTATGTAAGCAGCCTTGCCGTTCTTCATAAGGTTCATGGGAACTGCCGCGAACTGCTGTGATGCACCGCCCTGTAAGAACAGAACCTTGTAGTTGTCGGGGATATTCATAAGGTCACGGATATCCTTTTCTGCTTCCTTTATAATTGCATCAAATGCCTTTGAGCGGTGGGACATCTCCATAACGGACATACCCGTTCCTTTGTAGTCAAGCATTTCATCTGCTGCTTCTTTAAGTACCTCTTCGGGAAGTACCGCAGGACCTGCGCTAAAGTTGTAAACTCTCATTACCAAAAGCCTCCATGTTATATTACGGTAAAATACCGTGTTTCCGAATACCGCTATGGCGAATTTCGCCTGCGTACTATATTATTATACTATCTAATTTGGGTATTGTCAATGACTTTTGCAATTCGGGCGGTGTTTTTTCGTCAAAAATGCCGAGTGGGTAAGAAAAAAGCGGCGGAACGATCCGCCGCCGTTTATATTATCTTTCAGAGATTTCGGACATGGTTATGTCCGAATTACAGCTCCGAGCCATAATTCTTTATAAAGTCGTGATAGAAAACTATTCCTCGTTCAAGTGACTCTACATTAAGATTTTCATTTATAGCGTGTGCGCTGTTAAGCTGTGAACCCGTCATCATAAGCGGAACAAATCTCAGTACGCAGTCGCATATTTTCGTATAGTGGCGCGAGTCGGTGCCTGCGAGCATTATATAAGGTATTCTCGGGATATCGCCGAAGGTTTCCTTTATCCTCTTGTTGACATATTTGTACGCATAGCAGTTCATATCCGCAACAGGCGGAACGTCAAAGCCTGCCAGCATTTCCATAGAAATGCCGAGCTTGTGGCACAGCTTGCCGAGCTTTTTATACGACTGAGGTAAAGGCTCGTGCACCATAAAGCGACAGTTTGCGGTAACGCTTGCTTTTTCGGGAATCACGTTTGCACCCTTGCTTCCCTCTGCCATAGTGAAAATGCAGGTGGTCTTTACCACCGCTCCCGCAGGTCCGCCTATCCTGTGCATTATGTACGGTGCTATCGGTGCAAAAAGCCATAGATTTCCGTACAGCAGGCGGTGTCTGAAGTGGTGCATATACGGCGCCATAGCGTGATACTGCACTCTTGCGGGGTGGGTTATCCTTTTCTTGAACGGGTTTCTGTGTTCGATTATGTACATCAGCTTTGACAGCTTTGCAAAGGGATTATTGTTGAACGGAACGCTTGCGTGACCGCCCCTGCTCCTTGCAGTGAACTTTATGTTGGCTCTGCCCTTTTCGAGTATGCCTATCATAGCGTTGTGGGCTACCATTCTGCCCTTGATGCTGTCCTCATACGACATCACCGAGCCGCCCTCATCCATAACGAGATCGAAATGTATGCCCTTTTCATAAAGATATTCGACCGTTTTTACTGCGCCGTCACCGGTTATTTCTTCGTTGTTGGAGCTTCCGACATAGACATCGCACACGGGCGTGAAGCCCTCTTTTATAAGCTCCTCTATGCTTTCGAGTATGGCGCATAGTGCGCCCTTAGTATCGACCGTACCTCTGCCCCAGATCTTACCCTCGGCTATCTTACCCGAAAAAGCGTCGTACTTCCACTTTTCACTGTCGGCAGGAACAACGTCCTGATGTGACATAAGGCATATCGGATTTCTGTTTTTGTCCTTACCGTGCCAGATAAACAGCAACGCTCCGTCAATATCGACACGCTCGCATACCCTGTGGATATTCGGGTACTGCTTTTCAAGCAGATCGTGGAATTTATAAATCTCGGTGTTGTCGTTTCTGCCACGGATACTTACGGTAGGTACTTGTATTATTTTTGACAGATGCTCTGCGTGGGTGTCGCAGTCGATACCGTCCTTATACGGATCGAACGGCTTATCGTCCGCAAATTCTTTCTTCATAAATACGGCACGGAGTACCGCAATAAGAAACAATACGGCATATACCGCAAGCAGTCCGAGCAAAACATACAGTACAATCAATAAAGGGTTCACAGTGAAAATTCCTCAAATCATTTATTACGATAGCTGTTGCTGTAGAACTGTAACAGTTATCGCTCTTTAATTGTACCATATTCACAAAAATTATGCAAGTATCTGCTTATTTTTTTACAGCGCCGAATATACAGTTTACAATCCCTATAAGAACACCGCCTATCGGATAACCTATCCAGCACAATTCCCAGTTATTAAAGCAAAATCCCATTATAAAAAGCACAATAGTCGCCGCAAGCATTATACCGCCGGATATAGCCGACATAAGTCTGTCCGCGAACGGCTTGTCGGGGTTATTTTCCTTGTTGTACTCTTCAATATCATACTTTGCATACTGCATACCGCCGTATATAAACATAGGCGCGGCAACGGTAACACATAAAAGCAGAACCGCCGCGCACAGCGCATCAAAGCTTTCCTCGGTCATAATATCAGGTACAACCTTGTCGACAAAGCTCTGCATTACCATCAATGCAATTACGCCGAACAGTACAAGCACCGTACCGCCGGCGATAACAGCGGGGAATTTATTTCTGAATGCCTTTATCTGCTCTACGCTGTAAAACGGCTTGATATTGGGATTTTCCTTGACATAGTTGTCGTGTCGTATGCCGCTTACTATAAATATCGCCGTGCCAACTGTCACAAACAGCATGAATATCGCCGCAGCTATGGTTTCATCAAGTCCCAGAACTACCGTAAAAAGCAGTGTGGTAACACCTGCAAGCACAGTTGCAGTACCAAGACAGATAGCCCTTGTAAAGCTGTTCATTTCCTTATCATATCCTGCGGTGTCTTCCGTAAAGTTTTCTTCTGCACTGCCCTTGATCAGTTCGTCAAGCGTGCAGCCAAAGTAATCGCTCAGCGTGATAAGCTTATCCGTTTCGGGAAACGCAGTGTCAGATTCCCACTTTGACACAGTCTGACGTGACACGTTCATAAACTCCGCCAGATCCTCCTGCGTCATATTTTTTTGCTTTCTGTAAAACTGAATATTTGTTCCTAAGCTCATATATACATATCCTTTCCGACAGCTTTTCTGTCTGTCGTCATATTAGCATAATTGCCGTGTAAGGTCTATAAACTTCGTGGTGCTTTTAAATATTTCTATGTAAATTTGCGGTTGCATTGGCTTCGTAGAGCCGTTTTCGACTTATCGCACTTTGCGCCCCAGATACAGCAAACGGCAGAAAGCGCACGCCCTCTGCCGTAAGATTATTTTGTAAATTTTAAGCGATCAGTCTATCGGATCACCTTTCAGTTCTTCTTCGGTAAGCTCGATAGTAGATTTGTCCGGAGCTTCTACATTCATGAATTTTCCCACAAAAGTGGATAATATAAGTCCTGCAATTATCGGCAGATAGAATGTAAGAAATCTCCATATAAACGTTGAGATACCGACATACTTTGTTCCGTCCGCACCGATAAATATATTGCTGAAGAACAGTGTGTAACTGCCCTCCGCCGCACCGAGCGCACCCGGCAAAGGCATAAATGCCGAGATCATCAGCACGAACGCCTGACACGAAATAATGGTAAGATAATCCGTACCCGACAGTCCGAAGCCGAGATAAATAACATACGAGATTGAGAAGTAAGCCGTCAGCTGAATTATATTGTAAATAATCAGTCGTATGATAAGCCACGGTTTTTTCTTAATGAACACGAAATTATCATGATATTCGTCTACAATATCCTCAACGGACTTGATCTTCTTTATCTTATCTTCCTCGCTCTTTATAAAGCGGAACTTGAAAATGTGTATCTTGGCAAGCAGCTTTACTGCCCATACAGCCAGCTTCTTTACGGGCTTCTTGAAAAATGCCAGCATAAAAAGCAGTATTATTACGATAGTATTTATGATAAACCCAAGAATTACCAATGCCATAAGCGGTGCGTAATCGGTCGAGAAATTCTTGAATCGGGCTATAAGTACCACTGCGGAATATCCCGTCAGCACAAACTGATACATTATGAATTTGCTGAGGAGCGCCGTCATAGCGTGTGACATAGGAACGCCGAACTTTGTGAAATAATACACCTGCATAGGCTGACCGCCCGTAGAGGACGGAGTGATACAATTGAAATACTGACCCAGCAATGCCGTCATAAACGTTCTGCTGAACTTTGCTTTCGGATATGTTGTTCTCAGCGCCGCATGGATACCAAGCGCCTCCAGCAGCCAGTATACTATCATAAGACTGACCGCTATAAACAAAAATCCGACGTTTATCTTCCGGATAGAATTGACGAGATTGTCAAATCCGTCCACAAAATAAACATAAAAAATCATAAATACAAATGCAATGGCACAAATAATAAGGTTTAGCTTATTCGATTTTTTCTTTTTCATTAAGCCTCCCGGTTTTAAGTAAAGGCATTATATTCCGACCTTTACACACCTATAATCCCATTTTACGATAACATTATAATTATACCTCATTTCGCAGTTTTTGTCAACGAGAAAAAGGTCGATTGCGCCGTATACACTCCGCAGTGCTTTAAATCACAGAAAATCAGCCGTATAAAATGTTTTCGCCGCCACGGCTTCTTTTTCATCATCACTTTAAGTAATGGTGCTATTCAATATATAAATATCGAAAACGCTTGAATTTTTTGCGGCAATCTGCTATACTATGGTGTGGCGGATCGGAATTTCTGTGTTTTGCAGAATTTTCCACATATAACGAAAGGAAAGGGTTTTTACAATGTATAAAATACTCAAAAGACGTCAGCTCAACGAAAATGTTGTACTGATGGAGGTAGACGCTCCCTTCATTGCGAAGAAGGCGTTGGCAGGTCAGTTCATCATTCTGCGTGTTGACGAAAAGGGCGAGAGAATACCTCTTACCATTTCGGATTACGACAGAGAAAAGGGTACTATTACCATCATATTCCAGATAGTAGGTCAGACTACTATGCTTTTATCACAGCTCAAGGAGGGCGATGCACTGCTCGACTTTGTAGGTCCTCTCGGCAAGGCAACAGACTTTGAGGGCGCTAAAAAGGTATGTGTTATCGGCGGCGGCGTAGGTAACGCTATCGCTTATCCTTCTGCAAAGCAGTTATTCAACGAGGGTGTTGAGGTTGATGTTATTGCAGGTTTCAGAAACAAGGATATCGTTATTCTTGAAGATGAGTTCAAGAAAGCAAGCACCAATTTCTATATCACGACAGATGACGGCTCATACGGCGAAAAGGGCTTTGTAACAAACAAGCTCCAGAGCCTTATCGATGCCGGCAACAAGTACGATCTCGTTGTTGCAATAGGACCTGTTCCTATGATGAAGTTTGTCTGTGAGGTTACCCGTCCTTACGGCATAAAGACTCTTGTATCGCTCAATCCTATTATGATCGACGGTACAGGTATGTGCGGCGGCTGCCGTGTAAATGTCGGCGGAAAGATCAAGTTTGCCTGTGTTGACGGTCCTGACTTTGACGGTCATTTAGTAAACTTTGACGAGCTGATGAAGCGTAACTCGACATACAAGGAAAAAGAAGCTCACGACAGAGAGCACTGCAGACTCTACAAGGCTGAGCAGTAAGGAAAGGACGATAAGAAAATGCCTAATATGTCATTAACTAAGGTTCCTATGCCCGAACAGGATCCTAACGTAAGAAACAAGAACTTCCTCGAAGTTGCAATGGGATATACAGAAGAAATGGCAATGGAAGAAGCATCACGTTGCCTTAACTGTAAGAACAAGCCCTGCGTAAGCGGTTGCCCCGTTAACGTAAGAATACCCGAGTTTGTAGCAAAGGTAGCAGAGGGCAAGTTTGAAGAAGCATACGAGATAATCACAAGCACAAACAGCCTCCCCGCAATCAGCGGCCGTGTTTGTCCTCAGGAAAATCAGTGCGAGGGCAAGTGCGTAAGAGGTATCAAGGGCGAGAGCGTTTCGATCGGACGTCTTGAGCGTTTCTGTGCTGACTACCATATGAAGCACAGCGATGCAAAGGCTGTTAAGCCCCAGTCGAACGGCAAGAAGGTTGCAGTTGTAGGTGCAGGCCCTTCAGGTCTTACCTGTGCAGGCGACCTTGCAAAGAAGGGTTACGAAGTAACAGTATTTGAAGCATTCCACACAGCAGGCGGTGTTCTGGTTTACGGTATCCCCGAATTCAGACTCCCCAAGGCTATAGTTAAGAAGGAAGTAGAAAATCTTCAGGATCTCGGTGTTGAAGTAAAGACAAACATGGTCATCGGTCGTGTTCTGTCGGTAGACGAGCTGTTTGAGATGGGCTACAAGGCTATCTTCATCGGCTCGGGTGCAGGTCTTCCCTCATTCATGGGTATCGAGGGCGAGGATCTCATCGGTGTTTACTCGGCCAACGAGTACCTCACAAGAACAAACCTTATGAAGGCTTATCTTGAGGACTATGATACGCCTATCATCAAGAGCAAGTCGGTAGCGGTTGTCGGCGGCGGTAACGTTGCTATGGATGCCGCAAGATGTGCAAAGCGTCTTGGCGCTGAAAATGTATACATTGTATACCGCAGAGGTATGGAAGAAATACCTGCCCGTAAGGAAGAAGTACATCACGCTATGGAAGAGGGAGTCATCTTCAAGACCCTCAACAACCCTGTCAAGATACTCGGTGACGAGAACGGCAGAGTAAGAGCAATGGAGTGCATTGAGATGGAACTCGGCGAGCCTGACGCAAGCGGCAGACGTAGGCCTATTGCTAAGGAAGGAAGCAACTTCGAGCTTCCCGTTGATACGGTCATCATGTCAATCGGCACAACTCCCAACCCCCTTATCAGAAGCACAACTCCCGGTCTTGACACCAACAAGAGAGGTTGTCTTATTGTTAACGAAGACACAATGCAGACAACCCGTGAGGGTGTTTATGCCGGCGGTGACGCAGTTACAGGTGCAGCTACGGTTATTCTTGCTATGGGCGCAGGTAAGCAGGCGGCACAGAGCATTGATGAATATCTGAGCAAGAACTGATAACGGTTAAAGGATATATTGACAGGCTGATGCGTT
>OLHE01001175.1_pt1 | contig 17810 bp, 17 predicted proteins | sample 1605821 | NCBI WGS metagenome assembly OLHE01 (sample SAMN03283250) | human gut metagenome | biome: human-associated habitat; material: feces | host: Homo sapiens | place: USA | collected 2013
CACCAGCGGAACGACGGCAGCCTTCGGGAGCCTCAGCCCGTAGAGGGCGGCGGTGAGGTCTCCTATCTTGGTGCTCGTTGCGAAGATCGCAGCGAACAGGCAGATGGGCATGCACGTGCGGCAAGCCAGGGCGAACGAGCCGAGGGCTCCGGCGGCGCTCGGCGGGAGCATCGTCGTGACCCAGAAAAGGCCCATGAGGAGGAGGTAGGCGAAGGAGAAGGATATCGCCGTCTTGCCGCGCCCGATCGCGAAGGAGAGGAGCACGACGACGAAGAAGAGGGCCGAGCCCAGAACGTAATCCTTCACGATGGCGCCGGTCGCAATAAGCACGGCGAGCATCGCCATCTTGGTTCTGACATCGATGCCCTCTGCGAGCGTTTTTTGCACTCTGCTTCGCAAAATCGAACAACCTTCCCTTCGCTGCTATAATCGACGTAAGAAATGTTAGACATGACTAATTCAAATCAGGATGCGCGCGGAGGAAAAGGTCCGAGCGCACAGGAATTGCGTCCGAACGCAAACAAAGGATCGGAAGATGCACTGCAAGGAAACGACGTTCTCCCGCGCAGCTCAAGGCGCGGCGGAAACCTTTGCCGCCTCGCTCGAGGCGATCGGTCTCGTCTTGTCGGATGGGTGGAGCGGAGAGGGGGCGCTCTTTGAAGGCGACGGGCTCAGATGCGAGGGATGGTATTGGGCGTGGCAAGCGCGGCGGTCCTTCTCCGTCGTCTGCTGCGATTTCACGTTGAAAGAACGCCTGCCATTCCGTTTCGACTTCGACAGGTATTTCGCGGTTCGCTGCGAACGGCACGGCCTCATGCCGCAAGCAAGCGTCTCGGTTTTTCTGGAGACGACGCCGAAGACCGGCTCGATTCTCCTGCCCCAAGGGGCGAGGTTTTCGTATACGGAGATCGAGTACTACGACGGGTACTGCCAAAGCGTCTTCGGGGAGAGGATCGACAAGGCGCTGAAGCCGTTGGCAACCAGCCTGGGAGGCCTTAGAGATCAGGCTTCCTGGGATCCGGAAATCGCAAAGATGCTCGGTGAGATATCCCCCAGAGAGGTTCGGGGGCCGGAAGCGGGTCTCCTGTATCCGGGGATTGCGAACCTGGTGATGGCAAGGCTCCTCAAGATGGAAGAGATCCTGTACGGAGGCGTGCCCGAGCAGGACCGTCTTTCGATTATGGAGGTCGTATCGCATATAGAGAACAACCTAGGCAAGGCAATAAGGCAGAAGGACCTGCTCGAGATCGCGAACATGGGGTCGACCAAATTCAAGCGGGTATTCAAACAGGTAACGGGATCGACAGTGACCGGGTTCGTTTCGGCAGAGAGAATCGAGCTGGCGAAAAGGCTGCTCGCCAACCAGGATATGAGCATAGACGAGATAGCGCATCACTGCGGATACGAAAGGGCAACGAGCTTTTCCGCTCTTTTTACGAAATCGGTTGGCGTGTCTCCACGCGAGTGGAGGTCGATCGCGAAGGTCGCCTTCGACGACGACCCGGAATCGAAGATGCTGGAGGCTGTCGCGAATAAAGAAACCTATATTCACAAGAAGCAAATCTCAGAATAATCTGCCTGCAAGTCGTTACTAAGGTATCGCCAGCTGCGAGATAACAGAGCGTTGCGGAAGACACACAAAGAATCCTCTACAAAGAAAAATATAATCCCTACCCTGATAAGGATGTAGCGACGCATTCATACCGCATGGCGCTTGCCCCACTCGAGCAGCTCGTCCCTGAACGTGAAGCACCCCTTCTTCCTTCACATCGTCCCCTTGAGCAACAGGGGTCGTCATCGAGGAGGCTCCATTCGCAGACTGTGTTTCTGCTTACAAGCAGGAGTTATCACTATCTCCGCCACTGTGTAGGTGCCCTGAATCGGCACGGGAACCTTGATGCATGGGTATCCCGCCTAGATGGAGATCGAATTCACATCCACGAAGGACGTTCATTTTCTTCCTCCTTGCCGTCAACACAGGGAATGGCGGGTGCTCCCCCAATTCGAGAGGAGAATGCGCAAGAGCGCAGACTCTTGAAACAGTACTTTCGAAACGGAACGAGCTCAAACCTCCCATCAGAGGCAGCGGCTTCGAGCACTCCCATAAGACGCCAAGGAAATCCGCGCTTATTCACTGTTGATGCCATGATCTATGTTCCGCATCAAGAAGGAAAACGTCTCACGTCATCAGCTCTACAAGAACGATATCTTATCCAAATTACTGGATGATTGCCATGGCGCCCGAATCGTTTCCCATGAATCGGTTATGCTTGACATATACCGATAATTGGCAAGAGCGCTTTGAGGGAAAAGCTAAAGGCATCGTTAAGCAACCCGCCCAATTATCGCTTCGACTTGGTTTGCTTGGAGCTGCATAATGCTGAATGAGAACATAAAAATTGATTTGCACATCCACTCGATTGCAAGTAAATATAAAGAAAGTGTCGGAGTGGTTGACCAGTCGACCGTTGAGAACCTGCCCGTGCTCTTCAAGAAATTGGAGACGGAGGGAATCAATCTTATTTCCTTCACTGACCACAACACGTTCGATTCTAAGCTTTACATAGAAGCCGAGGGCCTTATTCGGCTAGGGTCATACCCGTCAGTTAAAGGCATCATTGCCGGAATCGAATTTGATGTTTTGCTTGATACGGAAAAGCCATGTCACATCCTCGCCTATTTTGACTGCAAGGCAAAAGAAGACTACGAGACCATCGAACTTGTCATGAGCAAGCATGCTCCCAAGAATAAAGACCACAAGTATTCGAAAGATGATTTTGAATCCATTCTTAAGGAAATTAAACTTCCTGTCATTCTGGTTGCATATCAAAGAAAGAGTCTTGACCCCGAGCAAAAGGGCGGTGCCAATTCTTTCAGTGGTGCCTGCTCGGATATTTTGGACTACTTGGAAATTGGGTATATTAGCGCAATTGAGATTCAGAGCCCCAATGTAGAAGGCATCGTAAAAAACAACCTGGTCGACATGAGTGAGTTCTGCAACTCCATCGGCTTGCTTATCGGCATCGACTGTCACGAATGGGCCGTATACCCCAACCATGACTCCAAGAACGTCAAACAGGGCACTCCGGTCTTCACAACCATCAGGGCCCTTCCCTCGTTTAGGGGTTTGCTGCTCGCAATCACTTCCCCCGAAACCAGATTTGGAAGAATCGACAGCGTCTCTTATCCATTCTTGGAAAAAGTAAGCGTAAATGGCGTTGATACGCAACTTAGCCCTGGGGTGAACGTCATAATTGGTGAAAACGGGTCAGGCAAATCAACACTTCTTAAACTGATTTCAGGAAATGACTCAGAGAGCCATGTTAAAGCAGCAAAAAGGAATAACCGAATCGAGATACCCGCCCTGCCAAATAGGAGCAAGACGGTATTCCAAGGCGAGCTATTTAACGACTACAACAACAATAAAGATCTGTACCCTGACGGACGCTCTCTTTTTTCTGAAATCAACTGCCAAGATTTCAGATTGCAAATCACAACGTTCGCAAATCGAGTAATGGAATGGGTGCGCAGGCGCATAGGAGCAAAACAAACGCTTGACGAAGCCGCAAGCAGCGCCTTGACCGTGAAGGAGGAATACCTACGCAAAACGTTCTTTGTATCCGTGTCAACCGAAGGCTTCGCGGCAAGAGACTACTCGCAACTCGAAAATCGCTTTGCAGCATTGAGGTCAATCATCACACAACTAAAATCCGAGATTGAAGACAACGAACTCATATACACCCCTGATGAGTTGAAGAGTCTGAATGAGGCACTGGCTTCGTTAAATGATGCCTTGTATTCTGTCGAGAAAAGACTGACCTCCGAAAGACTGTTCAGCTCTGTCGAGAACGTCATCCTCACCTCGATTACGCAGTACAAGGCTAGCACGAATAGGACCTCTACGAGTCTCGATCGACAAGCCGAAAACTATAACGCACTGAAGCAAGCGGTCATCTCGAAAGTCATTCAGCAAGCGCAGGCGTTTCTGGACATCAAAGAAGAGTACCCTTCCTTCCCTTCACTGTCGAAATACTACGACCAGGGTATCGGCTACGTGGATAAACGTGCTGGCGGATATGTGTTCCGGTCTTACGCTCCATACGTGACCAAAACAGTCGAAGAGATCGAAGAGGAATTCTACAAGTCCCTATTCAATGACGGATTCGACAAAGCCGCTATCGAAAAGATCAATGCAGAGGAATCCTTGTGCAACGCTGTCAGGGGAACTAGGCAGGTCGACAAGATCGACGAAACGGTCAAGAAGAACCTCGAGTCTTTTCTGGATTCTCTTTGCATAACGGAGCAGGAGGTTAAACGTCAGAGCACCTCGGAACGAGTTATCGGCAACACGTTCGGCGAAAAGGCGCTGATATATTACGAAGTCTTGCTCGATCAAAGCGTGACCCAGGCAGATGTGCTACTTATCGACCAGCCCGAAGACAACATCTCTAACCTAAAGATTTCCAAAGAGCTATCTGCAGCAATCCAGGGACTGAGGGACAAGGCGCAAGTTATACTCGTCACCCACAATCCTCTACTCGTCGTCAACCTAGACGCAGACAACGTGATAATCGCATCCGGTTCACGCGACGACAAAAGACGCTTTTCGCTTTCGCTTAAGTCTGGATGCCTCGAGGACGAAGGCTGCGAAGTTCTTGAATGGATCGCGGAAAACATGGACGGCGGACGACAGGCTCTGGCAAGGAGGTTGAAAGCGTATGGCACGCGTAATTAAAATCACTGTAGAAGGCAACCAGCAGGAAGAAATTGTTCTTAGCAATAGCGAGGGAAAGCAGGTTGTAATTAAGGACAATTCAACCAATGCAAAGACGCTGTTCGAACTTTTCGACTTCGAACCTGGAAGCAAATACGAAATTGATGTCCAGGATGCTGGCAAGGTAAAGCAAAAGGTTTTTGACGAATTCGTATCCTTGCTAGAGGGAATCAGGGATGGCATCAACAAGCTCCTGGAAGAGCAGAAATCAGAAGAGGTGGCCAACATAGATAAAAGCAGTGAGGAAGTCAGCTATTAATATCGACCGCAGCGAGAAAGCTACAACTTTACGCTTACGCGACTTTAACTTCCTTTCGGTTTCCAAACAAAGAATGTAAAAGCGAGTCGAGCACAATGGCCAGCGCCGTTGGACTCTCATAGGGCAAGAAAGAATGGTAGGTCTACAGCAACTGTAGCAAGCCTTGGATTCGTAGTCCTGGCTGGCTCCCTTGATTTAACATCAACAAAACCCAGACAAGACCGTATCCGATTCCATAGTACAAGCCAGCGTCAGAGGCTCGGTCGCTCTCGATGCGTGCTTGTGCCGGGGCTGCACCAGGGCAATGTGAGTCAACAAGATCGACAGAAGTCTCGATTGTCCATCTAAGGACGGAAAACCGTTTCATCATATCGATACCAGCTCTCCCCGAAGGCACTGGGAGTTTATGCGAGAACAATAAGAAAGATGTATTGAACTGCGACGATGCCTATTTGAGTTTCGGAGGGAATGATACACGAATAGCCAGTACCAGCAGATAGAACGTTGCCATAAAGGCGTCTTCGAAAATAGCATTGGATAAATAAAGGTACCGACACATCGGGGATAACGGGTTTTCGCAGGTCACGTAGCAAATCAATCCCTTTTCAGAACCCAGGCGTAAAACTCACAAAATGGTAAATGAAAAGAGCTGAGTTTGGGATGAGTTTTCCCTCAGAAGGGCTAACCGAATACTGCTGATAACAAGAAGAAACCATGGGTAAAATAAGGGCGAAATCGTAAAAGCGGAGCACTTTTATATTATCGAGTGGGAATAGTTCGAGGTGTAAAACGATTCGAGACGGATTGTGTCGGAGAGTAGTTCAGATAGAATATTGACGGGAGCTGATACAACTCTTCACAATGCTTGAAAACACCCCTTTCAGGATAATAGGTCTATGGTTTTTCGCAATTGAGAGACACATAAGTTGCAAACCCTCACCGTTCTACCATAAAGTCTCGAATAGTTATTATTCCATCAATGCTTTGATAAGCTCGATTAGCGATTGAGCTACGAAACTGTTCAGCAAGCGTTTCAGTAAATTACCCGCCATATCCCTGATATGAGGCGCTGACTCATTCGAGCGATCAAAGCTAGCTTTATCCCTTTGCGCACATCGATCACAATCTAAATCGTGAAATCGCTTGCCGCTTTTCAGATAGCCACATCGACCGCTTCTTTGTTGGCAAACTTGTTTTTCACGTATAAGAACAAATCGCTCTCGCTGACATTCATTGGTAGCTCGAACCCAATCGTGACCAGATTGCTCAGTTGATTCGTTGTTTTGGACTTCTAACATGGTTGTCTCCTTCGCGCTGGAAGGGAGAACGCTGTTGATGCAGCTATACAGACACAGCAACCTAACGATCTCCACCGTTTTGGTTGCAGCTGCCCTTTCGGTAGGCCGCTGCTCATATCGTTTCGATGTACCCAATCCGAAATCGCCACGACTGACATTGAATACATCCGGTCATTTGTCGATTACGAGAACGCACAGCTTTCTTTGTTCTTACATAACCCATTTGATATAATGACCTGCATGCCAGTTCTTTGGTTCCACCAAGCGAAATGAGGTTTCAGCTAAGCGACCCCTTGAACTATGGATAAAAGTCTAGGTGTGGGATTCGAAAATGTCGTTCGTCTCGGCTCGCTTAAAAGTCACCTTAAAGTCACCTTCTAGGTTGACGAGAGGAGCACGTTGTGGATGACTACGTCTTTAGCTCTTATGCACGACTTATAAAGGATGCTTGGCGTGGGCGTTCCACCCAACCCGTAGTTGCCCAAATGCTTTATGACAGTATTCTTGATTCGATAAACTGGGACTTGACCGAAGATGAACCTCCCGCAAATCTCGACAAAAATTCAGCCAGTGACTTATTTTTGCGTAAAGACAATGTGCACAGCGTTGTTGTTTGCCATAAGAACGATACGGATGTTGTTAGTGAGATCCAGTCCTATTTCGTGGATATCGTTATCCCAAAGCTTGAGCCAAGCCGAGTTCCCGCTTTAGTTACAAATCTAAGTACCTTAATTAAGCAATCCGACAGACCCAATCCCATTAAACGAAATCTGTTGGATTCTGCGATCAATGATTCGCCAGCTGAGTTTCTAAGTGCTTCTTACCTTGAATCTCTCGCACGTGACAATAAATTGACTAAGGCAGAATCTACAAGTACCCCAGATTCTTCAACCAGTATCCCTGCCTTTGACCGCACTGCTTACGATGCGGTAAAAGTTCCTAACGATATCCAGTTTGCCGAAATCCCTTATATCAATGCATTGCTTGAGGCATATGGAGATGCTGAAAATATTGAAAAGGTGGAGATAGCTTTTCTTAGTAATCACCCTCAGCTTAAAAATTATAAAGATCACTTTGATCGCCAACGCATCGATTACTTCAATGCTGACTTCGTTAGGCATAGCACCAGAGGAACATTGGATTCCTCAGGTCATGGTGCTTTTCCTGATCTAGAACTCGAAATCCATGATGGGATTATCGACACGTACGAAGAGAATTTCCCCAATGGCTACGAAAGGCTTCGAGCATGCTTGAAAGCAGCAGGTTTAACTCCTGTTTCTCGTAGTTGGCTCATCGAGCATCAGGAATGGCTTAGCGTATCCGTGAAAAAGGGAGTGTGCCACATTCTGATAAACGACAACGTCTTGGATGGGTGGGTATGACGTGAAAGAAAAACTTTTCGACACCGCATTCGAGACGTCGCTCCGCCTTACATTACTTTTTGACGAATTAGTTGATGACGTTTCGGCAGATTATATTCAAGTCATAGATTTTATGTCCCTCTATAGTAAGAGCTTTTCAATAGGCAACGCTAATATCAATGGCGAGAACCCCTTTATGTTCAGTGAATATGCTGCACGTCGAGAGACAATCCAACTTGCGCTGAAAGAACTAGTGCTAAAAGGATATGTTAAGCCGATCGCAACCAATGAAGGTTTCTTCTATTGCAATACTTTCAAAGGTCATCAATTCGCTCAAACACTGCGCAATTCCTTTGCTGAAAAATATCGTCTTGCCATCAAAGCCACGCTATCAAGCGTTGAAGGAATAAACGAAAAGGATTTGATTGCACAGCTAAATCAGAAATCAAAACAAAAAGTTGAAAGGCTTACGCGATGAAAGATTTTTACATCTGCGAGGTAAGCGCAACAGGCGCCAACGTTGAGCCATCATTGGTAGAGTTTAAGAACGGCGTCAACATCATCCACGGCGCATCCAACACAGGCAAATCTATGCTTGTTGATTGCATTGATTACATGTTCGGAGCGAATGAAGCTCCATTTGATCCTGCTGATACTGATTACGACACTGTTGGTATGGTCCTGACAAACAACTTGGGTCAGCGGATAGAGTTACATCGAAAGATACAGGTGGTCGATGGGTCGCCAAAATCAGACAATGTGATTAGCGTGACCTCAACTTATCCCGAAATTGAAAATGGCGAATACAAGACGGGAAGCAAAGGGAAATTCAATGAAGCCATATTAAAGCTTCTGGATATTAAAGAGCCTGTACAGATAATCCAAACCCAAGAGGGCAGACCGCAATCACTTACCTTGCGTACATTCATACATCAGTTTTTCGTGCACGAAGACTTTATATTTACCAAAGACACCATCCTTGATAATCCTAGGCATAAAGGCATTACAGCTTGTCTGACTTCTCTGATGTACCTCATCAATGAAACCGGCACTGTCGAAAATGATTTTGAAAGTTCCGCAATTAAAAAAGCAAAGAAGAAAGCGGTACAAAATTACATCTCTGACAAGTTTCGCGATATTGAGAAAAGACGTAAAGAGCTATCTGAACTCATTAACACCGCTGATGACAAGGATCCAGAAACTCGCATTAATGAAATCCTTGACGAGATCAATCAAACTCAAGTCTCAATAAGCGATGCAGACTCAGAATGCCGCGAACTTATGGGCTATATCTTAGAAGAAAGCTCTCAATTGCAAGAAGCAGAATTCCTGCAGGAAAGATATTCGATGCTCCGCTCGCAATATGAAGCCGATATAGATCGGTTGCAACTCATAGTTAATGGAGAAAACAATATCGACAAAGGCCATCTTGAAATCTGTCCATTCTGCGCAAACGAAATAAGGAGCGAAGAGCAGCAATCTTCATATACTTCTGCCTCTAAGGCAGAACTTATAAAAGTCACGCTGCAACTGAAGGAACTTGTAGATTTACAACAAGATATTGAGATACAAATTGCCGACCATATGGCCAACATAGGCTATTTTCATGACGAACATGACAGCATACAATCGCTCATTAAAGGGTCGTTGCGGCCTCATATGGCTGAACTCAACGAAGCACTTTCCCGCTATAGACGGATTATCGAACTTACCGCTGAGCTTCAGGCGAATGAAGCTATGTATGAGGTATTCAATCTTGACTACAATGTGGAAGAGGCGAAGGACACCAGTGCTGAAAAGTATGATGCCAAGGCTAAGTTCGACGAAGTCATTTTTACAAACTTAGCTGTAGCCCTAAGCGATGCAATAAAGACTTGCAATTACCCTTCGTTTAGAACCGCAACTATTTCTCGCAAATCGTTTGATGCCGTTGTAAATTCGAAGCATAAACGCAATGAAGGTCAAGGTTTCCGTGCCTTCCTAAATAGTTTATTCGCCTTTACTCTTATGAAGTTCCTAGAGAACAATGCCATGCATCCACCCATGATGCTAGTTCTTGACTCGCCCATTCTGTCGCTTAAACAAAACGTCGACATTGAGGCGTCTGAGGATATGAAGTCAGCGCTCTTCCAATACATTATTGATAATGCTGGCGATTGCCAAGTAATCATCGCCGAGAATGAACTTCCATCTAGGAATGTGGATTACAAGAATACTCATATGATCCACTTCACTAGAAAAGAGGATGATGGAACATACGGCTTCTTGGTTTCACATCGTTAAGGAATAGTCTTATGTCTAATCGGCACATTAGCTATAAAAAACTCTTAAAGCTGCTAATCGATAAAGATATTGGCAAAAAAACAACTAATGGAAGCGAGTGATATAAGTCCTTCTACCATTGCCAAATTGGGACGTGATGGCAATGTTACTACTGATGTTCTCGTGCGCATTTGTAATGCACTCGATTGCGAACTTGAAGACATAATGGAACTCGTCCCCGCAGACCCCAAACGCTAACCCACGTCAACCATCAGAAAGAAACGAACATGGCCATCTCTATCGATCAAACCAAAGCAACCATCATCCTGAACGATTCCCTTCGCAGAACAGAGACAGACCCAGCTATCGCCTGCAACATCAAGCCAGCCATAGACTTCATCCTGCATGGCAAGAACTGCCTTACCTATCGCTACATTCTATTCACGGCTCTTGTTGCCAAAGCCACCAACAATGACATCGACATCATGTCACTTCAAGCAAGCGACGATGCGGCAGGATCGTATGATGCTAGGTCATTCTGCAAGAACGTCATCTTTCCATTCCAGCGTGAGTTTCTTGATGATGTCCTCGATGGCAGCAACGAAGACCCACTCGTAAACAATCCAGGACGGCACCCTCGCATCCAAGTCACAAACAAATCAGCCAATGGCGATCCGCGTCGTGCGCTTGACCTGCTCTGCGAATACCTTCCGCTCGTTAAAACGTCAGAAGAGGCTCAGTGCTGCCTTGACTACTTCATAACGTGCTGTCGGGAAATCGCAGCCGCCCAAAAAGAGCAGGCGGCAGCTTACGAGGTGGCGATAATGACCTCTGACATCTTCGCGGCACGCAGCTTCATGAATGAGCTTCTTGATAAGAACTTCGGTGGCGCAGCATTACTTATCGTCGCATCGTCAGTGTTCTCGATTATGTTTCCGCTTCAAGAGGGTTACAAAGTCGTTCCGCATCCAGTCAACCAATCAGGCGCGTCCAGCAAGCAAATGAGCGACCTCGACATATTCAACGCTGACGGCTCGCCATTCCTTGCCATCGAACTCAAAGACAAGCCATTCACGGAGACCGAGGTCAAGAAAGCCGCCCAAACGGCCTTTGCCGCTGGCGCACCTTCGCTTCTGTTCGTGGCCGGCAGAGCAAGCGCACTAACCGAAGAGACTTACCGCTACTTCAATGAAGCCAAGGCGGGGTTCGAGCAGAAGGGAATGGTCATAGGCATCGTGACCATAGACGCATTGCTCGATCTCTTCTTCACCACACAATACCGGGCAGCATCGGACATGGTCTTCGACCTTATGAGAATGACGATGGAAGACGCTCACGTATCACCTGAGGCAATGCGTTGGTTCTTCAAGACAGTCGATGAGCTATAAGGCGAGGCCTCTTGAGGTAGCCTGCTATAAGCAGGCTCGTGCTGATTTAGCCATAGCTGCAGCGAAATCGCTTGCCACAGCATTTCCAATCTGCTTATATTGCTGTGTCTTCTTGCCGCAGAACACGTAATCCCTTGGAAACGTCTGAAGCGCAGCAGCTTCCTTGATGGTAAGTCTTCTGATAGTATCGGGAACCTGCTCGGTCTCCGGATCGGCGTTTCCAGAATTAAGCCGTTCCAGATACGTAGCGAACCAGTTAACTTCGTCATTTTCCAAGGCGTTCTCGTCAACTATCGGAGTCTTGTTTCCGCCCATAGAAGCAGGAAGGGTGTGCGCCACTCCGTCAAGATTCATGGGGCGACCAGCACCATTTACGAGCATACCTGCATAGGGACTTTGCCGCAGTACAGGACGTTTGGCTAAAGAGACATGCGATGTGCATGTTTGAGGATTCTCATCTGTTCCATATTTGCCAACCGACTTAAGAACTTCACGTAAAGTCTTGGGCTTGCGCTTCGCCTTCTGCATTTGATCGAAGAAGCTCTTGGCGCATCCCAATTCTTTCTTTATCCCGAAGAACACGACACGCTCTCTATTCTGAGGAACGCCGTAATCACTGGCGGAAAAAACAGCGAACTCACAATCGTAACCAAGAGCATTTGCTCTCTTTATGAGCTTGTTACGAGTTATTTCCCATTTTTTAAGAGTTGCAAGCGCACTAACATTCTCGATTAGAAAAACTTTCGGCTCAACCATTTTCACAGTATCCATAAAGGTCCAAAGAAGCTTACTTCTCGGATCATCAGGATTCATCTTTCCAGCAACCGAAAACCCTTGACACGGAGGACCTCCGAAAACAATATCGGCACCTTTGTATTCCTTAAGCATGGAAATAAACGTTTTAATATCCCCTTGATGCATAGCATTGCTTTGCGGTCTATTAGCCATCCATGTGGCTGCCGCATCACTGTCTAGCTCATTAGCAAAAATAACATCAAAACCTTCACGCTCAAACCCAATATCTAAACCACCGGCTCCTGAGAAAAGAGACACTGCCGTATATTGTTTCTTCTGCGTCAGCAAAACATCTCCCTTCAACATAAAAATCAAAATTTATTTTACCCGAGAGTGCGTTTTTTCGCTTCTTAGCTTCAAAAAATGGTACAGAATATTCGATTACATTTTTCAATATCAATTGCTTTTGCCTCAACAAGTATAGGAGAATCTATTCACCATCCTGTCCCTAAAAGCGGACATAAGCAATAAACGCTTGAGGGCAATATGCCTTTATACCTCCATAAATTTCAGCAAAACTCTTCTCCTCGCTCTCAGGCTGATAGTTGATTACAAATAACACAAGACAGGAAGAGTATTACCTAGAACCAAAATATAATATATGCCTCTTATTGTAATAAACGATCTTTAAAGCAAAACCATCCTTCAGGCTAAAACACCGTTTCAGGATAGCCTAGACCAGGTAGAATAAGTATAAGCTACTGATAGGAGAACGAGTGATTAGCAATGATATCCTCACAGGGACTGCGATGTTGAACGCAATTTGGTCGCAACAGCACAAAGATTTACTTGATCTTCTTCTTCCTTTTGTTCAATACAGCATTGGAAAAAAATACAAAAAAGGACAGCATGTTAAGCTCGCCGAAATTGCCTCATCTTTGGATAAAGAACTAGGGTATCAATCCATTCCAAACGAAATAATCCAAACGGCACTAAAACGTCTTTCTCCGTCAGTTTTAAAAAGAGAGCATGGGGAGTATTGGCTTCAGGTAGACTTGTCAAAAGAAATAGAGCGCTTTGAAAATGAGCGAAAAGTCATCAAAGAGAGACAAGAGAAAGTCGGAACCGCTCTTGCCTCGTATTTAAACGGTAAGCTGCTTGGCAAAAAAATAAGCATTGATGAATCATTGGACCTTCTTTTGGACTACTTTCAAAAGAACGGTCTATTAATATCTAGGACAACAGATGAAATCGACTCCATAAAAAAGAGTTCTGCAGCAAAAATGGAATACCTTGTTGGTCAATTCGTTCTTGAAGAAAGCAAAAAAGATTCTGTGGTATTTGCATATTTGCTGGATATGGTAAGAGGTTCTTTTGTTGCCTCTGCAATCTACCTACAACCCAAAAACTACACAATGGAATCTTCGTCGTTCAAAAATACTACTTGCTATCTTGATACCAGGCTTATTTTGAACCTGCTTGGCCTCAACTCCAAAGAAGAACACTTATCAGCAATCCAACTACTAGAGATGCTTATTGATATGGGTGCCAGAATAGCCTGTTTCAACCATACAGTCGAAGAAGTCACTAGTATTATCCAAGCCTACAGACACTCTTTACAAAACCCATATCTAAGTCCATTGCCCTATGGCCCCACGCTGCCAGCGTGGGATGAGGAAGGCGTTACACCAGGGGAAATAGATACATTTTTAGCAGGACTCCACGTTAAACTCCGCGTTGCCGGCGTTAGGATTGATGATGATCCTAGCTATCCTGCACCCCAAAACTACCCAATTGATGAGTTAGGACTCTCTAACCGACTTGCAACCGATATAAAATATGGTAATGAGATTGCCTTACAACGTGATGTCAAAAGCGTAGTTTACGTTGCTATTATTAGAGCTGGCCGTAAAACCTCCTCAATTGAAAACTGTAAAGCAGTTTTTATTACTACTAATTCAAGATTGGTTTACGTAGTTGAAGATTTCCTAGGATATCACCAACTTGAATCTGTTTCACCTGTGGTTCTAGCCTCCAAGCTTGCATCTATACTGTGGATAAAGTGCTTTGCAAAACATGGAGATTATCCAAAAGTAAAGCTTCTAGAAGACGCCATGGTTTCAACCGCTCCGAGTCAAGATGTTCTTGACGAATTTTTTCGCTTGGTTGACAAAATGAAAGCCGAGAATACCTTAACTGCAGACGAAGCAGCCGCCATGCGCTCTGGCTTATTTCAAAAAAGAGAACTTATGGCTTATGTTGACGGCGATGCCACTAAAATAAACGAAGAGTCCGTAGAAATGGTAAAGTCTCGCCTTCGCGAAACGTACAGCTTGCAAGACAAAACAGAAATTGAAGGAGCAAAAAAACAAGCAAGTAAAGCTAGAGAAGAATTGTTGGCAAAAAAACAACAAGCACTCTTTCGAATTGATGAAGCAGGGGAAAAAGCTAGGAAACGAGTTAAGAGAGCCTTGACTTTAGTGACGATTGTGATCGGGTTAGCCATCCTAGCTATCAGCATTGCTTTAGCAGTACATGCTTATCTTCTCCAGAATTTAAGCTACGGACTTAGTGCGGTGATTCTTCTTTTATTGGACATCTTAAGTGTCTATGATACATTGCGTGGAAGATGGAAACTACTCAGTAAGCTAATAAATCGATGCGCTGAAACTGCAAAGAATAAAGCAAAGGACAGAGAACGAAACAAATTTGACTTTCTTTTTGTGCAGTAAGCGTCAAACAAAGCAAAAGCTTGTCTTTGACAGGCATCAGATGCACTAATACTTACGAGAAAGACTGATGGCGGATTCTTCTACGCCACTGAAAAGGAAATGCATGCGGTTGATGTGCTTATTGATGTGCCAATGTCCGCACCACCAGTGCCGGTAGGTGAGCTGGTCTTCGATGGTGTCGAGCCAATACTCAGTGGATTTGTCTACTCTGCTCTGGTCGATACCTGAGAAATAGGCCTCTATGGGCGTGTACTTCGCTGGACAAGTATGCGAGAGCACCACATCTACTTTCCAGTCACATGCTGTAAGAATCTGCTCAACGCGTTGCTTCGCCTGCTCACTTGGCTGCTCATCGGCAAACCAAGGCAGCCCGTTTTCGTGTCTCCAGAGTTTATCGATGCTGTACGCTCCCCCGATCGCGATGGTGGAGAATCCTTCTATGTCATAGACTTCCCCATCCACGGCGAAAAGAATATTCGGAAACGTATCCTCCACCATGACGGCTGTTCCGAAGCGCTTTCCCTCATGATAAAGTTCGGAAAGCGACTGCGGTCGGGCTTCATGATTGCCATGGATGCACAGCAGGGTCGCGGGAATACGCGACGCCAACTTTTTTGCCTTGTGGTCGCGCCCATGCAGATAGAAGTTAAAACCTGCGTCGCCTAGTATGATGATGGTATCCTCAGGCGTGAGAAAATGAGCTTTGCTAAAACGAATCAGATTCCGCGGGTCGCCGTGCATGTCGCTAGTGATGTAAACCATTCAAAACAATCGCCATTTTGCCTTGATGTATCAGAGATTCAAGCTATTAATCAGATTACGCATCAATATTGCCCATTTTATCTGTTCTTCTATGTATTCTGGCCATTTCTCAGGATTGCCCTTTATATCGTAGTCACTCTTATAGAAGCGCAATCCCGAAGCCTTTTTAGCATCAAAAGGCCTTGCCTCAAGGCATAAACATTCCTCAAATTGCTCCTTGACGGCAATGGCACGATGGCCGATCTCCTTGTTGTCGGGAACATAAAACTCAATCCCAATACACTTCTTCTGCGTGTCGATCAAAAGCGAAATATGATAATCAGATGTGCCACACCTAAGTGTGGTCCAATGATCTTTAGAGGGCTTTTGTGGGCTGAATAATTGCATGAACTCAGGATTGCATTTGGCGATTTCGTTATATTGAGTCCAGTATGAAAGTTTCGCACGCTCCGTTTCGGTGAGCTCAGCCGAGAGTTTAACCATCTTCGTCCACTCATTCGGTTGTTCGACAATATGAAATCTTGGAGCTGCTTTTGAATCGCCAATCTTCCAGAGCTGAATCTCTATCAAAAAGAAACCGAAATTGTTGTCGGTATGCTGATTCAGCCATTCGATCGCTTGACGATGCTCATCTCGGGCACGTGCAACAATCCAGACTATGATTTCGGCATCTTTACCCGACGCATATGTGATGATCTTACCCAAGTGATCATGATTCGTATCTTCCAGTTGATTTTCGATGATAACCTTACGGCTGGTCCCAACCTCATTTGCGAAAATATCCACATTAAAGGACCCGACTGACGATTCTACTTCGATTAGCTCTAGTTCTGTACCGATTGTATCGCCAAGTAGCTGAAGGTTTTCGTCCTCTGCAAGCCACTTTGTGAAATCGAGAGCTTCATGAGGCCATATCTTACGAAGCTCGACTGTTTCGATCTTTCCTAAATCATAGCTGGTTGTCATTCAAGCACCTATTCCTATGTTTTAATAGCTACTGGTTGAATAATGCATGTTTCCCATGGTATATCTTGCGCTGCTGGCATAATCCTATCTTAGGAACTCACTTTTTCACAAACAAACGTATACAGTTAGAGAATTGCAGCATGCCCATTAATGGGACATAGCAGAAGCCCTCTCCTGAGTAAAATACAAGAAAGCAAAACCTATCATTGGAGACCAATATGAGAGCATTCATTCCTTTCAAGGGGCATGCACCTCGGAATGCAAACTGCTACGCAGCTTGGCTCGGGTTCTACGAGATGGGCATCGAGATCGTCCCGTACTTTGAGCCGTCAGACCTTTCAGCTGTGCAAAAGAAAGACATTGTAGTAGGCGGAATCGGCTCCTGTCACGCTGTATTGCGTAGTTTTGGGGTAGCAATTCCGCGCATCAACTACCCGGAATCGCTGAGGCCATTCCTCGGTAGGAGGCTCTGGCGTTCAACCATCAACCAAGTGAATAACGATCCAGGATCATGGCCCCTCTTCGTAAAGCCGGTTGAAGATAAGAAGTTTACCGGCAAGGTCATATCCGGTATATCCGATCTCGTCGGCTGTGGCACAAGTGGCGAAAATCCTCCTGTCGTATGCAGCGAAATCGTACAATTCAGGACGGAATGGCGCTGCTTTGTACGGTATGGGGAGATTCTTGACGTACGCCCATACAGGGGCGACTGGCGACTCCATTTCGATCCGTCGATTATAGAAGAGACTGTGGAAGCCTATCTGTCCGCGCCTGCTGCTTACGGGATCGATTTCGGCGTGACAAGCGACGGCAGCACGCTTCCGGTCGAAGTGAACGACGGATATGCTCTCGGCAGCTATGGATTGCAGCACAACCTCTACGCGCAACTGCTCTCAGCACGATGGAGCGAGCTGATGGGCGTTAAGGACAATCTTGCATACATCGGCTCACATCCGGGCTTGTAGAGAGACTTAATGCCAGATAGGCTCATCGGCATAGGAAGGAAGTGACCGAATGGACTTCAAAAAAGCAATAAGATGCCCCGAATGTGGGTCGAATAATATAGCTGAAATATTGTGGGGTCTGCCGGCATCCACTGACGAGCTCAAGAAGCGTCTTGACGAAGGAAAGGTCGTGCTTGGCGGATGTTGCATTAGCGACGATGATCCGCGTTACCAGTGCAACGAATGTATGAGCACATTTGGAAGAAGTGAGTTTGCCGAAGAAGCAAGAAAGCTCATGGAAAGACGCATCCTGAAAGGAATCATATACG
>OLHE01001196.1_pt1 | contig 17621 bp, 10 predicted proteins | sample 1605821 | NCBI WGS metagenome assembly OLHE01 (sample SAMN03283250) | human gut metagenome | biome: human-associated habitat; material: feces | host: Homo sapiens | place: USA | collected 2013
ATTTATCTTTGGAACAGCAATGGGTAGTTTTCTTAATAATTTGGCTGTGAGGCTATCTAATAATGAATCTATTCTGTATCCTAGAAGTCATTGCCATAGTTGTCAACATAAACTTAGGTGGTATGAATTAATACCAGTGGTATCTTATGTTATACAAGGTGGTAAAAGTAGATGCTGTCATAATAAAATACCAATAAGTTACTTATTAGTTGAAGTTATTACTGGAGTATTATTTTGTACTTCTTACCATTCATTTGGTTTTAGCTATAACTTTGTTATTAGTTTAATATTTATATCTAGTTTAATTACTATTATTGTAAGTGATATTGAATATATGATTATATTAGATGAAGTTATAGCAGTGGCCGCTATTGTCATTATAATTTTAGAACTTATCTTCTTTGGACTTGAGTATACTGCTGATAAAATTATTGCAGGAATACTTGCTTTTGTTACAATGTATGTGATAAAATTAATAGGGGATAAGCTATTTAAGAGAGAGTCTATGGGTGGAGGAGATATTAAATTAATGTTTCTATTTGGAATAGTAATTGGATATCCTCTATGTATATGTGATATATTCTTGGCTACTTTTATTGCTTTTCCAGTAGCAGTTTATACGCTATTTAGTAGGAAAGATAATTTAATACCTTTTGGGCCATTCTTAGCAATGGCTGCAATACTAATACATATATCTAAAGTTGATATATCTGAAATACTTAATTTCTTTAGTAAATAAGGAGGGAATGTGTAATGAAAACTAAAATTTCTATGAAGACAATTTATTTAATTTTAGTTATTACTATTGGTTTAGTTGGACTTGGTATTGGTTCTACACTGGCTGTTTTTACTGCAAGTGCAGAAATTAGTAATCCAATATCGTTTTCATCTAATTTATCTTATAATGGTGATATTTTTGATACTGTTGAGGTAACAATAGGACCTAATGCCACAAGGACTACTAATGTTTCTATATTTAATGATGAACAAATTGATGGCGTTAAGTATGCTGTGTGGTATATTTATGAAGGAAATAGTAATGATATATCTTTTGTCAGAAATCAAGAAAGTGATATAGATCCTAGTGGCACCGATATTGGTCAAGGTGGTACTTTGAGTATGGATATCAAAAATAACACTTCAAACACAATTACTATTACTATTGGTGTTACTACAAGTAAAGAAGATATAGTTCTTCCTAGTTATATGAAAGTTATAACTCTTGCCACTGTAGCAAAGTATAATTTAACATTAAATAAAGGTACAGGTATATCTATTATGTATTACAAAATAAATGGTTCTCTAGTTGCCTCAACTACTAATATTAGTATAACTGTTAGTGTAAATGAAGGGTCAAGATATTACTATTATGGTATTGCTTCAGCTGGATATGCAATGAATTCGTGTAGTTTATCTAATCCATGCTCTGGAACAATGGGAGCAAGTGCAGTAACTAAGACTTTAACTGCAAGTGCAAGTAGTTACAATTTAACTTTAAGTAAAGGAACAGGTGTAAGTACAATATATTATAGAGTAAATGGGGCAACTAATTATAGTTCATCAACAGCTTCTAAAACAGTGGCTGTAAAATATGGAACAACATTTTATTACTATGGAACTGCTTCAACTGGTTATTCAATGAGTTCGTGTACATCATCTAGTCCATGTTCTGAAACGATGGGAGCAGGTGCTGTGACTAAAACATTAACTGCTAAATCTTCTGGAGGTAGTGGACCATTTACAGTTACACTATATGTTGATGATACTTTGTATGATACTGCTTCAGTGACTGGAGGTAATAAGTATGAAAAAAGTTTTTCTTCTCCAACTTCAAGCATGTCATGTACTTGTACAAATGGACAGACTTGTTCTATAAGTCATAGTTCTGGTGTTTTTTATACAGCTACTATAAATTCTGTTACTGCTAACACTACTTGTAGGGTTGAATATTAGTTAAATAAAAAGATAAAAATATTTATGAAAATTTTATCTTTTTTCTTTATCTTGATACATATTTTTTGCTTATATATAATAGATATGGTTGATATATTTATTTGAGACAATATCATTGGCTCAAATAAACACTAATAAGACTTAATTTATTAAGACTTATAGTGAATATAAATGTAAATAAGGTGTATAATTCCTTGAAAATAAAGGAAAAATATTATATAATTGGTATGGTGGTAAATATATGGAAGAAATTATTAAGAGAATATATGATTATTCTTTAGAGGATATAATGGGTGAGAGTTTTGGAAGATATTCTAAATATATTATTCAAGATAGAGCTATTCCTGATGTTAGAGATGGATTAAAACCTGTACAAAGAAGAATATTATATTCAATGTATAAAGAACATAATACTTATGATAAGCCTACTAAAAAGAGTGCTAATGCTGTTGGTATGGTAATGGGTAATTATCATCCACATGGTGATAGTTCTATATATGAGGCAATAGTTAGAATGAGTCAGCCTTGGAAGAATGAAGCTCCTTTAATAGAGATGCAAGGTAATAATGGTTCTATTGATGGAGATAGTCCTGCCGCTAGTCGTTATACTGAAGCAAGACTTTCTAAAATAGCTGGAGAACTTCTAAGAGATATTGATAAGACTGGTATTGTACCTATGGCTCCTAACTACGATGATAGATTATTAGAACCCACAGTACTTCCAAGTAGATTTCCTAATTTACTTGTAAATGGTACTACTGGTATTAGTGCTGGTTATGCTACTAATATGCCTCCGCATAATTTAGGCGAAGTTATTGATGCTACAATATTTAGAATAGATAATCCTAATAGTAGACTTGATACAATAATGAATTATGTCAAAGGACCTGATTTTCCTACTGGTGGTATAGTACTTGGTTTAGATGGTATAAAGCAAGCTTATGAAACTGGTAGAGGAAAAATATATATAAGAGCTAAAGCTGTTATTGATAAGAATAAGATTATTATTAATGAGATTCCTTATGATGTTAATAAATCTTTACTTGTTCGTAAAATAGATGAAGTAAGATTAGATAAAAAACTTGATGGTATAGTAGAAGTAAGAGATGAATCAGATAAAGAAGGACTACAAATTGCTATTGATTTAAAGAAGGATGCTGATGCTAATAATATTCTTAATTATTTATATAAGAATACTGATTTACAAATATCTTATAACTTTAATAATGTTGTTATTGTTAATCGTAGACCTATGCAACTTGGTTTACTTGGAATATTAGATGCTTATATTGCTCATCAAAAAGAGATTGTATATAAGGGTACAGAATATGATTTAAAGACCGCTAGAGCAAGTTATCATATTATGGAAGGTTTAATTAAAGCTATATCTATATTAGATGAAGTTATTGCATTAATTAGAAGAAGTAAGAATAAGGCAGATGCTATTGTTAATTTGGTTAAAGAGTATGAATTTACTGATAAGCAAGCTGAAGCTATAGTTAATTTGCAACTATATAGACTTACTAATACTGATATTGTTACTTTAGAGGAAGAAATGAAAAAATTAGCAGAAAAGATTAAGTTATATGAGGAAATATTAACTAGTCCTGAGAAACTTAATTCAGTTATTAAAGATGATCTTAGAAAGATTAAGAAGGAGTATGCTATTCCTAGAAGAACAGAGATTAGGGATGAGGCTGCTGATGTTAAGGTTGATACTACAAGAATGATACCTAAAGAACAAGTAGTAGTAGTAGTTACTAATGAGGGATATATTAAGAGAGTTCCTTATAGAAGTTATAGTTCTTCTAATGGTGAGGATACATTACTCAAAGAAAATGATTATACTATTGGTATGTATAATATTAATACTACTGATGTAATGTTATTATTTACTAATTTAGGTAATTATTTATATTTACCAGTATATGATATACCTGAATGTAAATGGAAGGATTTAGGTAAACATATTAGTAATATTATACCATTAATGGATGATGAAAAAATAGTACATTCTATGTTTGTCAGTGATTTTGATGAAGAAATATATATTACAAGTTTTTCTAAGAATGGTATGATTAAGAGAACTTTACTTAATGAATTTAAAGCACAGAGATATAGTAAACCTATTAAGATGATGAATCTTAAAGATAATGATGAAATAGTTAATGTTACTGATTCTAGTGATAGAGAAGTATTTATTGCTACTTCGTGTGGTTATGGACTATGGTATGATGTTAGTGAGGTTCCAGTAGTAGGAATTAAGGCTGCTGGTGTTAAGTCTATTAACTTAAAAGATGATTATGTAGTTAGTGGAATACTATTTGATGCTGGTAGTGAATATATTACAATACTTACTGATAAGGGTACTGGTAAGAGAGTTAAATTATTAGAATTTGAAAAGACTTCAAGAGCTAAGAGAGGAATACTTCTTATGAAGGTAATTAAGAGTAATCCTAGTAGGGTTATTAGTGTTTATATTGAAGACTCTAAGAGTTTAATTGGTATTGTATCTGATAATTATACTAAAGAAGTTAAGATTACAGAGATTCCTATTATGGATAGATATAGTAATGGTTCTTATGTAATTAAGGATAGAATATTATCTTCTTATAATATTAAAGGTATGGAAACATATAATAATGATAAGGAAAAGGAAGATAAGACTTCAGTTAAGGTAGAGAAGAGTGCAGTATCTTTAAAAGAGATAGATGATAAATTATCTAGTATTGATAGTATTATTAATGATTCTTATGAGTAGGTGTTATATATGATTTATGTAAAAGATATAATTGATAAATTTAATGGTAAATTATTATGTGGTGATATTAACTTAGTACTTGATAATTTTTCTCACGATACTAGAACTATTCAAGAAGGGGATATTTATGTTGGTATTAAGGGAGAATCTTTTGATGGTAATAGGTTTTATAAAGATGCTCTTGAAAAGGGGGCTAAGGCTTGTATACTAGATAATATTGATGTTAATGATATTCCTTTGGAATATAAGGATAGAACTATTGTTTTAGTAGAGGATTCATTGAAATGTATACAAGATCTTGCTAGATATAAAAGAAGTTTATATGATATTCCAGTAATAGGGGTTACCGGTAGTGTAGGTAAGACCTCTACGAAGGATATGATATATGCAGTACTTAGTACTAAGTATAAGGTACTTAAGACTGAAGGTAATAACAATAATCATATTGGTCTTCCTTTTACAATACTTAGATTAAAAGATGAAGATATTATGGTAATTGAAATGGGTATGAATAATTTTGGTGAAATATCTTTTCTTACTAATATAGCTAAGCCTACAATGGCGGTAATTACTAATGTAGGTACTGCGCATATTGGTAACTTAGGTTCTAGAGAAAATATAATGAAAGCAAAATTAGAAATAATTGAAGGACTTAATGGACCACTTATTATTAATAATGATAATGATATATTACATGATAATATTGAGTATATAAGGTCTTTAAATAAGATTATTACTATTGGTATAGATAATGATAGTGATTATATGGCTAAAGATATTAATAGTGATTTAACTGAGTTTAAAATAGATAATAACAATATTAAATGTAATATTGGTAATACTGCTTTTATATATAACTCTTTAGTAGCTTATGTAATGGGAATATTATGTAATGTTGATATAGAAAATATTAAAAAAGGTATTGAGACTTTTAAACTTACTAGTAATAGATTAGAATTTAAAAAATTAAAAAATGGAGCTACTTTGATAGATGATACTTATAATGCTTCATTAGATTCTATTAAATCTTCACTAGAGATTTTGATTAAAAGAGAAGGTAAGAGAAAGATTGCTATAATTGGAGATGTTTTGGAACTTGGTACTTTTAGTAAGAATCTTCATGAAGAAATAGGTAAGGTATTACTTAATAGTGATTTAGATTATATTATTACTATTGGTAATGAAACTAAGTATACTGATGAATATTTAAAAAATAATAATTATGATAATTTAAAACATTTTAATAATGAAAATGAATCTTATGGATATATAAATGATTTACTTAAAGATGGAGATTTGGTATTATTTAAGGGATCACATGGTATGCATCTATCTAATATTATTAAATATTTAGTGGATAATGAAAAATAGTTATATGTAATATATAACTGTTTTTTTTAAGAAAAATCGAAGGATTTTTTATCCTTCGATTATTTTTATTTTTCTTGTTATCTTTTTTGTTATTTTATTATATGTAGCAGAGTAGGTTATTTCAACTTCCTTGTCAGTTTCAAGTCTATTTATTTCATCTTCTAATTCAGATTTTGATTTGTATGTGGTATTATTTAGTGTATATGTTATATCACTTAATAGAGTTACATTTTTATCATCATATTTTACTATTATTCCTTTTTCATTATAGTTACCTTTGGTTACTGATATTGATTCATTACCTGATAATGAAATCTCTAGTTCTTTAACATTATTGGCACTGATAGTTATTTTTGTTTCGTCACTAGCATTATCTTTAAAGTTTTTATATTCTGCGCGAACAATGATATCCACACTACCATTTGAAGTTGGTTTGTAAGTATATTCAGTACTTTTGCTATCTATGAAGTCTATTAATTCTAGATTACCAGTACTTGTTTTTTTGTATATACCAAATCCAAATCCTCCAAGGGTATTATTATTATAATCTAATCTTGCTTGAAGATAATTTGCTGATTGATTACCATAAACAGAATTACTAAAGTATTTACTTAAGTATGCACTATCTAATACATCAGGAGTTTTAAAGTTCCAAGTTAATTTATAATTACTTCCTTCTTTTGTACTCTTTAGATTTGTTACTGCTGGTAACTTAGCATATCTTTGTGATACTTCAGTAGGTTGAGTTCCCTTTTTGAAATACTCAGTTATTTTCATACTATCTGGTGTATATTCACTTGCTAATTGTGCAGGCCATGTTTCTTTTTCAACAGTTACCGCTACTACTGAAGAAGGTATTTCCCATTTTTTAGTAGTTTTTGGAATGCTTTTAAACACAGCACTCATTAAATCATCTTTTGGATAACTTGCACTACCTAAATAGTGAGTACTATCATTTTCTTTATAACCATACCATAGTGCTACTGAATATTCTGGAGTATAGGCTACTGTCCAAAGATCACCAACTGATCCAATTGGAATACCTTTTGCCTTACATGTAGCGGCATCTAGATTAGAAGTACCTGTTTTAGCAGCAACAGTAGAGCCGTAAACTCTAGCACCACCACTGAAACCATATTCTACAGCATACTGAAGGACATTATTCATAAGGTATGCTGTTGAGTCTGACATTACTTTTTCTTTTTGATATTCTTTAAGATCACTTGTTACTATAGTTTCATCTGAATTACGATATTCTATTTTAATTACAGCATGAGATTCAATGTGGTAACCACCATTAGCAAAACTTGCATAAGCTTCAGCCATTTCTAGAGGAGTTACACCATATGACATACCACCAATTGAATAAGCTTCATTTAATATATTGTCTCCGCCATTATCGTATTCCTTATAATTTTCATCTTTAGTACTATAAGCAATATCTATTCCTAAAGAACTAACAAATTTTGCAATATTCTTTTTATCTACTTGCTGAAAGGCTTTTAAAGCAGGGACATTTCTTGATACACTAACAGCTTGTTTTAAAGTTATTAATCCTTGATATTTATTATCCCAGTTTCCTACTGATGGACCATTGGTATATGTCCAAGGTTCATCATTGAATAGGGTATATGTTGAGAAATCATTATATTCAAATCCTGGACCATAATCAAATAATGGTTTAGCTGTACTTCCTGGTTGTCTATAGGCTTGAGTAGCAAAGTTAAATGTTCTTTTTCCTTCACGATTTCTTCCTGCTCCTACTGCTACAATTGTACCATCGTTAACATTAGTTACGGCGATACCTGCTTGAACCGAATCATTTGCCCAACGAGTGTAAGAAGTTCCATTTAATACATCATTAATGCCATCTTGAATGCTTCTATCAAGGGCAGTATATATTTTCATTGGTACTACTACTGGGTTATCTCCAGTTAATTTTTCTACTTCATCAATTACTGTATCAACATAGCCTTGATAATCAGTATCAGCTTTAGCACCCACTAGCATACTTTCTACTGAAACGGCTTGGGCCATTTTCATCTCTTCTTCAGTTATATAGCCATGTCTAACCATTAATTTTAAAACGGTATTTCTTCTTTCTTCAGCTTTATCTGGATTCTTATATGGATTATATTTATTTGGTGCTTGATACATTCCTGCAATTAATGATGCTTCTGGAAGACTTAATTCTGATACATCTTTACCAAAATAATATTTACTAGCTTCTTCAACTCCATATACACTTCCACCAAGACAACTATCATTTACATAGAATTCTAATATTTCTTCTTTAGAATATTTCTTTTCCATAAAGAATACGGATAAGTATACGTCTTGGAATTTTCTTATTATTTTTTTAATTTTATTTGTTTCTAGACTATCTTTTTTAGTAAGATTATTTTTTACTGTTTGCATTGTTAGGGTAGATGCACCACCAGCATCATCTCTACCAATTAAGTTTAATGCGGTTGCTTTTAAGAATCTTGCCATGTCAACACCATTATGTTGATAATATCTAGAATCTTCGGTAGCCACGATGGCATCTACGAGAACTTGTGGTAACTGGTCATAAGTTACTGATTCTCTTTTTTGAACACCTAACGTAGCAAATTCATTACCATCTTTATCATATAGTACAGTTTGATCTTGATTTACTAAAGCATTAGGATCAAAGTTTGATGTACTAACTACAATATAAATCATAAATGCCGTTGCTGCAAATACACAAAAGATAGCAAATCCTAATAAGATAGTTAATATCTTTCTAACAATACCTTTCTTTTTACTACTACTTTTTTCTTTCTTGTCTCTTGACTTGTTTGCTTGTTTTTTATTTTGAGGCTTGACTTTTTTCTTTTTATTTTTATCGTCGTTTACTTTTCCTCTTCTACTACTTGAACTCACAAATTCAACTTCCTTTCTTTCTAATAAATTATCTTTATTATTACCTTCTTTTTTCTTTTTTATGATATCTATTATTTTATTTGAATTAAGGTATATAATATATAATGGTAAAGTAATAATTAATATAAGTAATCCTTTTACTTTGAAAATTATAATACTTAAAATAGTTATTATTATGAATAGTATGCTAATTATTATGTTCATTTATTAGTTTATCAACAATTTTAATATAATCTAATCTTGGAGCATATTTAATTCCTATTTCATAAGTATTATTTTCAAAGTAGGATAGTGGTATAGATTTTCTTTCATTATTATTTATGTAGTCAATTATGTCTTTTCCACTTATAACAAAATCTCTATTTAAAGTAGAAAATCTTACTATTAAAAAGACAATACCATTATGTTTTATTACTTTCCTTATATATTCTATTTGATGTTTATGAATATTATCTATTGGGAAACTAGTTTTACTTCTTGTTTCCTTAGCATCAAACTCAATATAATATCCCTTATATACACCATTATAATCGAGAGTAGATGGACTTTCAAAGAAACCATCAGTTATTCGCATATTTTTATAATTGGTTTTTGTTATTCTAATAGGTGTAGGCTTTTTATATATTAAAGCGATATCATAGTCTACATAGTATTTATTTGATTCATTTATATCATTTTCTAATGACATACCACGATTAGCAAATGTACTATTAAAGTTTGTCCTAATATTCAAAAATATCACCTATTTAATTATACTATATATTATGGAAAAAATCTATATAACTTGAATAAATAATTTAAAATTGACATTTATATAAAGAAAAAGTTATCTTGCTTTATGCAAAATAACTTATAAATATTAATTTTAAATTTTAATCTAAATCTTTAGTAAATATACCAATACTAATAAGACCTGCTATTAATACTAGTATATAGACTATTCTTGTAAGAAGAGTTCCATCACCAAATAGGTATTCTACTAGATTGAAATTAAATATTCCTACTAATCCCCAGTTTATGCAACCTATAATACCTAAAGCTAAGGCTATTTTGTATAATGTATTCATATAATTATCCTCCTTTTTACTTTTATTTTGTACAAAAATTGTTAATTTATTCATCATATTAGAAATTTTAATTAATATAATTGATTAGAAAGAAGGAGGACTAATGAAAAAGAAAATTTTGTTTATACTACTAGTGGGAGTGTTTCTATTATCAGGATGTGGTAAGACTAGTGAAAGTAGTATTATAAAAGATTTAGAAAAGAAGATTAATAATTCTAAATCTTACTATATTGAAGGTACTTTAGAGATAGTTAATAATGAAGACTTATATACTTATGATGTTAAAGTATCTTATGCTAAGGGAGATAATTATAAGGTTAATTTAACTAATAAGGTTAATAATCATGAACAAGTAATTCTTCGTAATTCTGATGGAGTATATGTTGTTACTCCGAGAATTAACAAGAGTTTTAAATTCCAAAGTGATTGGCCTTATAATAATTCACAAGTTTATTTACTTAAACCATTACTTGATGATATTTTGAGTGATGAAAATAGAACATTTACTAAAGATGGTGACAATTATAAGATAGTAGTAGCGGCTAATTATCCAAATAATGAAAAATTAGTTAAACAAGAAATACTACTGGATAAAGAAGCTAATATAAAGAAAGTTACTGTTATGGATACTAATGGAACTGCGCAAATTACTATGAATTTTGATAAGATAGATTTAAGTAGTAAATTTAATGATAATTATTTTGACTTAAAGGAAATCATAGATGTTAAGGAAGAAACTCCTAATGATAATAAGACTACTGAAAATAATACTAATACAAATACTAACACCAATACAAATACTAACACTAACACCAATACTGATAAAGATAAGGCTACTGAAACTAAACAAACTAGTACAATAGAGGATGTTATTTATCCAATGTATTTACCTGTTAATACTTATCTTTCTAATAAGGAGAAGGTAAGCAAAGATAATGGAGAAAGATTAATTCTTACATTTGATGGTGATAATCCATTTATGTTAATTGAAGAGACAGTTACTTATGAAAAAGAACATTTAATAGTTCCTACATATGGTGAACTTGAATTAATGGCTTCAACTGTGGCTATAGTTAATGATAATTCAGTAAATTGGATTGATAATAATATAGAATACTATGTAGTTAGTGATAAACTATCTAAAAGTGAATTACTTGATATAGCTAGAAGTATATCAGTATTACCAGTAAGCAAGTAAAAAACTTGCTTTTTTTCTTTTATAGTAATTATAGAAAGTTAGTTCGCCCAAACGAACTAACTTTTTAATAATCCAAAAAAAGAATTCAATTTAGAGACCATAGGCTCTAAATTGCTAGTGAAGACCTTAGGCTTCACTAGAATAAAATAATGTAAATTTATATCTAATATATTGAAAAACTATTAATAATTAGATATAATTAGGTAGGAAAATAGGTGATGATAAATGAAGAAAATATTACTTTGTATTATGGATGGAGTAGGTCTTACTAAAGAAAAAAAATATAATGCTTTATATAATGCTAAAACTCCTAATCTAGATAAATTATGGAAGGTATATCCACATAGTGAACTTGAAGCTTCAGGAACATATGTAGGACTTCCTAGAGGGCAAATGGGTAATAGTGAAGTAGGCCATACTAATATTGGCGCAGGAAGAGTAGTATATCAGTCTTTAGAACTTATAAATAGTAAGATTAAAGACAAGAGTTTTTATAATAATAATGAAATATTAAAAGTAATTAATCATGTTAAAGATAATAATTCTAATATTCATTTAATAGGACTTCTTTCTGATGGAGGAGTTCATTCACATATTAATCATTTATTTGCTTTACTTGATATGATTAAAAATAATGGTGTTAAGAATGTTTATATTCATATATTTACTGATGGTAGAGATGTTAGTCCTACTAGTGGAATTAAATATATTGAGGCTTTGGAAAAGAAACTTAAAACTATTGGTATAGGTAGTATTGCCTCAATTGGTGGTAGATATTATGGTATGGATAGAGATAATAGATTTGATAGAGTAGAAAAGGCATATAATGCGATGGTTATTGGTACTGAAGTAAGAGAAGTTAAGAAGGTTTGGTATGATAGTCAAAAGAATGATATTACTGATGAATTTATTGTACCTACGACTACTGATAGAAATGGTTTAATAAGAGATAATGATGGTATTATATTCTTTAACTTTAGACCTGATAGATTAAGAGAACTTGGTAGTATATTTACTAATGATGATTATGAATGCTTTAAGAGAGATAAAATTAATAATTTAAAAATTGTTACAATGATGAAAGTTACTGATACAGTACTTTGTCCTATGGCTTTTGAACATCCTGTACTTAATAATACTATTGGCGAATATATATCTAGTAAAGGTCTTACACAACTTAGAATAGCAGAAACTGAGAAGTATGCGCATGTTACTTACTTTATAAATGGTGGTAGTGATGTGATATTTGAAGGTGAAAAAAGAATATTAGTACCTAGTCCTAAAGTGGCTACTTATGATTTAGAACCTGAAATGTCTGCGAATATGATTACAGCTTCTTTAGTAAAAGAAATTACAGAAAATAAAGAAGATTTAATAATACTTAATTTTGCTAATGGTGATATGGTAGGTCATACTGGTGATTATAATGCTGCGGTAAAAGCAGTGGAAACAGTAGATTCTTGTATTGGTAAGATACTTGATAATATATCATTGGATGAATATACGATGATTATTACAGCAGATCATGGTAACTGTGAAGTTATGAGAAATAAAGATGGTAGTGTTAATACTAGTCATACTACTAATAAAGTACCATTTATTATTACAGATAAAAGATTAAAATTATTAGATGGTAGTTTATGTGATATAGCTCCTAGTGTATTATTCTTAATGGGACTTGATATACCTAAGGAGATGACTGGTAACATACTTATTAAAAATAGAAAGAAGGTTAAATAATGTTAAAGTTACTTAATAATCCTAAGTCAGATAATACTAGAAATATATTAAATGCTGATTTATTTGTTAGTAATTTACATAATACTTTGAAGGCTTTTGGTTTTAATCCAAAAGTTACTTATGAAGTTTATAGGAGTATTACTGTTTATCATATTACTTGGAATGATGATAAGACTTATGATGATATTTTAGAATTAAAGAAAGAAATTGCTTTATCTTTGGGAATTAATGTATCTGAATTAGTTATGAATAAAGTAAAAGATAATGAGATATTTATTAAAGTTGATAATATGAAGAAAGATATTTTATGTCTAAAAGAAGTATTAGAGAATTATAAAGTAGATAATGATTTTAAAGTAGTATTAGGCCTTGATGAATATGATAAATTAGTTACTTTTGATTTTGATAAGGAAAAGAGTCTATTGGTTACTGGTGTTAGTGGTACTGGCAAAACTAATTTATTTAATGATATTATTATGAATATTTTAATTAATTATAGTAATGTTAAAGTAGTTATACTTGATTCACAAGGTATTAATTATAATTTATATAATGATGTATGTGAAGTTGTTAATAAAGAAGAAGATATTATTGTAAAGATTAATTTACTTAGAAGAGAATTTGAAGATAGAGTAAAGAATAACACTAGAGATAAGATGGTAGTATTTATTGATGAGATATATGAAATATTAAAACTTGATAATAGTGTTAAAGATGATATTAATTATTTATTAGAAGTAGGTAGTACTATGGGGATATATTTAGTAGTATCTACGGATAGTGTACTTGAAGATGATACTTATGATTTATTTAATAAAGATAATGTATCAAAGATTAGTTTTTATCTTACTTCAAGAGGAGAATATAATATGTTTTTAGGTAAGGCTATCAGAGATAACTTGGGTAAAGATGGAATGTATTTGGATAATGATAAGAATTTAATTAGAATGAGCACTCCTATGATAGAAGATGATGAAATAGAAAGAGTTTGCAGGTATATTAAAGATAATAAATAGCAGTATAATAATAGTTAGGAAGTATAATATGAAAAATAAGGATAAGAAGGAAAAGAATACTAATAAGAGAGATAATATATTTATGATTATTTTATCTTTTTGTGATGTTATAGCGGTTACTGTTTTATTTCTTTTATATGGACCTTATAATGGTTTTAGAGACTGGTTAGTTACTACGGCGATGGGGACAATGAATCATCAGTATTTGGCCACTACCTTTTATAATATGGATAGAATAGAAGAAATATTATCACAGCATAGTACAGTAGAACCTGACTTTGATACTGATACTAGTTTAATTACTGCTGATGAGAATGAATATATTGATGATTATGATAGAGAAATACTAGACAGAAATAAGAATGATATATATAAATTAATTGAAATAGATGAAGATGGTTATTCGGGATATTTAGCTGCAGTGTATGATCCTTCAAAAATAAAAGTTACTTATAGTAAGAATCTTGGTGTTACTGGAGAGTATCTAGTTAATATGGCTAAGAGAGAAGGGGCAGTCCTTGCTATTAATGGTGGAGGTTTTGCTGATGCCGGAGGACAAGGAAATGGTGGTGCTCCAGTTGGAGCTATTATATCTGGAGGTAAAGTACTTAACTTTTCTAATGGTACAGGAGGTGCTTATGGCGGTGGTATTATAGGCTTTACTAATGATAATAAATTATATCTTGGTAAAATTAGTACTAGTAGGGCAATAGAATTTGGTATTAGAGATGCAGTAGAATTTGGACCATTTTTAATAGTAAATGGTAAGAGTTCATTTATAAATGGTAATGGTGGTTATGGTGTTCATCCAAGAACCGCTATTGCACAGAGAAAAGATGGTATAGTATTATTTCTAGTTATAGATGGTAGAAGTCTTAAAAGTAAAGGAGCTGATATGAATGATTTAGTAAAAATATTACTTAGATATCATGCATATAATGCCGCTAATCTAGATGGTGGTAATTCTAGTGTTATGGTAGTAAATGATAAGATTATTAATCATCCGTTTAACTGGTCTAATAGAGAAGAAACTAGACCTATAGCAAGTGGATTTGTGGTTACTGAATAAGAAATTTATAAGGAGTGTTTATGAGAAAAAATAAGAATAGTAAGAAGATAGTTTTGTTAATTGTTATAATTTTTCTTTTATTGTTAATAGGGGGTACTGGAGTATACTTTATGTTAAATAATAAAGGCAATAAACCAATAAAAATTAATTATAATGATTATTATAGTAAGTATGTTACTACTATTGGAGAAGTTAAATTATATACTAAAGAAAATGATGGATATAAAGAAGGTGGAGTTGTAGGTAGTAATGTAGAGCTTACTCTTAATAGTGATAATAGTAATGATGGATATTTTAATGTAAGTGACTTTGATGATAAATATTATGTATATTATAAAGATATAAAGAAAATAAATGAATTATCTAGTATAGATAATAGGTATAAAGAATATATAGTATTTAATAATAATGTTGTTACTAAGGATAAAACAGAATTTTATGATGAAAATGGTAATTTAGTTTATTCTTTTAATGAAGGATATTCTTTACCTATAATAATTAAAGATACTGATAGGTATGGTGTGGAATTTAATAATAGACTTCTATATATAAAGAGTGATGAAGGAGAGGTAATTAATAATACTAATACAGATAAACATAATGCAAGTGGGGTAGGAGTATTTAATTATCATGCCTTTTATGATGAGAATGATCCTAGTGATTCATGTCCTACTGTTATATGTCACTCTAAAAAACAATTTAAAGAACAACTTGATTATTTGAAAGAAAATAATATTCTTACTTTGAAAATGAAAGAATTAGAGATGTATATTGATGGTAAATTACAATTACCTAAGAGTGTTCTTTTGACAATAGATGATGGTGGTAGAGATAAAATAGCAGTAGATATGCTTACAGAATATAAGATGTATGCTACTATATTTTTGGTTACTGCTTGGTATGATCCTAGCACTTATTATAAAACTGATTATATTGAACTTCATTCACATACTAATAATATGCATAATACTGGTGTTTGTCCTGGTGGACAGGGAGGAGGAATAAAATGCCTTAGCGCGGAAGAAATACAAACTGATTTAAAAACAAGTAGAGAAAAATTAGGAGGATCAACATATATAGCTTATCCGTTCTATGAATATAATGAATATTCTATAAGGATGCTTAAAGAAGCTGGATTTACCATGGCGTTTGCTGGTGAATGGGATAAAAGTGATAATTTAGTTCATGTAGGCAGTGATAAATTTAGATTAAGAAGATTTGTTATTGTTACGTATACAACAATAAAAGGTATTAATGAATATTTGGGACAGATAAAATAGACACTAAGTTTGACATTTAGTGTCTATTTTTATATAATAATGTCTGTTTGAGGAAATATATATATGAATAAAAAAGATATTAAAAATAGAAATATTGAAGAATTAATGTCATTATTACTTGATAAAGGTATTTTAGAAAAGGATAAGTTAAAAATAAATCGTATGGTTTATAGAAAATTAAATAATGACAGTAATCGTACGAATAATTGGGATTCATTAAGAAAATATTTTAGGAATTTAAAAGAAGATGTTAATATTGAGAGTTATTTGTCTGATAAAGATACGCCTAAATATGCAAAGAAATATATTTTGGAATATGGTTTTAATGATGAAGAGTTACGAACATTATTAAAGAAGAGCATTGATTATGATTTAAAAGAATATATTGTAAAAGACTTACTTAATGCAAGTTATGAGGTTGTAAGAATATTAAAAGATGATATGATTGATGATAGTTTAAGGAAACTATGTGTAAAGGGCATAAAAAACTATAAAATTATTAATGTTCTATTAAATGATGAAATTGATGATCAGTGTAGAGAGTATATTTTGGCTACAGAAAAAAGAAGATTTATTAAAGAACTTTACCGTACTTCAAATGCAGACTTAGTATATACACTTAGTTTTGATTATTATAATTATGATAATGTTAGTTTTATTGAAAAATATAAGCCTAATTTGTTAAAAAATACTTCTAGTTGTATTACTAATAGGTATATTAGAAATGTTTATGATAGAACATTTAAAAATGAAGCACTCATTAGTACTATGTTAGAGGGAAATGAGCAAAAAATTAATAAGATTATTAATGATGTAAGAAAAGAAGAATCTATCAGATTTCTTGAGGTAAAGAATTTACCTCAAGAATACGTTAAGAATATAATTAATAATAATATTAAATATTTAAAAGAATATATTAATAAGCTTAGTATTGATAAGGTTATAGAAAAACTACATAATTATAGTGATTTATGTTTTGAATATAAAGAATTAATTGTTACTTATAGATTAGATGATTTAATTAATAAATTAAATAATGGTAGTGTTAATAAATATTTTGAGTATATTAGTTTATATCATTATACTGATGAGTTAATTATTAATACTATTGATAAAAAGATTTTTGATGATGGAGTAATTGATCTTTTAAATAATAATCACTATAATAATGATATTATCAATTTTATACTTAAATATAAAAGTGAGTATATTAAAAATATTTTAGTAAATATTGATTTTGATAATCTTATATATAATAA
>OLHE01001201.1_pt1 | contig 17532 bp, 14 predicted proteins | sample 1605821 | NCBI WGS metagenome assembly OLHE01 (sample SAMN03283250) | human gut metagenome | biome: human-associated habitat; material: feces | host: Homo sapiens | place: USA | collected 2013
GGGCATTCACATCGTTGGAGTAAAGATACAGGTCGGTGTACACATCCCGCAGGCGGAGGTCCGGGTTTTCCTTCCGGAGGGCCTCATACACCTGTGTGGTGTACGCCTTGCTCAGCTTCATCTCGTTCTGTCCGCGGGCAGGGTCGATCTCGCTCCACACCATGGGCAGAAAGCTCAGGCACATACAAACTGCGATGAGCCCCAGACAGACCAGCACCGAGACAAAATCGTACTTCCAGCGGCCCGGCCGGGCGGCGAAGAACAGCACCTCACATCCCAGCAGCACCAGGGCTGCCGCCGGGGCAATGCGCACCACCAGCTGCCAGTCAAAGCCCGGCACAAAGTAATAACACAGGAAGAAGATGCCCGCTGCAATCAGGCAGGCGCCCAGCGTCAGGCTGCCCACCCGGCGGCGGGGGGCGTCCTGCAGCTTTGCAGCTTCCGGCCGGGTTTCCGGCTCCGTCGCTGCTGTCTTATTCGGTTCGTCCATCGTCGCCCTCCGCATTCTCCGGCTGTTCCGGCTCTTCGGGGTCCTCCGGGGTCACCGGGTCGCCCAGCAGAGCGCTGAGCTTCGGCATGGCAAAGTCTGCGGTTTCCTCCGGGGCTTCCGGTGCATCGGCTTCGGCTGCGGTGTACTCGCGGAAGTCCTCGTCCTCCGGTTCTTCTGCCTTTTTGCGGTGCACCTTTTTGCCCTTGGGGCCGCGCACCAGCCACACGCCGCACACGATGAGTGCCACGCAGACCACGATCTGAGGCAGCTGCTCCAGCATCAGGTAGACCGCGCGGAAGAAGGGGCTGTTCTGGCCCCAGCGCCACATCACATCGCCCAGCACCCGCATGATGATGTTCTGGTAAGCCACCAGGCCGCCCAGGGCAATGAGGCCCCAGCCCAGCAGCTTGTGGCTGTCCATCATGAAGTCCTGCATCCGCTTGTCTTTCCAGTTGATGTGCACCAGATAGTCGTCTGCCGGGGCATTCTCCGCGATGATCTGGGCGCGGAGGTTGAAGGTATCGAAAAAGCTGTACATATACACCACGATGCAGCCGACTACCAGCGCATCCAGCCCCGTGGCGCTGCCTACGATAATAAACAGGCAGAACATGGTGATGAGCGAGAGTCCCCGCTTCATATAGCCCTGATACATCTGGCCCGCGCCGGGGATGCAGGCAAACAGCAGGGTCAGGATTCCGTTTTTCTTCATAGTCGATTCCCTCATTTCTTCTGGTTGGAAACGGCAGCTTCAGGCTCTGCCGCAGATTCGTTTTTGCCAAACAGCAGCCCACCCAGAGCACTGTTGAGCTTTTCAGAGAGCTGGGGGCCGGGGGCTTTATCCTGCACCGGCTGGCCCAGGCTCTCCGGCTGGGTGGAGGTGCGTTCGTCGTCCTGCACGGGCCTGCCCAGCTGTTCCGGCTCCGTGGTCTGGGTGGTTTCGGGCAGCCAGCTGCGCACCGTTTCGCCGGTGGACAGGATCTGTTTCAGGGTGCCGGAGCGCCACAGGGTCAGCGCCAGCACCGCCGCCACAGCGGCTACGGCGGCCCGGCCCCAGGTGTTCTGCATCAGCCGCACCCAGATGGTGCCCATCACCGCCCCGCGGGCGGAGCGCGGCGGCTCTTCCAATACATCGGCGGTGAGCAGGGCTGTGTACCGGTCCATGCACTTGTCGCAGTAGGACAGGTGTTCGGCGGCTTCCAGCCTGCCCAGCTCGTCCAGCTGCCCGCCGATGACGGCGTGCAGCCCTTCCTCGGTCAGGCATCCGTTCTGATCAAACAGTTCCATGTACGCTCCTCCCTTCCTGTTGTTCCCGGATCTGCTGTACCAGCATCTTTTTGGCCCGGTAGATCTGCGCGTTCACGGTTTTTTCCGGGCGGCCGCACAGACGTGCCGCCTCGGCCATGGTGTGCTGTTCCAGCAGCACCAGACGACAGGGTGTCTTGTAGGGCTCCCGCAGGTCCAGGATCATGCGGGTGAGCTCTTCCGCTCCCAGCGTGTCCAGCACCTGCTGTTCCGGCTCCAGGCCGGGCGGTGCCCCCTCCAGCGCCAGCACCTCGTCGCCCGGCGTGTTCACCCGGCGCACCCATGCGCTGCGTAAGTAATCCTTGGCTTTGTTGGCCGCAATGCGGGCCAGCCATTGCTTTTCAAAGCCGGACGGACAGCGGTCGATGGCCCGCCATGCCGCCAGAAAGGTCTCCTGGGTCAGATCCTGCGCATCCCCCACGTCCGGCACCAGCTGATGACAGACCGTGTAGACCAGGGATTGATATTGTTGCACCATCGCGCTGAATTCCAGTGTTGTCAACGACCTGCTCATCCTCCTTTCCGGCTGTGGAGGGCGGTGCTCTGCACGACCCTTCTGTTGATTCAAACGAGACAGCCGCCGCATTCCCTGCACAAACCGCAGATTTTTTTGCAAAAAGTTTGTGTTTTGCCCGTTCCATGCTACAATGTGGTTATAGTATAGCACGAAAGGAGCCTTACCGCCATGCCTTCTACCACCCGTCAGGCCCTTCTGCAGGCACTGAGTGCCGCCGGGGGTGCCTATATCTCCGGCCAGCAGCTGGCCGGACAGCTGGGCGTGAGCCGCGCCGCCGTCCACAAGGCGGCCGCTGCCCTCACCGCACAGGGTTACGCACTGGAAGCCGTCTCCCGCCGGGGGTATCGGCTGCTGGGCGGCGACCCCTTCTGTGCCGAGGCCGTGGGCCCCTACCCCGCCCCGGTGCAGGTGTACGACACGCTGGAAAGCTCCAACCGGACGGCCAAGCTGCTGGCGCTGGACGGTGCGCCCCACGGCACGCTGGTGCTCACAGCCCACCAGAGCGCAGGCCGGGGACGGTTGGGCCGTGTATTTGAAAGCCCGGCCGGGAAGGGCGTGTACCTCTCGGTACTGCTGCGCCCGGCGGTCCCGGCGGCCAGCGCCCAGACGGCCACCATCGGGGCCGCCGTGGCGGTGTGCCGGGCGGTACAGGAACTGTGCGGGCTGGAACTGGGCATCAAGTGGGTCAACGACCTGTATTATCAGGGCAAAAAGGTGTGCGGCATCCTCACCGAAGCCGGCACCGACCTGGAGAGCGGGCGGCTGGAGTGGCTGGTGGTGGGCATCGGTCTGAACCTGACCGCCACCGCCGCCGACTGGCCCCCGGAGCTGGCCGAAAAGGCCGGCAGCCTGTACCCGGGCGGCCCCGCCCCCGTGGGCCGGGCCGCGCTGGCCGGGGCCATCGCCCGGCAGCTGCTGGCCCTCTGCCCCGCCTTTGACTGTTTGGACGAGTACCGCGCCCGCTGCTTTGTGCCTGGACACTGGGTCACCGTGTGCACCGGCACCGAGACCTACGCCGCAAAGGCCCTTGCCATCGACGAGGAAGGGCGGCTGGTGGTGCAGCGGGAGAACGGCCGCCCGCAGGCATTACACTGCGGCGAGGTGACCACCCGCCCGGCCCGGACCGAATAAGATGCAAAAAAGCAGCCTTCCCGGATCTTCTCCGGAAAGGCTGCTTTTGCCTTTTGTTTATACTTCGTCCAGTGCCTGGGCTTCCAGCACCGGGATGCCCTCGGCTTCCAGCACACGGCGCAGGATGCCGGGCAGGCCGACCTTCGGCACCTTGTTCTCGATGCAAAGGGTGATCACCCCGTTGAGGGTAGAGGCCTCCACGCACAGGGAGCCGCCCTCCGGCGGCACCCACACGCCAAAATCGGTGGTGTACTGCTCCAGCTCCGGCGTTGCCGGCATGAGGGGATTGCCCAGATAGCTGAACCAGAAATCTGCCGGGATGCCGCTGATGTACTCGCCCATCTGGAACACACGCTGCTTGATCCGCAGGGCTGCCTTTTGCTGGTCCACCTTGTAGACCCAGCCCATCTGGTCAGCCATCCGGCGGCGTTTCCGCTCCGGGGTCAGGCTGGCCTTGACGGCGGCGTCCATCTCCTGCACGAACTCTTCCAGCCGCACTCCCTGGGGCAGGTCCACCCCACCCTGGAAGGAGCATACGCAGTTGTACAGGGCATCCGGCACGTTTACAGCGTCCCGGGTGTCGGCAGAATAGGAATACTGGATGGTGTCCTTGCCCAGATACTCTCCCAGCGCGATGCACAGCAGGCCCATGAGGGCGCAGAACGGCTTGACGCCGTTCTGCACGCCTTTGGCCACCAGATCCTTTTTGGCGAACCGGATTCGGATGCGGTGCATGGGCTCCTCGCAGGTCTCCACCACCTCCCGCTGCATCGTAGTCTCGTCCATGACCTGCAGCGGGTACTGCTCCACCAGCTTTGCGATGTCGTAGGCCGGGCTGCAGGGGATGGGCGGGTTTGCAAAGGCGGTACCGTAGCGCAGGTTACAGTACAGCTCCAGGATGCGGGTGAGGAAGGGCGATACCCCGTGGCCGTCCGCGATGAAGTGGAACCAGTCAAAGTACACGGTATTCTGTGCGCAGTGCAGGGCAAAGAAGTAGCCGTTGGTCTGCTCCGGCATCTCCCGCATCACGCTGTCCGGGTAGACAAGGCAGGGCTCCGAGTTCGGTTCCAGAAAGGCTTTGCGCTTTTCCCACACCAGCCGCACCCGGTAATAGGGGGCAGCTTCCAGCGCGGCATCCAGCGCTTGTTGCAGCAGGGCCGGATCCACCGGGTCCTTCAGGGTGAACTGATACCGGGGGCACACTTTTTCCCGGCGGAAATAGTACATGATGCCCTGAAAGACATACTCCGCCGAACGCTGTGCTGCTTCCATCGGCTCACCCGGCATTGGCTGCCAGATAATCGGCCAGGTCACTGATGGTGACAAAGTTGCGCAGCTCCTTTTCCGGGATGCGCAGGCCAAAGGTCTCTTCTAGGTCAGCCACGATGGTCAGGATCTCCATCGACGAAAGATCCAGGTCGTCCATCAGGACGCTGTTCTCGTTGACATCCTCCGGCGCGATCTCTGCCACATCCTCCAGGATGGCCAGGATCTGGGACATGATTTCTGCTCGTTCCATAAGAAATGTTCTTCCTTTCCGTGACGGATTTTGGGTGTGCCGATCAGGATCAGCACGGTTCTGCCCTCAGTATAGCACAACCCCTATGGGTTTGCCCAGTTTTTTTGCAGAGTATGCGGCACAAACCGCAAAATCAGGGCTGCAGGCCTCAGCGCATCAGCTTGCCCATGGCGTTGCGGGGCAAGGGCTGGGCAGAGAACTCCACTGCGCTCATGCGCTTGTACAGGGGCAGGGTGCGGTTGGTCTCGGTGATAAAGTCCCGTACCGTCTGCTGGTCCTGGTCCTGGCAGCAGACCACAGCGCAGATCTTTTTGCCTTTTTCCTTCACCAGGCACTCCTTTACTGCCGGGCACTTTGCCAGCAGGCCCTCCAGCTCCTCGGGGCTGACGTTCTCGCCGCTGCCCAGGATGATCACGTTCTTTTTGCGTCCGGTGAGGAAGTAGTAGCCATCCTCGTCCACCCGGGCCAGGTCACCAGTATGGAACCAGCCCTCGGCGTCCACCACCTCAGCGGTGCCCTCCGGGTCCTTATAGTAGCCCAGCATCACATCGCCGCCCCGCATACACAGCTCGCCGTTGTCCAGCTTGATCTCGCAGTGGCCGTCGTCCTTGCCGATGGAGCCGATGTGCTCAGCATCCTCCGCAAAGTTGATGAGGCCGCCGCCGGTGGTCTCGGTGCTGCCGTAGAGCTGGGAGATCACCATGCCGTGGTCGTGGAGGTCCATCAGGGTCTGGGGGTCAAACATCGCAGACATACAGTTCAGAGCCCACAGATCCCCCAGCTTGTCCTGCTTGCCGGTCATCAGGTCGTGGTGGATGGACTGCACCAGCACCGGCACGGCGGCCATGGCCTGGCTGGGCATCCGCTTCAGGTCCTTATAGAAGGACCGCAGGCTGCCCAGGTTCTGGGCCCAGCCCATCCAGGCCCAGGTGAACAGGCAGCCAAAGGCACCCAGGTGGAACATGGGCAGCAGGGTCATGTGGCTGACCAGCAGGTCCGGGTCATTTTTCAGCTGGCAGAACCGCTGCCCCACCCGTACATGGTGGGGCATCACCGCAAAGAAGTTCCGCTCGCAGAGCATGACGCCCTTGCTGCGGCCAGTGGTGCCGGAGGTGAACATCAGCACCATCAGCTCCTCGGGCTGGATGCGGTTCACAAGCTCTGCAGGCTCGTAAGCCTTGTAGGCATCCATGGGGCGCAGCAGGCTGCCGTAAGCCGCCTGCATCTCCTCGTTGCAGCCGTAGTCATCGCCGTCGGTCAGGATGGCGGAAGGCTCCACCAGCTCCAGCTCCCGGTGCAGCTCATCCCAGCTCTTGCGCTGGTTCATGGGCACGATGACGCCGCCCGCCATCATGACACCGTAGCAGTTCACGGCGTAATGGTAGCTGTTGTTGCTCCACACGCACACCCGCTTGCCCTGAATGTCCGGGATGGTGCTCAGGTAGTAGTTCACCGCGCGGCGGATGTCCTGCGCATACTCCCCGAAGTGCTTTTCCACCACCACATCCTGGTCGGCGTCGTACCAGCGGAAGGCCACCCGGTCCGCAAATCGCTGCTCCATGTTCAGCGTCAGCAGCTCATACAGATTTTTCGGTTTATGTAGTTCCATTATCGTTTCCCTCTCTATTCTTTAAAAAGCCAGTCTCACGACCATAACGCCTTGTGGGAACTTTTTCCACCATGAGACCGGCTTTTTCCGCTAAGATTCAGGACCGCAGCAGCTTGCCAGCAGCGTTGCGGGGCAGGGGCTGGGCCGAGAACTCCACCACCATGTGCTTGTACAGAGGCAGGGTGCGGTTCACCTTGGTAACAAACTCCCGTACAGCGTCCTGCTGGTCCGGGTCACAGCAGACCACGGCGCAGATGCGCTGGTTCCGCTCGCAGACCATGCACTCCCGGATGGCAGCGCAGGGAGCCAGCAGCTTTTCCAGCTCCTCGGGGCTCACGTTCTCGCCGCTGCCCAGGATGATCACGTTCTTTTTGCGGCCGGTCAGGTACATATAGCCGTCCGGCTCCACCCGGGCAATGTCGCCGGTGTGGAACCAGCCCTCGGCGTCCAGCACCTCGGCGGTGGCCTCCGGGTCCTTGTAGTAGCCCAGCATCACCGGGTCACCACGCATGCACAGTTCCCCGTCCTCCAGCTTGTACTGGCAGCTGTCGTCCACATGGCCCACGCTGGTCAGGTACTTTTCCTCCTGGGAGGAGTTCCAGGCACCATCCCCGCAGGTCTCGGTAAGGCCGTACATCTGGGCAATGAAGAAGCCCCGGTCCATCAGGTCCTGGAGCATGGCAGGGTCGAACATCGCTGCGCCGCAGGTCAGCATACGCAGGCCGTTCAGACGCTCCCGTTTGCCCTTCATCACATCATGATAAATGCTCTTCAGCAGCACCGGCACCACAGCCATCACGTCACTCCGCATGGCCCCCAGGTCCCGGTAGAAATATTTCAGGTCGTTGCACAGGTTCACGCAGTGGCCGGTGATGCTCCAGGACACCAGGCTGGTCATGGCCGAAATGTGGAACATGGGCAGGCAGGACAGAGAGCTGAACGCGTCGGTGTTCCAGCCGGTCTGGCTCCGCACGTCCTCAAAGGGGGTCAGGAAGGCAGGCATGGCGGTGAACAGGTTCTTCTGGGACAGCATAACGCCCTTGCTGCGGCCAGTGGTGCCGGAGGTGAACATGATAAAGGCCATTGCATTGAGGTCCGGCACCTCGGTGATGTCCATGGCAGGCTCAAAGGCAGTAAAGGCGTCCATAGGCACCAGACGGTCCCCGTACGCCTGGCCCAGGGCCGGCTCCCGGCTCATGTACTCGCCGTCATGAAGCACGCACACCGGCTCCACCAGATCCAGCTCGTAGCGGATCTCGTCCCAGTTCTTGCCGGTGTTCAGGGGCACTGCCACAGCTCCGGCCAGCACTGCGCCGTACATGCACATCACATAGTGGTAGCTGTTGCGGGCCAGGATAGCCACTCGCTGCCCCAAGGGGTTCGGGGTGCGGCTGCGTAAAAATGCCACGAATCGGCGCAGGTCTGCAGCGTACTGCCGGAAGGGCACCTCCACCACGCCGCCCTTGGCCTCATCATAATAGCGGATACCAATCCGGTCTGCGTAGATCGTTTCCAGATTGTTCAGAGACTGATACAGCGAATGAACCATGTTAGCCTCCACGTCACTGTTTTTTACATTCCTGCAGCCGGGCCCACCCGGGGCCGGGCCGCTTTTTCGATTGTGTTCAGTATACAATACCGCCATTGGCAATGCAATACTTTTGCAAGATTTAATTTCCATTTTTGGCAATTAAATCTTGCACATCTTGTTTTTTCCATCCGGCAGCCTGTGCCGTCTGCCCAGAAATTCGGCCCTTCTGCCGGGCTTTTTTATCGGTAAAGACAACAATTGCCACCCGGCAGTGGGCAATTCAAAATTGACAGTGTGCACAAAAAGCATTATACTAGCCTTATATCCTTATAAATGGATCATTTTTTACTGTATGCGCCTGTTGGTCACATGTTTCCGGACGGCGCAAGGAAGGACCCTTTTCATGGAAGGCACCAGACCCAGCACCGTCAACTCCATCGGCATGTTCGACATGCTCAAGGGCGTGGGCATGATCACCATCGTGCTGGCCCACACCGCCGAACTCTACCCCATGCAGATCTCCGGCGGGCTGTCGCTCACGGCGTTTTTCCCGTTCATCTATCGTGAGGCCCTGATGGCGGCCTTTTTCATTGCCAGCGGCTACGGTTTCCGCAAGCGCTCCATCGGCAAGTGCATCCAGCAGCAGCTCAGAGCGCTGCTCAAGCCCTACTGCATCACGGCGGCGTGCACTTCGCTCTTGCATCTGCTGTGCCACTACATGGCGTTCCATTACTTCCCCAGCAGCGTCACCGAGACCCTCAAGGTGGCCGGCGGCTTTCTGCTGGGGCTGCCCCACACCACTACTTATGCCGGGCAGCAGTTCTTTTCCACCGGCCCCATGTGGTATCTGCTCTCGCTGCTGATCGGCTGGGTGCTGCTGGACGCCATCCTGAATATCTTCCCGGAGAAATACACACACTGGGCTGTGCTCGGCATCATGCTGCTGGGCTGGGGCACCACACTGGTGTGGGAGCTGCCCTTCAGCCTTTCGCAGGGGGCCGTGATCGTGCCCTACCTTTACATCGGCTATCTGGCCAAGAAGAACCGCTGGCTGGACAAGCCCCTGCCCCGCCGCACCCTGTACATCCTGCTGGGCGGCACAGCTCTGACCGCTGTGGGAGCTCTGCTTGCCCAGAGCACCGACTGCATTTCCATGGGCGAGTGGACCCTGGGCCCGTTGAGCATCCTGCTGGATGCCGCCACCGGCTTTTTGTTCATCCGCCTGTTCATGCGGCTCAACCGTTTTACCGGCCCCATCGCACAGGGCCTGCAGGCCATCGGCCGCAACTCACTGAACATCTTCTGCATCCACACGGTGGAGCTCATCGCCATTCCGTGGTATCTGTTCGCAGCTCACTTTACAGACCACCCGCTGCGGGGTATGCTGCTGCAGAACGTGATCGCGTTTACCTCCATCGGGCTGGTGTGCGCCCTGCTGAACCTGCGGCGCAGCTGGATCGTCAAAGCCTCAGCCGCACGGCGGCAGGCCCAGCGGCGCACCCCCGCGCTTTCGCAGCATTGATTTCCCCGGCTGCTGCGGTGCAGCCGTATCCTATAAAACAAGAGGAGAATCCGGTTATGAACAACGATGCCCCCCAGACCCTGGACGCGGCAGGCAGCCGCGTGGCCGAACTGGAACAGCAGCTCCGGCTGTCGGACGAAGGCGTTTCCCGGCTGGCACAGCGGTGCCTGGAGCTGGAGCAGCAGGTGCTGAAATATGAGGCCGTGCTGGCCTCGCAGGGTGCCGACACCGAGCAGGGCGCTCTGCTTCTGCCCCAGCTGTTCTACGACTCCGGCTCCGGTTTTTCGCCCCATGAGTGCCTGACCGTTGCCCCTGACTCCTACGACGAGCTGACCCACGAAGTGTCGGCTGTGTTCGAGTTGCCCGTGGAGGCCAGGGCCCTGCGGCTGGACCCCGGTGAATTTGCCTGCTGCATCACTGATTTTTCCCTCTCAGACGAGCGGCTCAGCTACCACATCCTCAACGGCAACGCCCTGCAGGAGGGCACCATGCTGTTCATGAACATCGACCCCAACCTGACAGTGGAAAGTGCCGTAGGCTTTCCTGCCGGGCTGCGGTTTGCGGTGAAATATCGCTACTATCCCCTGGGCCGCTACCTGCATGAGCAGCCCGGCAAGGCCCTGCTGCGGGCGCTGACCGTGCTCAAGGAAGAGACCGAGGCCGTGTCCCGTCAGGGCACCGAACAGCTGCTGGAGGCAAACGCTGAGATCCAGCAGCTGCGCAAGCAGCTGGCAGAACAGCAGCAGCATTTGACCGACCTGCAGAACAGCCGGGCCGCCTACGAAGCCTCGCTGGAAAACGTGCTGGGCAGCAGCAGCTGGAAGCTCACAGCACCGCTGCGCAAGCTGCTGGGCCTGTTCCACCGGCATTGAAGGGGGTTCGTACATGTACAGCAGTTACAGCCCCCTGCAGCGCCGCCAGCTGCGGGAACAGACCTATACCGACACCCAGAGCACCTATCTGCTGGTGTACGCCCCGGGCCGCCGCAATGCCCTGACCCTTTCTCTGGCCGAGCAGCTGCACCGCAAGTTCCGGCTGGTGGACCGGCTGGAAGGTGAGCTGACCCCCTCCGTGAACGGTGTGCTGCTGGTGAGCGAGGATGTGGAGTGCACCTCCACCGCCCTCACCTATTTTGCAGCCGCCTTGCAGCAGGGGGCCGACCTTGTGGTGTGCGATGCCGTGTTCGGCTACGACGGCGGCAGTGCCCTGTACCAGACCGACCAGCACCTGCCCGGCCAGCGCTGTGCCCTGCTCTCCCGCGCCCTGCTGGACCGCTGCCGCGCGGCGGCCCGCGGCAAAGACGATGTGCTGGAACTGCTGCGGCTGGCAAACCAGCTGGCGCAGAACTGCCGCTGCGTCCCGCAGGCACTGCTGCACTTCCGCCGGGAGCTGTGCGCCGAGGACGTATTCTCGGCCACCGGCAAACGCGCCGTGGTGCTGAGCCATGAACTCACCATGACCGGTGCGCCCATCGTGCTGGTGAGCGCCATCCCGGTGCTGCGCAGTCTTGGCTATGAAGTGGTGGTGCTGGGCCCCTCGGACGAGGGTTCTCTGCCGCTCTTTCTGGAGGCCGGAGCTGCCGTGGTCACCCGCCGCGACTGCGTGACCTCTTCCACCCTGTGGGAGCTGGCTTCCAGCGCAGACTTTGTGCTGGCCAACACGGTGGTGGAAGCCCCTGCCGTGAGCACCCTGAACGGCGGCTTCGTACCGGTGCTGTGGTGGCTGCACGACGCCTTTGCAGGCTATCCCTTCATCACCCACAAGATTCCCAAGGAGCTGGCCGACAACGTGCACATTGCCGCTGTGGGCTCCCACGCCACCGCCGCCATGCACTCGGTGCGGCCCAAATTCAAGGTGGAGCAGCTGATCTACGGCCTGCCCGACTACGCCCGCGAGAGCTTCCCTCGCTACGACCTGAGCTATGCCGGCGGGCGGCCCCTGTTTGTCACGGTGGGCTCTATGGAGATGCGCAAGGGGCAGGACATCTACTGCGAAGCCATCCGTCTGCTGCCGCCGGAGGTGCGGGAAAAGGCCTCCTTCCTCTTTGTGGGCAAGGCTTCCGACCGGGACGTCTCCGCCCATGTGCACGCCCTGACCGAGCAGTTCCCTCATAATGTGTTCTACCGCAAGCGGCTGGAACGCCCGGAGATCAAGTCGCTGATGGAGCAGTGCACCTGCATTGTGTGTGCTTCCCGCGATGACCCTATGCCCACCTTTGTGACCGAGGGCCTGATCTTCGGCAAGCCTTCCATCGTGTCGGAGCACACCGGCACCGCCGGGCTCATCACGGAAGGGGTGGACGGCTTTGTGTACCGCAACGACGACCCCGTCCAGCTTTCCAAGGTGCTGGCCCACGCCATCGAGCACCCCGACCAGCTGGCCGCTATGAAGGCCGACTGCCGCAAGCTCTACGAGCGCTACTACACCAACGAAGCCTATGTCTCCACCCTGGTCCGTCTGATCCGGGAGCTGACCGAGTCCCGCTAAGCCTTTTGTTTTATTCTTGTTAAATTCAACGCCCCGGAAAATCCGTGTGATCTTCCGGGGCGTTTTTGCACGCAGTGCATCAAAACAAGCTGCAATATTTGTCAGTTTCTTTCCGTTCCGGACATCTTTTTTATCATCCGGACCGGATTGCACAAGAAAATTCGGCTTCCGTTCACAAAGACGGCCGGCGGCTGTGCTATACTTTTAAAAAGTTTCATCCTGTCTGAAAGGAGTCCCTGCCCTCATGAACCAATCTGCCGCCTCTCAGCCTTCCCGCAAAAAGGCCGTATTATCTCTGCTGATCCTGCTGGCGCTCACCTGCGTGATCGTGCTCATCTTCCGGGATCACTGGGCTGAGATCACCGCCGCCCTTGCCCAGCTGAACCTGTGGCAGGTGCTGGTGGTGCTGGCGCTGGGCATCAGCTACCCGCTGCTGGAGGGCTGCGTCTCTTACGTCATCGTGCGGGGGCGGCTGCCCGGCTTCACCCTGCGGCAGGGCATCGACAACGCCTGGTGCGGCACCTTTGGCAACGTGGTCACCCTGGGCGCGGGTGCCGTGCCGGTGCAGACCTGGTATCTGCATCAGGCCGGGCTGGACATTGGCCCCGGCGTGGGCCTGATGACCCTGCAATATGTGTTCCACAAGACCACGGTGCTGCTGTACGCCACCGTGATGCTGCTGCTCCAGCACAAATGGCTGGCCGCCAACACCACCGGCGTGCTGAAATATCTGCCCATGGCATATGCTGTGGTAGCGCTGGTGATCGTGGCGCTGGTGCTGGTGTGCGTGTCGCCGCTGGTGCAGAATCTGGCCCGCTGGGCACTGGGCTTTTTGCCCAAGACCGAAAAATGGCAGCAGCGCCGGGCCGACTGGCTGGAGCAGCTGGATGTCCTGGGCACCGAGAGCCGCCTGCTGCTGGCCGACAAGGCCCGCTGTGTGCAGATCTTTGCCCTGCAGGCGCTCAAGCTGTTTTTGCTGTTCTGCCTGCCGTGGCTGTGCATCCGGTTCATGCAGCTGTCCCCGCTGAGTTTTGCGCGGGTGCAGCTGCTCACCAGCCTGATGCTGTTCGTCTCCAACGCCCTGCCCAACGTGGCAGGCATGGGCTCCATCGAGACCGCTTTTCTGCTGCTGTACAGCAGCTTTTTGCCTTCCGGTGAGGTGATGAGCGTGCTCATGCTCTACCGCATCGCCAGCTATTATTTCGTGTTTGCCGCCAGCGCCGTGGGCTTCTTCCTCGCCCAGCGGCGTCTGACCCGGACACCGCCAAAGGAGGCGTGACTCTTTATGAAGAACAAGAGCATCCTGTACCGGTTCGGCCTTGTGGTGCTGGTGGTGCTGCTTCTGGTGCTCATCCTGCCTTCCAGCAAGATCGACCTTTCTTCCAGCCTTTCGGCCTGCTCCCAGATGACCGTCCGCACCGAAAAAATCACCAGCTTTGCCAGCGGGGACGACCTGCAGTACCACCTGCTCTCCATGGACGATGCCGAGTACGGGCAGCTCCGCGAACTGCTGTCGCAGGTCACCTTCCGGAAGAAGTTCAACCAGACCTATTCTTCCTACTCCCACGACTACCCCGCCCAGTCCGTGACCCTCAGCGGCTACGATGACGCAGAGAATCATCAGCTGCTGCTTACCGTCTATTCCGACGGGGTGTGCATCCTGAACAATGCCTTTGTCTCGGTCAAATACCCCGGCGGCGGGGCCGCAGAGCTGTATCAGGCGCTTGCGGAGATCGTGGAATAAATCGTTCCTTTTCTATATAAAACAAAAATCGGGGCGTGCAGGTGGTCAAGCTGCACGTCCCGTTTTTGTTTTCTTTGCACGCGATGCGGTACCAATCACACCGAATGCCGCGCCGGAGGCCGCAGAGCAAACCATGCTGCAGCTTCCTTTTGAAAAAGAGAATGGAATGGAGGAATTGGCGTTTGCGCAGCAATGAAAGCCCCAGTGAGGCTTTTAAGCCACAAGGTGGTCTTGCGCAAGCAAGATGGAGTGGCCTCGCCACGACAAACCTGACGTCCGGTATAGCTTAACCGCTATAGCAGACTTGAGTTTTGCGCAGAAGCATTGCAGGTACCTCTGCTGTTCTGGTGCAACGCGTTTCAAGCGGTTAGGTTTGTCTAACCTCGTTGCGAGAACAGAATACCATACGCAGTTAGCCTTGTCAACCCTTATTTGAAAATTTTCCGGAACTTTTTTGCAGTAAAGTTTTTTCTGCCCGATTCGTGCACCCTGTACAGACACAGCTGGCTAAGGCTGTGCAAAATCCACCCGTTTCCTCTTGCTTTTGACCGATATCTTTGTTATTATAGTTCATGCAGCACTGCAACTCCACATCTCGCCGCTGCTTTTTGGCAGCAGGGCGGTTCTCAAGGGTGCAGTGTGTCCAAGGAGGCGCTTTGACAAATTTTTGTTCAGAGCTGCTCCGATCAGTCCGCCCCCAGAAAGCCGCCAACAAGGAGCGGCTTTTCAAAGGCTCAATAGTTAGGCTATGCTAACCAATGCATAGAATGGAGCAAGGAGGTTCCAATGATCAATTTTGAACAGTGGGAAGGCTTTGAGGGCCGCATCTGGAAAGAGGAAGTCAATGTGCGCGACTTCATCCAGAAGAATTACACTCCCTACGACGGCGACGAGAGCTTTCTGGCCGGCCCCACCGAGGCGACCGACAAGCTGTGGGGTGCCCTGCAGAAGCTGCAGAAAGCCGAGCGCGCCAAGGGCGGCGTGCTGGACATGGAGACCGAGGTCGTCAGCGGCCTGACCGCCTACGGCCCCGGCTACATTGACGAAAACCTGAAGGATCTGGAGCAGATCGTGGGCCTGCAGACCGACAGGCCCCTCAAGCGTGCTTTCATGCCCTACGGCGGCATCAAGATGGCCGAGCAGGCCTGCACCACCTACGGCTACCAGCCCAGCGAGGAGCTGCACAAGATCTTTACCGACTACACCCGCACCCACAACCAGGCCGTGTTCGACGCCTACACACCCGAGATGAAGGCCGCCCGCCACACCCACATCATCACCGGCCTGCCCGACACCTACGGCCGCGGCCGCATCGTAGGCGACTACCGCCGCGTGGCTCTGTACGGCATCGACGCCCTGATCCAGTTCAAGCAGGAGGATCTGGCTAACTGCGGCGACGGCACCATGACCGATGACGTCATCCGCCTGCGGGAGGAGATCGCCCGGCAGATCAGCGCCCTGAAGGGCATGAAGAAGATGGCCGAGGCCTACGGCTGCGACATCTCCCAGCCCGCCAAGAACGCCAAGGAAGCCTGCCAGTGGCTGTACTTCGGCTATCTAGCCGCCATCAAGACTCAGAACGGCGCCGCCATGAGCGTGGGCCGCATCTCCACCTTCCTGGATATCTATATCCAGCGAGACCTGGACAAAGGCATCCTCACCGAGAGCCAGGCCCAGGAGCTCATCGACCACATGGTCATGAAGTTCCGTATGGTCAAGTTTGCCCGGATCCCCAGCTACAACCAGCTGTTCTCCGGCGACCCCGTGTGGGCCACCCTGGAAGTGGGCGGCATCGGCATGGACGGCCGCAGCATGGTCACCAAGAACTGCTACCGCTTCCTGCACACGCTGGAGAACATGGGCCCCGCCCCGGAGCCGAACCTGACCGTGCTGTACTCTTCCGCCCTGCCGGAGGCCTTTAAAAAGTACGCCGCCAAGGTGTCCATCAACACCAGTTCGGTCCAGTACGAGAACGATGACGTGATGAAGCCCGTGTGGGGCGATGACTACTCCATCTGCTGCTGCGTGTCTGCCACCCAGACCGGCAAGGAGATGCAGTTCTTCGGTGCCCGCGCCAACCTGGCCAAGTGCCTGCTGTACGCCATCAACGGCGGCGTGGACGAGAAGAGCCACGAGCAGTGCGGCCCCAACTATGCGCCCATCACCGGCGAGTACCTGAACTACGACGAAGTGCTGCCCAAGTACGTCAAGATGCTGGACTGGCTGGCCGGCCTGTACGTCAACGTGCTGAACCTCATCCAGTATATGCACGACAAGTACTACTACGAGGAAGCCGAGATGGCACTCATCGACACCGATGTGCGCCGCACCTTTGCCACCGGCATTGCAGGCTTCTCCCACGTCATCGACTCCCTGAGCGCCATCAAGTACGCCAAGGTCAAGGTGGTGCGGGATGACACCGGTCTGGCCACCGGCTTTGATGTGGAGGGCGACTTCCCCAAGTACGGCAACGACGATGACCGCGCCGACGAGATCGGCGTGTGGCTGCTCAAGACCTTCCTGGAGATGATCAAGAAGCGCCACACCTACCGCAACTCCGAGGCCACCACCTCCATCCTGACCATCACCTCCAACGTGGTATACGGCAAGTACACCGGTGCCCTGCCCGACGGCCGCGCCGCCTTCACTCCGTTTGCTCCGGGTGCAAACCCCAGCTACGGCGCGGAGCAGAACGGCCTGCTGGCCTCCCTGAACTCGGTGGCCAAGCTGCCCTACCACTGGGCACTGGACGGCATCTCCAACACCCAGACCATCAACCCCGAGGCACTGGGTCACAGCGAGGGCGAGCGCGTGGAGAATCTGGTGCAGGTACTGGACGGCTACTTTGATCAGGGCGCACACCACCTGAACGTGAACGTCTTTGGCAAGGAGAAGCTGCTGGACGCCATGGAGCACCCCGAAAAAGAAGAGTACGCAAACTTCACCATCCGTGTGTCCGGCTACGCCGTCAAGTTCATCGACCTGACCCGCGAGCAGCAGATGGATGTCATCTCCCGCACCTGCCATGCCGTCCTGTAATCCGGTCGGCTATGTCCACTCGCTGGAGAGCTTCGGCTCGGTGGACGGCCCCGGCGTGCGCTTTGTGGTATTCCTGCAAGGGTGCGCGCTGCGGTGCAAATACTGCCACAACCCGGAAACATGGGCCGAAGGCGGCACCGAATGGACCGTGGATGCTCTGTTCCAGCGGGTGTGGCGCTACCGCAACTACTGGGGCAAAAAGGGCGGCATCACGGTCAGCGGCGGCGAGCCGCTGCGCCAGATGGACTTCCTGACCGCTTTCTTTGAGCTGGCCCGTTCCAAGGGCGTGCACACGGCACTGGACACCGCCGGGCAGCCCTTCCGGCCAAAGGACCCGGCCTACCTGGCCGACTTTGACCGCCTGATGGCCTCCACCAGCCTGGTCATCCTTGATTTAAAGGAGATCGACCCGGAGCGCCACCGCCGACTCACCGGCAAGGACAACGCCAACATCCTGGCCATGGCCCGGCACGTCTCCGACCTGGGCGTGCCGTTGTGGATCCGCCATGTGCTGGTGCCCGGCCTGACCGACGACGAAGCCGGTCTTACCCAGATGGCAGAGTTCCTCCGCTCCCTAAAGACCGTGCAGCGGGTGGAGGTACTGCCCTACCACACGCTGGGCCTGTTCAAGTGGCAGA
>OLHE01001209.1_pt1 | contig 17417 bp, 24 predicted proteins | sample 1605821 | NCBI WGS metagenome assembly OLHE01 (sample SAMN03283250) | human gut metagenome | biome: human-associated habitat; material: feces | host: Homo sapiens | place: USA | collected 2013
AATATGATAATGGGAGTTCAACAAGAATTTACTAGAGAATTACAAATAAATGGTGTTGGTTATAGGGTTCAAAAACAAGGAAATAATTTAAATCTTTCACTTGGATATTCACATCCTGTAATTTATGAAGCACCAGAAGGAATAACTTTTGATGTTCCAAATGCTAATACAATTATTGTAAAAGGAATCAATAAAGAATTAGTTGGTCAAACAGCAGCAGATATAAGAACTAAAAGACCACCAGAAGTATATAGAGGCAAAGGAATTAAATATGCAGAGGAAGTTATTAGACGTAAAGTTGGTAAAACTGGTAAATAATTTACAAAAATGTAAATGTTTTATATTAAAAAAATTATTAGTTAAATTTAATATAGTTTTTATAATATACTAATTACAAAATGTAAATTAGAGCTATAGTAAATAGAGAAAGGAGTAGATTATGGTTTCAAAAACTGATAGAAAAAAAGAAAGAGTAAGAAGACATATAAGAGTTAGAAACAAAATATCTGGAACACCTGAAAGACCAAGATTATGTGTATTTAGAAGTAATTCTAACATTTATGTTCAAGTTATAGATGATGTAAATGGAAACACTCTTGTAGCAGCTTCAACTTTAGATAAAGAAATAAAAGAAAAACATGCAAATAAAGTTGCAGCTAAAGAAGTTGGAACATTAATAGCAAAAAGAGCAACTGAAAAAAATATAAAAGAAGTAGTTTTTGATCGTGGCGGATATATATACCATGGAGTTATCAAAGAAGTTGCTGAAGCAGCAAGAGAAGGCGGTTTAGAATTTTAAAAACATAAACGGAAAATAGAATTTTAAAAATATTTTCTAACATTGGAAAAAAGGAGGTTAACATGGAAGAAAAGCAAGAAGTTGAATTAAAAGAAAAAGTAGTTGCTCTTAACAGAGTTACAAAAGTTGTTAAGGGTGGTAGACATATGAGATTTTCTGCAGTTGTTGTTGTAGGAGATGGAATGGGTCATGTTGGAGTTGGAAATGGTAAAGCGGCTGAAGTACCAGAAGCAATAAAAAAAGCAATCCAAGATGCTAAAAAGAATTTAGTAGAAGTTCCAATAGTGGAAACTACAATACCACATGAATATATAGGAAAATTTGATAGTGCGAAAGTAATGTTAAAACCAGCAGTAGTTGGTACAGGAATTATTGCAGGAGGTAGCGTAAGACCAGTACTAGAACTTGCAGGATATAAAAACATTCGTACAAAAATAATAGGAACAAATAATCCAAGAAACGTAGTATATGCTACATTAGAAGCTCTTAAATCAATGCAAACAGTTGAATCTGTTGCTGCAAAAAGAGGAAAAAGAGTAGAAGACATATTAGGATAAAAATATGTAATAGATATATATTTAAGGAGGTGCAAAATGAAAATCGAAGAATTAAAACCAGCCATGAAAAAAGTTAAAGCAAGAAGAGTTGGAAGAGGAATTGGTTCAGGTCTTGGAAAAACATCAGGAAGAGGCCAAAAAGGTCAAAAAGCAAGAACTGGTGGTGGAGTTAGACGTGGATTTGAAGGTGGTCAAACACCATTATATAGAAGATTACCAAAAAGAGGATTTACAAATATTCATGCTAAAAATTATACAGAAGTAACATTAACAATGCTTAATAAATCAAAAGCAACAGATGTTACAGCTGAAAGTTTATTAGAAGAAGGAATAATTGGAAAAATCCAAGATGGAATAGTAGTATTAGCAACAGGAAAATTAGAAAAAAAATTAAATGTTACAGCTGTAAGATTTACAGCTAAAGCAAAAGAAAATATTGAAGCTTTAGGCGGAAAGATAGAGGTGATTTAGTTGTTTAAAACAATAAAAAGTGCACTAAAAACACCCGATATAAGAAAAAAGCTTTGGTATACATTACTTTTGATTATACTTTTCAGATTGGGTTGTTATATTACTGTACCAGGTGTTGATAATCAAGCATTAAATGATTTAATGGGAAATAGTTCATCAACACTAACTGGTATGATAAACCTAATTTCAGGAGGAGCCTTTTCTAAATTCTCGATATTTGCAATGAGTATAACACCTTATATTACAGCTTCAATAGTTATACAACTTTTAGGAATGGTTATACCATCACTTGAAAGATTAACTAAAGAAGGTGGAGAAGATGGAAAGCAAAAAATTAATAAATATACAAAATTATTAACAATTGTGTTAGCTTTGTTTGAAGCAATTGCGGTATATTTATCTTATAAACCTTATAATGTATTTGCAGATGGAAACTTTTTAACAGCATCAATGATTGTTTTTGGTTTCCTTGCAGGAACATCATTACTTATGTGGCTAGGAGAGCAAATAACTAATAAAGGTATAGGAAATGGAATTTCTTTAATTATCTTTATAGGAATTATATCAAGATTACCATCAGTTGTTGTTACAATATATAAATTAATTGTAACTTCATCTGGATTTAGTACAATAGGATTTTTAACAGCATTTGGAATAATAGTTGGTGCAATAGTATTAATTGCAGCAGTTGTATATATGCAACAAGCTGAACGTAGAATACCAGTACAATATTCTAAAAAAGTTGTAGGTAGAAAAATGGTTGGACCTCAAAGTACAAATATACCATTAAAACTTGCAATGGCAGGAGTTATGCCTATAATATTTGCATCATCATTTTTAACAATTCCAGCTATGATATCGCCATTATTTAACCGAAATATAGAAAGTGCATCAGGTTTTTGGAAATGTTTATATAATTTTTCAAAAGCAACATCATCTTCAAATGTTGGTTGGGGATACACTATAGCAAATGCTCTTGTATATTTAATCTTAATAGTAGGATTTACATTCTTCTGGACTTATGCTATGACAAATCCAGCTGAAATCTCTGCTAATATTAAGAAAAATGGTGGGTTTATTCCAGGAATAAGAGCAGGAAAACCTACAACAGAATATCTATCAAATGTAATTTCTAAAATAACATTATTTGGAGGCTTTTATTTAGCAATAATTGCTATACTTCCAATGCTACTTAGATTTACATCACTAGATATAACTTTTGGAGGAACAGCAATATTAATTGTTGTTGGAGTTGCAATAGAATCAATTAGACAATTAGAGTCACAATTAGTTATGAGACATTATAAAGGATTTTTAGAATAAGATAAAGAAATAATGTAGTGTAAGTGCTACATTATTTTTTTTGTATATAATTATTAATTTGTAACATAATATATATGATAATTTGTGTGTAATTAAAGGAGAAAATATGAATAAAAAAAATTTAAAAAAAGATGATAGAAAAGAGAATACAAGTTTGTATGGAGAATTTATAACTTCATATTTTGCATGGATGCCACCTTCTATTCAAAAAGAGAATGCAGAAAGGCTAGAAAATATAACAAAGCCAAATAATAAAGAAAAGAACTAAAAAAGAGAGAAAAAAAGAGAAAAACATAATTAAAAACAAAAAAATGAATTATAATATGCAAAAAAATGCTTAAATTGAAACTTGAAAAAATATAAAAAAGTAGTATAATGTCAATTAAGGTCAAAGAAAGTCAAAAACAAACAAGAGGTGATAATGTGAGAGTATCAGATATAATAGAAGAATTTATAAAAGAATTATTTGAAGATGATAATGAAATAGAAATACAAAGAAATGATTTAGCACAAAAATTCAATTGTGTACCATCTCAAATAAATTATGTAATAGCAACTAGATTTAAACCTGCTCAAGGCTATTATGTAGAAAGTAGACGTGGCGGAGGAGGCCATATTACAATCCGAAAAGTGAACAATACTAAAGAAGATTATTTAATGCATATAATAAATAATATGGGCAATTCAATTTCAAATAGTGAAGCAGAAATTTTAATAAGTGATTTTTTAACATATAGTTTAATAAACAAAAAAGAGGCTAAATTATTAAGAGTTGCAACAAGTGATAATGTTTTAAACATTCCAAAACAATATAGAGATTTATTAAGAGCTAATATATTAAAAAATATGTTATTAAATTTAACTTAAATAAAAAAAGAAAGGGTGATTTTTATGTTATGTGAAAATTGTGGAAAAAATAATGCAAATGTTAAATATACACAAATAATAAATGGAGAAAAAAAGCAAATGTTTTTATGTGAGGATTGTAGCCAAAAATTAGGAATTAATGACCTTCATTTTAATATGCCAATAAATTTTACTAATTTTTTAACAGACTTTTTTGACGACATGAAAGATATTACACTTATGCCAGAAATAGCAGGTTCAAAAAGCATAAAGTGTAATAAATGTGGACTAACATGGGACGAATTTTTAAATACAGGAAAATTTGGATGTAGTAATTGTTATGATGATTTTGAATTTAAAATTGATCCAATTTTAAGAAGTCTTCAAGGTGCTACAAGACATGTTGGAAGATTAGGAGATGTTGTAAAAGGAAATAATGTTAAGCAAAATTTAGATGACAAAATGGAAGTAAAACAAGAAAGCAAATTGGATAAATTAAAAACAGAACTAAAAAAGGCAGTTAAAGAAGAAAGATATGAAGATGCAGCAAAAATTCGAGATGAAATAAAAAAAGAAGAAAAATAATATAACCTAAAATAAGTTAATGAAAGGAAAGTGATAATATGAATTGGTATTTGCAAAGTGGAAAACAAAGTGATGTAGTATGTAATACCAAAATAGAGTATTCAAGAAATTTTAGAAACTACAAATTTCAAACAAACAATAAATCAGAAATAGAGCAAATTGAAAATGAAATAAAGTCTAAATTACCAAGTTTAGGTTATGGTCTAAAATTTTGCAAATTGAAAGATATGGATAATTTAACAAAAAATTCTTTAGTTGAAAAAGGTTTAATAAACAAAAATATGGCTAAAGATAAAAATGAAGTATATTCAATTTTAGTAAATGATGAAGAAAATATATGTATAATGTTAAATGAAGAAGACCATATAGAGCTTCAAGTGTTTAGTGCAGGAATGGATTTAGAAAACAATTTTAATTATGCTAAAGAAGTTGATGAGAAAATAGAAAGTCTATTTGATATTGCAAAAAGCGAAAAATATGGTTATTTAACAACTGTTCCAACAAAAGTGGGAACACGGTTTAATTGCAAAAATAAAGCTACATTTACCAGGACTTACTAAAACTGGAAACATGAGACAAATTTTACAAGTTGTAAATAGTTTCGGAGTAAACCTATATGGATTAAATATGATAAATTCTAAAAATATAGGTGATATGTATGAACTTGAAAACAAACAAACATTAGGCATAACAGAAGAAGAAATTATTAAAAACCTAAAAATTATAACAGAAAAGATTGTAGAACAAGAAAGAACGGCAAGAAAAATGCTAGGAAAAAATCAAATAGAATTAGAAGACATGGTTTATAGAAGTTTTGGTATTTTAACCAATTGTAGAAAGATAAAAAAACATGAAGCTTTAGAATTACTTAGTGATGTAAAACTTGGAGTGGATTTGGGTATAATAAAAGAAATTGACGATAAAAAAATATGTGAATTATATTTTTACATAAATGAAAGCAATTTACAAAAATATTATGGAGAAAATTTAGACACTTATAGTAGAGATATAAAAAGAGCAGAAATGATAAAAAAAATAAGTAAAAAGGAGTGATTTTTATGATATATAAATTTACGGCAAGAGCCAAAAAAGCAATTGAACTTGCACAAAATGAAGCAATGGCATTAGGGCATAGCTATATTGGCAGTGAGCATATTTTATATGGACTAATTAAAGAAGGTGCAGGTGTTGCAAGTAGGGTTCTTGAAAATCAAGATATTACACCAGAAGATGTAGAAAATAAAATTATAGAAATGATTGGAAAAGAGGCATTTTCTCAAATAGAAACATTAGGCTTTACACCAAGGTCAAAGAAAATTTTAGAGAACAGTTTTATAGAGGCAAAAAAATTAGGTTATGATTATATTGGAACAGAGCATCTACTTATGGGAATATTAAGAGAAGGAGATAGCATAGCAGTAAGAATTTTAATAGACCTAGATGTAGATTTACCAAAAATTTATAATGAAATAGTAAATGTAATAAATGAAGTAGAAGATGTAAAAGGTCAATCTGGTGGAAATAGAAATGCAAAAAGTAGCTTTAATTCTACACCAACATTAAATCAATTTGGAGAAGATTTAACCAAAAAGGCACTAGACGGAAAGTTAGATCCAGTTGTAGGAAGAAATGTTGAAATAGAAAGGGTTATTCAAATATTATCAAGAAGAACAAAAAATAATCCATGTTTAATTGGAGAACCGGGAGTAGGTAAAACAGCAATAGTAGAAGGGTTAGCACAAAAAATAAATTCAGGTGATGTACCAGAATTGTTAAAAAATAAAAGAGTTGTAAGTATGGATATTTCAGGAATGGTTGCAGGAGCTAAATATAGAGGAGACTTTGAAGAAAGAATAAAAAAGGCTTTAGGAGAAGTAAAAAAAGCAGGAGATGTTATTTTATTTATTGATGAAATACATACTATAGTTGGAGCAGGGTCTGCAGAAGGTGCAATAGATGCAGCAAATATTTTAAAACCTATGCTTGCAAGAGGAGAAATTCAATTAGTTGGTGCTACAACTATTGAAGAATATAGAAAATATATTGAAAAAGACACAGCTTTAGAACGTAGATTTAGTCCTGTTACTGTAAATGAACCATCTGTAAAAGATACAATTACAATATTAAAAGGCATTAGAGATAAATATGAAGCACATCATAATGTTAAAATTACAGATGAAGCTATAGAAGCGGCTGTTAATTTGTCTGTAAGATATATTAATGATAGATATTTGCCAGATAAGGCGATAGACTTAATAGATGAAGCCTCTTCAAAGGCAAGACTAAAAACATATACAGAGCCAGATAGCTTGAAAAAAATGCAAGAAGAAATTGAAAGATTAGATAAAGATAAAGAAGAAGCCGTTATTAGTCAAAAATTTGAAAAAGCAGCAACTTTAAGAGATGAGGAAAAAACTTTAAAAGAAAAATTTGAAAAAGAGCAAAAAAAGTGGAAAAATAAAAATACAAAAACTATGGTTACAATAACAGAAGAAAATATTGCAGATGTAATAGCTTTATGGACAGGTATTCCCGTTAAAAAAATTACAGAAGATGAAAATGAAAGACTTCGTAATTTGGAAAAAAGTTTACATGAAAGAGTAATTGGTCAAGACGAAGCGGTTGAAGCTGTTGCAAAAGCTATAAGAAGAAGCAGAGTTGGTTTAAAAGACCAAAATAGACCAATAGGATCATTCTTATTTTTAGGACCAACAGGAGTTGGAAAAACAGAGCTTTCAAAAGCTTTAGCAGAAAGTTTATTTGGAGATGAATCTAGTTTAATCAGAATAGATATGTCTGAATTTATGGAACCACATTCTGTTTCAAAACTAATTGGTTCTCCTCCAGGATATGTTGGCTTTGAAGAAGGCGGACAATTAACAGAAAAAATAAGAAGAAAACCATATTCTGTAATATTGTTTGATGAAATTGAAAAAGCACATCCAGATGTAATGAATATGTTGCTTCAAATATTAGATGATGGTAGATTGACAGATTCAACACGGAAGAACGGTAAACTTTAAAAACACTGTTATTATAATGACATCAAATATTGGTGCAAGATTAATAACCGATAAAAAACTTTTAGGTTTTTCTAATGAAAATAAAGAAAATAATGTTGAAAAAGATTATGAAACAATCAAAAAAGAAGTTATGGGAGAACTAAAAAAAGAATTTAGACCTGAATTTATAAACCGTATTGACGAAATTATTGTATTCCATAAATTAAATGATGACGAAATTTCAAAAATTATTGATATTATGCTTGAAGAAGTTAAAAAAAGGTTAAATAACCAAAAATATCAAGTAGAATTTGATGATAGTGTTAAAAAATTTATTAGTAAAAAAGGTGTTGATAAAGCATTTGGTGCAAGACCTTTAAGAAGAACAATTCAAAATTTAGTTGAAGATAAATTAGCAGAAGCAATTTTAGATGGAGTTATGAAAAAAGGACAAAAAACAAAAGTTGAGGTTAAAGATGGAAAAGTAATTGTAAAATAAAACATGAATATAAACCTTAAAAAGGTACATAATATTAATACAAAAACTTTAAATTTTTAAAGAATAGCTTGAAGGTAAATTGTACCTTGGAAAGGAATGATATTCAAAATGGATAAAAAACAAAAAATTAATTGTACGGTTGAAAGTTGTAAATACAACAATTGCAAAAAACAAATTTGTGAATTAGAGGCTATAATTGTTAGTCCGAAATTGGGAGTTCATTCTGAAACTCCAGACGAGTCTGAATGCTCAAGTTATGAATGTCAGTAAAAATAATTTCTTACTTAATGTAACACTTTTAAGTTTAAAAGCAAGGTTAACCTTGCTTTTTTGCTTTATATATAGTAAAATAGTTAAGAAAAAGAGAGAAAGGGTTGAAATTAAAAAATGAAAAAAGTAGAACTATTGGCACCAGCGGGAAGTTTTGAAAAAGCCAAAATTGCATACTTATATGGGGCAGACGCAGTATATTTAGGAACGGCAAGTTTATCTTTAAGGTCAAGAGCGGCAATGGATGATAATGATTTAGTTAAAACAATTGAATATGCTCATTCTATTGGAAAAAAAGTATATGTTGCGATGAATATATATGCATTTGATACAGACTATGTTGAAATAGAAAAAATGTGCAGAATGCTTGAAGAAATAAAACCAGATGGAATAATAGCTGCAGACCCAGGAGTAATTTCAAAAATTTTAGAGCTAGCCCCATCTGTGCCTGTAAATATTAGTACACAAAGTAATTTAGTAAGTTTGGAAGCATGTAAATTTTGGTATAATCAAGGGTGCAAAAGAATGATTATGGCAAGAGAATTAGATAAAAATCAGCTAAAATATATAATGGAAAATAAACCAGAAGGAATGGAAATAGAAGTTTTTGTACATGGTGCAATTTGCTTTTCATATTCTGGAAGATGTTTTTTAAGTGACTTTTTATGTGGTAGGTCTGCAAATTATGGAAGTTGTGCTCAAAGTTGTAGATGGTCATATAATTTATATTTAGAAGAAAAAAATAATCCGGGTAATTTAATGCCTGTAGAAATAGATGAGCATGGAACTAGTATTTTATCTTCAAAAGACCTATGTTTAATTAATGAACTTCCAGAATTATTAAACATGGAAGTAGATAGCCTAAAAATAGAAGGTAGACTTAAAACAGAATACTATATAGCCAGTATTGTAAACATATATAGAAATGCTATAGATGATTATTATAATAACCCTAAAGATTATAATTCAAAAAAATATATGAAAGAAATAGAAAAAGTAAAAACACGTGGACTTACAACATTTTATTTTAATGATAGAAATAATAAAGATATTCAAGAATATGAAGGAAAACAATATAATACAAATTATGAATTTGGTGGAAAAGTAGTTCAATATGATAATGAATTTTCAACAATAGAAATAAGAAATAAACTTACTGTTGGAGATGAAATGGAAATATTGGTACCAAATCAAATAGAACCGGTAGGGTTTATTATTAAAGAACTTTTGGATTTTGAAACAAATGAAAAAATTCAAACGGTAAACCCGGGAAAGCAGGGGCAAAAAGTAAAAATAAATTTACCAATTAAATGTGAAAAAGATTGGATAATTAGGAGAAAAAAATTAATTAAACAAGAGAGGAACGATTAAAATGTATAATGAAAAGCTAAAGCCAATGTTAGAAGATATTGAAAATAAGGAAACACACATTGCTGGTGGAAGTGTGGTAGGAATTGTTTTAGCTTGTACAAATTCTTTAATAGAATACATATGTAATTTGACAATTGGTAAACAAAAATACATAGATGTTGAAGAAGAAGTAAAGCAAATTTTGCAGGAAGCGGAAAAATTAAAACAAAAGAATTTACAGTCAATCGATAAAGATAAAGAAGTTTTGGAAGAGATTTTAATAAGATATAAAAACAGAAAAGAAAAACCTAAAGAATATGAGGAAGCAAATAAAAAAGCTGTAGAATTCTGTTTGGAAGTAATGAAAGATGCAATGAAAACATTAGAACTTACAGATAAAATTAGTAAGTGTGGGAATAAAATGCTTTCAAGTGATTTCAAAATTTGCAAGTATTATGCAATTGCGTCAGTTAAAGCAAGTATTGTAAATATTGAAATTAATTTAGAATCTATACAAGATGAAGAATTTAAGAAAGAAAAAAAAGAGGAATATTGTGCTTTAAGAAAGGAATTAAATTAAAAATGGAATTATTAGAAGGGAAAGAGGTTGCTGAAAATTTACAAAAAAATTTTATTGAACGAATAGAAAAAATAAAAAAAGAAAAAAACATTATTCCCAAACTTGCAGTTTTAGGAATTTCAGGAGACAAAGCAAGTGAAATTTATATAAAGAAAATAGAAAAAAATTGTATAAAATATGGAATAGAATTTATTTTAAAAATGGCTTCTACCCAAGAAGAGTTTAAAGAAAATTTTGAACAAATAAAAAAAGATAGAACGGTAACATCAATAATGTTTCAAGAACCATTACCTAAAAACATAGCAAATTTAATAAATGAAATACCTGCAAAGCAAGATGTTGAAGGTATTGGAATTCAAAATATGGGAAAACTTATGCTAGATAAAAAGGATGCTTTAATTCCATGTACAAGTAGAGCCGTTATAGAGACAATAGATTTTTACAATATAGATGTAGCGGGAAAAAAAGTAGTAATTGTTGGAAGAAGTAACATTGTAGGAAAACCATTAATTCCACAGCTATTGAAAAAAAATGCAACAGTAACAATTTGCCATTCGAAAACCAAAAATTTGGCTAAAATATTAAAACAAGCAGATATTGTAATAATGGCAATAGGAAAGGCAAAATTTTTAAAAGCAGACATGATAAAAGATAATAGTATTTTAATAGATGTCGGAATAAATTATGAAGAAGGAAAAATTGTAGGAGATATAGATTTTGAAGATGTAAAACAAAAGGTAAAAGCTATAACACCTGTACCAGGCGGAATAGGAAAAGTAACAAATGCAGTATTGATAAGTAATATAATATCAAGTTGCGAATGTAATTAGGAAGGTGATAATATGCTTGAAAGAATAAATAGTATAGAAGATGTAAAAAAATTAAAACAAGAGGAAAAAAAGGAATTAGCAAAAGACATAAGAAAATATATTATAGAAGTTGTTGCAAAAAATGGAGGACATTTTGCATCTAATTTGGGAGTAGTAGAACTTACTATAGCTCTTGAAAGTGTATTTAATTTACCAAAAGATAAAATAATATGGGATGTTGGACATCAGACCTATGTACATAAACTTTTAAATGGAAGAAAAGAGGCTTTAAAAAAGATTAGAGAGATGGGAGGAATTGCGGGCTTTCCAAAAGTTTCTGAATCTGAAACAGACTGTTTTAATACCGGTCATAGTAGTACTTCAATTTCTGCAGCTATGGGTATGGCAAAAGCCAGAGACCTAAAAAATGAAAATAATTCAGTAGTTGCTGTAATTGGAGATGGAGCTTTAACAGGAGGTATGGCATTAGAAGCATTAAACCATGTTGGAAGTAGTAAAACAAAAATGATGGTTGTTTTAAATGATAATGAAATGAGTATTTCTAAAAACATTGGTGGAGTAAATATGCTTTTAAGTAAACTAAGATCTAGAAAAACATATACAATCTCTAATCATTCAGGCAGAAAAATTTTAGATAAAATACCTACGGTAGGGCCATTTATTGTAAAAATGGTTAGAAAGGTAAAAAAGGGAGTTAAGCAACTAATTATTCCAAAAATGTTTTTTGAAGATATAGGTTTTAAATATTTAGGACCAGTAGATGGGCATAATATAGCGGATTTAGAGCTTTTATTTAGTAGAGCAAAAGAACTTAATGAACCAGTTCTAATACATGTTTTAACTAAAAAAGGAAAAGGCTATAAACCGGCAGAGGAAAATCCTGATAGGTTTCATGCAACTTCTCCTTTTGATATAGAAACAGGGAAACCTCTAAAAGAAAAACAAAAAGATTATTCAAAAGTTTTTGGAGAAAAGCTAGTTAAAATGGCAACTAAAAATAATAAAATAGTTGCAATTACAGCGGCAATGAAAGATGGAACAGGACTTACAGAATTTTCAAAAAAATTTCCAGAAAGATTTTTTGATGTTGGAATAGCAGAACAACATGCTTTAACTTTTGCAGCTGGACTTGCAAAAGAAGGAATGATACCATTTGTACCAATATATTCTTCTTTTTACCAAAGAGCGTACGACCAAGTTATTCATGATATTGCAATGCAAAAGTTGCCTGTTATTATGTGTGTGGATAGAAGCGGAATTGTTGGAAAAGACCGGAGAAACTCATCAAGGATTATTCGATATGGCTTTTTTTAGAATAGTTCCAAACCTTACAATAATGGCTCCAAAAGATTTTAAAGAATTAGAAGACATGATGACTTTTGCTGTAAATTTAAAAGCACCAGTTGTTATAAGATACCCAAGAGGGGGAGAAGCAGAACGAAAATTTAGAAGTCATTCATACATATATTTAAAAAGAGCAGAAACATTAACTATAGGCAAAGATGTAACAATAGTAGCAATAGGAAATCAAGTAAGTAAAGCAATGGAAGTTTGTATGAGACTTAAAAAATATGGAATAAGTGCAGAAGTAATAAATGCTAGGTTTATAAAACCATTTGATAAATATGCTATTATAAATTCAATTTTTAAAACCAGGTTTGTTGTGACTATTGAAGATGGAACTTTGGTACGGCGGGCTAGCTACAATAATTAAAGAAATAATTGCAGAAAAAGGTATAAAAGATGTTAAATTAAGAACATATGGCTATTCAGACACTTTTATAGAACATGGTTCAACAAAAGAATTAGAAAAAAAATATCATTTAGATGTTGATCATATAGTATATGATATAAAGAAAAGAATTAATAAATAACATGTGTATAAAAAATTAAAAAAAGAAAAAAATAATATTGTTGCAAGAAATGAGGCGATGATATTGTTTTTTTTGTGTGTTTTATTTGGAATATTTTTACTATTTTGTATATTTATTCTTTTATTATCTTTTGAAATTAAAATAAAAAATTTAGATTTTATGATTGAAAACATAAATAAAAAGCATGTAAATGATAATTTTATTTTTACGTTATACTTAAAATTGCTTAGGATACCTGTTTTTAAAGTTGATGTAACAAAAGCTACATTTCGAAAAAATAAAGTTAAAATTGAAATTAATAAAATGAAACAGAAAATTAGGCAGAAAGAAAAAAAGTTAGACTTTAAAATGATAGCACAATTAAAAAAGTTAAAAATTAATTTTAAATCTTTAAATTTTGTGGTAAATATTGGTACAGAAGACGCAGCCGTAACAGCACTGACAACAGGAGTTTTAGCTACATCAATAGGTATAGCATTAAGAAATATTTTAAACTTAAATAAAGATAATTATTTTAAAGTTATACCAATTTATAAAAATAAAAATTTATTAAAAATGGATTTTAATTGTATGTTTGAAATAAAATTAATAAATATTATTTATACAATATTAGCTTTGAAAAAAGTAAGCAAATGACATTAGATGTGTTTTCGCCAAGGTATAAAAAACAATATATTATCAAATTTTTAGCTAAATATTGATGAGTTGTATTTTGTAATTAATATAGTGTATATTTAAATAAAATTTGGCACATATTATTTATAAAAGATGAAAGGAAGGAATGTGATTTTTTATGGCAGAACATCCAATAGAAGGTCTTATGCTTACTGCAATGAATAGTATAAAAGATATGATTGATGTAAATACAATTATAGGAGAACCTATACAAACTTCAAACAATATTATAATAATTCCAATTTCAAAAGTATCTTTTGGTTTTGCAGCAGGGGGAAGTGAATTTAAAGGGGAAACAATAGATGAATATAACAAAAGAGACAAAGATGAGCAAATTCAATATAGACTACCTTTTGGTGGTGGAGCAGGTGCGGGAGTTACAATAAACCCAATAGCTTTTTTAGTTGTTCAACAAAATGTGATAAAACTTTTACCAGTTGACCATTCAAATACATTAGATAAAATTTTAGATTATATGCCAGATTTAATTGAAAAAGCAAATTGTATGATAAATAAATGCATGCAAAATAAAAAAGAAACTACAGATAAAATTATAAGCCATATGAAGAAAAAAAGTGAAGAAGAAAAAAAGGAAAACGAAAATAAAAAGCAAAGTGAAGTAATAGAAAGAATTGCTAAAAAAGAAATAAAAATAGAAGATGAGCAAGAATAAAAAATTATTCTTGCTCAAAATATGCACAATCTGACTTGTGGCAAGTTTGACTTTCTTTACAAACAACATCATAAGTGCATTCACCATTTTTTTGATATTTGCACTTTTCTAAACAAGGTATCATTATAAAAACCTCCAAACTCATTGTTTACAGAAATATGCAATTTTATACATATAAAAACTATTTTTCAGAGTATGATTTGCAATATTTTTTTATTGTGCAATTTTTACAATCAGCATTGCGAGATTTACAGGTATATCTGCCATGCCAAATAAACAAATGATTTACATCTTTAAAATATTTTTTGTCAATCTGTTTAATTAAATCTTGTTCTATTTTACTAGGGTCAGTTTCATTAGAAAGGCCGATTCTATTAGAAATGCGTTTACAATGTGTGTCAACAGCAATTCCGATTGGCAATTCCAAAAGCTTCAAGTAGAATAACATTAGCACTTTTTCTACCAACTCCAGCAAGAGATAGAAGATCATTCATGTTTGAAGGTACTTTGCCATTAAAATCAGACAAAATTTGGTTTGCACATTTTTTTATATTTTTTGCTTTATTTTTATAAAAACCACAAGGATGTATTAAATTTTCTAAATCTTTTATATCAATATTTGCGAAATCTTTTATGGTTGTACATCTTTCAAAAAGTTTTGGTGTAGTTAGATTAACTCTTTCATCTGTGCATTGAGCAGAAAGGCAAACTGCAACAACTAATTGAAATGGAGTGTTAAAGTTTAAGCTACATTTAGCATCTGGGTATGTATTTTTTAATATATGTATTAAATCAGTTATATCATTTTTTTTCACAATATTTACATCCTTTCATAATGTACGCTGTCGTTTTAACCATAAATTCTGTAATCAATATCAGGAAAAATGCTGTCTTTTTTTTCAATTTCTAATAAGAAGTTTTTGTCAATTTTATTTTCTTTAATTTCATTATAAAGACGTGTTAGCCTGCCAATATGGTCTTTTATTCGTCTATGAGCATAATCAACCATTGTATTATTTGTGATAATAAATAGCCAATCACTACTTTGAGCGAGTAATAGTTCACGTGCCATTTGATTTAGAGCACGAACTTTTAATTTAGTTTCTCTATAATCTTTTTTAGATGTAATTGTTGATATCGATTTTTTTTCTTTTTTTAGTTTCTGAATTTCATTTTCATAATTTTTTAAAACATCATAATCTTTAGAAAATCTATAAGCAAGTTCACACATTCTGTCTCCTGCAACATGAAGGTGCCTGTGTGCATAATCATTTGAGGGATTAAGCCAAACTTCGCTATAGCCATTTGCTCCCCAACTTGACCTACATGGCTCACATTGTTGAATTTCAGGGTATTTATCCATATATTCAGATGGAGTAATTAGTTCAAAATTACATTCATCATAATATATTTTTTTAAATAAAATATATAGCCAATAAGGACCTTCATACCACCAATGTCCGTATAATTCGGCATCATAAGGGCATAGTATAATAGGCGGTTTATCCATATATTTAGAAGCATTTTCAACTTGCTCAATTCTGCTATTAAAAAAGTGCCCAGCTTGTCTTTCTGCTGAATCTTTTGCCCATTGAAGATTATAAACATCTTTAAATTCAGTTTTTCCAGTAATTCTATAGTAACGAATTCCAGTATGAACTCTTACACCATTATGAGCAATATAAGGTTTTATATAATCATAATCAATATCATAACCAATATCACGGTAAAATTCTCTATAATTATAATCTCCAGGGTAACCATCTATAGAACTCCAAACTTGCATTGAACTTTCAATATCTCTACCAAAAACAGTAAACCCTTGAGGAGAAACAATAGGTGCTAAAGTTCCATAAATAGGTGTTGGATTAGCATATAAAATTCCGTGAGATTCCACAATTGCATATTCTAAACCAAATTCTCTTAAATATTTATCAGCTTCTGGAACATATCCGCATTCTGGAAGCCAGATTCCACGAGGCTTTCTACCGAAAAATCTTTCATAGGTTTGAACTCCAACTGCAATTTGAGCTCTTACAGTTTTTTCGTTTACATATAAAATTGGAAAATACCCATGAGTTGCACCACAAGTAATTATTTCTAAAACTCCAAGATCTTGAAAATGCTTGAATTGTTCTATCAAATTACAATTAAATACATCTTTAAAAAGCCTTAAATCTTCAGAATATTTGTTAAAATAATAATGAGATAAGTCGTTTATTCTTTGGTCATAAGTAGTTCTTTTTATTTCTTTTTCAGAAAGTTCTATTAATTTTTCAAGGTATTTAATATATTTTTTTTGTAATAATTTGCTGTCAAGCATTGAAAGCAAAGGTGGGGTCATAGACATGGTAATTCTGAAATTTACTTTTTCATCTACTAATTTTTGAAAGTTTTGTAGTAGAGGTATATATGTTTCTGAAATTGCTTCATATAACCATGATTCTTCTAAATAGTCATCGCTTTCTGGATGATGAATAAATGGGAGATGTGCATGTAGCACAAAGCATACGTATCCTTTTTTTTGCATTTTTTAATCATTTCGTATAGAAGTCTATACGCTCCTTTCATTAGTTTTTATTTATAGAAAAGTTATAAATAAATTTAATTTGGGTTATGGCCATTTAATAAATCTAAAATTTGTGGATAAATGGTGTAAGCATTTTGCTTCCAATTATCAGAAATAGATTTTGCATTTTCATTAGAACCAGCACATGTTCTAACTTCAAAAATTGTTTTATTATTTTCTACAATTTTGCATTTTACAGTGTATGAATGTTCATTTTCTGGTATGTATTCTGTAATAATTGAAGATTCGTTGGCAATATCATTAAATTTATTTTTTAATATTGTATCTGCTTTTAATTTTATTAAACCTGGCAAAACATCAACTGTAAGTTCAAGAGAGTGTTTGCCATCTGATGTGATTTCATATACTGAAGAATTATTTTCTTCATCTTTAGTGTAAGTTCCTATAAGTTTAGAGTCAACAAGATCAGAAAGAATTTGTTTAAAATAAAAATAATTTATATTGTTTATTGGAGAAATTAATTTAAACAAATCGCTTTCAGTAACATCACGGC
>OLHE01001214.1_pt1 | contig 17357 bp, 15 predicted proteins | sample 1605821 | NCBI WGS metagenome assembly OLHE01 (sample SAMN03283250) | human gut metagenome | biome: human-associated habitat; material: feces | host: Homo sapiens | place: USA | collected 2013
TAGGCAATGAGTAAAACTGGTACTTATCCATTGCAATAATCTTAAGGAGTGACAAATTTATGAACGCAGTAGGTATCGATGTTTCAAAAGGTAAAAGTATGGTTGCTATTATGCGGCCTTTTGGCGAAATTGTTTCCACACCCTTTGAAATTAAACACACATCCAGTGACATCAATTCGCTTGTAAAACTTATCAAGTCTATCGAAGGTGAGTCCCGAATTGTAATGGAGCATACCGGACGCTATTACGAAGTCCTTGCCCATCAACTTTCCGAAGCAAATCTTTTCGTTAGTGCCATTAACCCAAAGCTTATCAAGGATTTTGATAACGATTCCCTTCGTAAAGTCAAAACAGATAAAGCTGACTCTGTTAAAATTGCCCGATATGCACTTGACAAGTGGCAAAATCTGAAACAGTATAGCGTTATGGATGAATTACGCAATCAACTCAAAACCATGAACCGTCAGTTTGGCTTTTACATGAAGCACAAGACGGCTATGAAGAATAACCTTATCGGCATCCTTGACCAAACCTATCCTGGTGTTAATACTTATTTTGACAGTCCTGCACGTAGTGACGGCAGCCAGAAATGGGTCGATTTTGCATCTACATACTGGCATGTAGACTGTGTCCGTAAAATGTCCATAAACGCTTTTATTGATCACTATGAAAACTGGTGCAAACGCAAGAAGTACAACTTCAGCAAGTCAAAAGCTGAAGAAATCTATGGAAAAGCAAAGGAGCTTGTTCCTGTACTTCCTAAGGATGACATTACAAAGCTTATTATCAAGCAGGCAGTTGACCAACTTAACAGTGCTTCTATTACTGTTGAGTCGCTACGCACTCTCATGAACGAAACTGCATCCAAGCTTCCGGAGTATCCCGTTGTTATGGCAATGAAAGGGGTTGGAACGTCACTCGGTCCTCAACTGATGGCTGAGATTGGTGATGTTTCCCGTTTCACTCACAAGGGTGCCATTACTGCTTTTGCCGGTGTAGACCCTGGTGTTAACGAATCCGGCTCTTATGAACAGAAAAGTGTTCCAACTTCAAAACGAGGTTCTTCTGACCTCAGGAAAACACTATTTCAGGTAATGGATGTCTTAATCAAAACACATCCACAAGATGATCCTGTGTATCAGTTCTTAGACAAAAAACGGGCTCAAAAGAAACCGTATTATGTCTATATGACTGCCGGTGCTAACAAGTTTCTACGCATCTACTATGGACGAGTGAAAGAATATCTTGCATCTCTTCCAGAATCTTAATTATCTACTATACCTTTCAGACCAGCACTGGTGTGGTGGTCTTGTTTTGATGTCTAATTTTCAACCTGTATAAAATTTTCAAAGTTCTTTCATTTTAGCCTTGACTTTTTATTTGCAGGCTGTTTTTAGTGTTGATCTTTTTACCGGATATAGTATTTTCTTCTTTCTCAGCTTTTAAAATAGCCTCAACAAGCTCTTTCTCGCGGTAAGCGTCTTCAACAACAACTTCCTCAATAACTGTGGCGATATTGCCCTCCTCGAGTGACTTTTCATCTTTTTTCAGTACAATTTTCCACTCTCCAACCCATCTTTGAGCGATGCGGAAGGCTGTAATGATAAAGCACACAAACGGTGCCGCCTGCACATAGTACATAGGGATACCGCAGGCAGGACTGACCTGACCGCTTTCTATCGTATTTTTCAGATATATGAATGAATACGGTATCAGATATACGAAAAACACAAACTCAACTGTTAGATTGAGTACCTTCCAGAACGCTTTTCCTCTCCTTGGAAAAAGCTGTATAAACTGGTCAATTTTTATAGATATGCATTTTCTGGTACAAAGGCTGACACTTAAGAAAGCCGACCATATGAAAAGATACCTGGTAATTTCCTCCGACCATGATAGTGACATGCCAAGAACGTATCTGGAAAACACCTGAATACCCATTATAAGCGTCATTGCTATAAGGAAAATGACCATCAGAATTTCTTCAAGATATTCGTCCAGATAGTGCAGTATTTTCTCCATGTAATATCCCCTTCCTTCGAAAATCACGTTTTTATTTTAGCAAATTAATAACGATTTTTCTACTTTATATACGATAACATCACAATTTTCATTTTATAGCAAAATATACAAGAAAATATCTGTTGTATAAAAAAACCGCCAAGCCTTGTAATAACAGCTTTGGCGGGCAAATAATAAATCATTTAAGATTAGTAGAGAATCATTGCTACAATTACTGCTGCGATTGAACCTACCATAGGAGCAAGAACAGATGTAACGAATACATACCAGTAACTCTCTGCAAGTGAAAGCTTCATCCAGCGAAGCTGTGCAACCATTCCTCCGGCATTTGGAAGAGTATTCATACCTGTTGCACATGCAGGTGCAAGTCTGTGAAGTGCTCCGGCATTTGCTCCTTTTGCAAGAAGTCCATCTGAAAGATGCTCGAAGAACATTGCAATAGCTGATGTTCCACTTCCGAGGATACCTGCAAGTACGTTTAATCCGATAAACTCTGTAATATATGGATTCATCTTGATTCCCATTACAAAATCGATGATTGAATTGAATCCTGGGCATGCCTGAAGTACGCCTGAGAATCCAAGGATTGCTGCCGCCATAACTGTTGCACCAACACCGTTATTTACACCTTTTTCAAGGATTTTTGTAACTGATTCAACCTGTTTGTGGCAAAGAAGTACGATTGCTACAGATCCAACAAACATGCTGAGTACTACTACAGCGTTTGTGTTCATATCTGTAAGGTTAGAAAGTAAAAGTACAAGTGCTACTACAAGGATAAACGGGATAAGTGCTACAAAAAAATTAGGAAGGTCATCTCTTGTAGGAGTGACCTTTACCGGCTGTGACTCATCCATAGCTGTTCCCTCTTTGATAGCCGCTTTTTTAGCTGCGTGTACCATATAAAAATATCCAACACCAAAGGATACAAGGAATGCTACCCATCCAAGGATTGGAGCAGATCCCATTGATGTACCGAGATACTGTGCAGGCATAATGTTTGTGATGTTGATTGCGAATGGAATCATTGCAGAACATGTAGCTCCGATAAAGATGATTCCAGGAATCATTCTGTATGGATATCCTGCTTGTTTCATCATGATTGTAGCGATAGGAGCAAGTACGAAAAGTACTACGAATCCAGATACACCTACGTATACGAAAACAGTTGTAATAAGCGCGATTGAAAGAATAACTCTTTTAGCACCCATTTTCTCAGTGATAACATTTGCAATTGACTCAGCACATCCTGATGCAGCCATAAGTTCACCAAATACGGCACCGATCACAAGTACAAATACATTGTTCTGAATGAATCCGACATAGCCTGTTGCGTATAATGTGAGTGAATCCCACCAGTTCATCCAGCTTGTTAAAATAATGATAAATGATACAAGGATTGTAGATGTAAATACATCAAGCCCTTTCCATATTGCGATTACAAAGATTACCGCTGCTGCAAGTAATCCTATTACAGATATTGCTGTTGACATTTTTTCTATTCCTCTCCAACGATTTTGATTTTTCCAAGTGGCTTACGATATGGATTTTTTCCATCGAAAAACTGCTTGTCTAAGAAATCTATACATTTTTCTATATTGGCATCTGCCTTTATTACCTGAGAACCATGTGGTTCATTATCAAAAAGCTCAAGCTCTACGCGATCCTCTCCACATACTGCTTTAACTTTTTCATACATATAAGAAGACTGGTGATAATCTATAACAAGATCATTTGTACCGTGCTGAAGCAGCATTGGTGGACAGTCCTCTTTGACATGACTTATAGGGCTTACTTTTGCAGTGCGTTCAGGATATAAAAGCGGATTGTATCCTAAAAGAGCTGTAAACATTGAGTCGTTGCCCTTTCCATCATTTGGCATCATGCCTTTTCCTGCACCTGTTTTGTTTCTGATATCTGCAATATCAGTTCCAAACTGCTCTGCAGAGCAAAGCTCACTTATTGTGTACCATGCGATTGCACAGTTTACTTTTGATGAAGCTTTTACTCCAACGCTTAAATCATCCATATCCTCTTCATCGCCTGTTACTGCAAGAAGCTGTGTAACAGTTCCTCCTGCCGAGTTGCCCCATACTGCGAATCTGTCAGGATCGAGATTTAACTCTTTTGCATTTGCACGTAAATAGCGAATTGCAGCTTTTCCATCGATAAGCTGTGCCGGCCATTTTTCTTCGTGGTAGAGTCTGTACTCTACTGTTGCAACTGCGTATCCCTGTGTTATAGGCAGACACATTGATTTGATATAATGTGTTCTCTTGTGCCCCGCCGCAAAAGCACCACCATGGAATACGATTACCAGTGGATATGGACCTTCTCCGTCTTCCGGATAGAAGATGTCCAGTATCTGATTTTCTGATTCGTCTGCATATTTAAGATCAAGAGCTGTTTTGTGAAACTGTGTTATGTCCATCTCAGGCTCTGATGCAAGATATGCTTCTCTGTTGCTAATTACTGCCATATTTATTCTCCTTCGTTTATTCTTTATCCACTTAACGTCATAAAGTGCTTTATTCATTAAAAAAGCCCATTGCACTTTTTACATGCAACAGGCTTTTACATAATGTATAATCAATTACATGCTCTTATGAAGTAATCCAAGTACTGTAGACAGATCCTCTACTCCCATCTGTCCCGGTGCAGATGCTTTCTTTGCTGCTCCGAATGTCATGGAAGATCCAAATACTTCTCCGCAGAGACGGCTGATAACGCCTGTTCCTGCCATAGACATTGTGATGACCGGTCTGTCTGCGTAGTCTGTCACCATTTCCTCTGTCGCTGCAAGAAGAGTTAAGACCTCTCTCTTGTTCTGTGGCATAACAGCGATTTTTGGAATGTCTGCGCCCATATCCTGCATTTTGCGAAGACGATAAATGATGTCAGACTTTGCCGGAGTTTTGTGGAAATCATGGTTAGATGCAACTACCTTTACACCTGCTGCATGAACGCCGTCGATGATTTTTTTCACGATCTCGTCACCTGTGAAAATTTCCACATCAACAAAATCAACATATCCGGTCTGTGCTGCTTTGATATTAAGCTCTGCATATGCTTCCGGCTCAATTGCTTTCTCGCCGCCCTCTTTGGAAGTACGGAAAGTCATAAGGATTGGAATATTTCCAAGTGCCTCACGAAGCTCTTTTAAAACCTCTTCTACTTTGTCGAACTCAAAAACATGCTCAAACCAGTCCACGCGCCATTCAACAACATCAACCGGAATGGAATCAAATGTTTTTGCTTCGTCGATAATATCTTTTTTTGTAACACCTACGATAGGTACGATGATCTTAGGTGCGCCTGCACCGATCTCGATATCTCTTACTTTAACTGTATTCATTTTCGTCACCTTTCTTCTTAAATCCTTAGAGTCCGCAGCCTGCGGACTCTGGCTCTTAGTTCTCAGCTTCTGCCTGCTCTACCATTTTTGCATAGCGGATATTTACGAACAATCCAAGAAGTACACCGATTGCAGTAAGGACAATGTTCATAACCATAACCTGTGCTGGCTGCATTTTAGATGCTGCTGTAAGGATTGTGTAGTTGCAAAGTGAGGATGCGATCATAACAAGTGCTGTAACAGTTCCTTTGATTTTCGGGAATAACATATTGCATACAGATGTTGCGATCTGTAACAGTCCGCCTGCTCCTGCCCAGCCGATGATGAATGCTCCGGCGATCATAAGTGCTTCACTCTTGCCTGTTAATACAACGATCAGTGTTACAAGACAGATGACCGGATATACCACGATAAATCTGACATCTTTAATTTTTCTTGTCAAAAGTGCTGTTACAATAAGTGCAAGCATTGTTCCTGCAGAGTAGTATGTCTGCATGATAGATGGATCTGCCCAGCCGACATTCTCTTTTGCAAAGTTCTGTGCACAGTTTAACCATAACTGGAATGTACCTGTACATGTGAATCCAATCAGGATCATTGCCACGGACTCGATAGAGAAATGGGTATGTTTTAAGCTGTCGATCAGTCCCTCTTTCTTTCCGGCTGCCTTCTGGTCTGCATCTGGAAGTGGGAAGATCATTACTAATACTAAAAGTACAATATAAGCAATTCCGCAAATATAGAACAACATATTATAAGAAGTAAGTCCTGCTGCTGTTGTTGCTACTGTCGCGCCAAGTACAAATGGTAAGATCATCTGTGCGATTGCGATGAAGAATTTGATTCCCATAGTTGCAACGCCCGGTGCTTTGTAAATAATCTCGGAAACTGCCGGATAAATACCTGTGTCAAGGAAGGAGTTTGCAATACCACCAACGATTGCACATACATATGCGATCTGGTATCCACCGTTTGTTCCTGCGTTGAATGCAAGTGCAAGTCCGATCAGGTAGATCGCATAAGATCCACTACCGATTGCTGTGGAGATACGACGTCCAAGCTTATCGGAAAGAGGTCCTGCAAATGGAAGGGCGATTAGACGTCCAAGTCCAAGTGCTGCGGAAATTGCTGTAATTGCCATTGCTTCTACGCCCCAGGATGCTGCAAGAGCTTCCTTGATCACTGCCTGTCCTAAAATAGAACATCCGACACCGTGAATGAAATAGTTTAAATAAAGGATCAGAGCGCTAGGTAAATATTTTTTATTCATCTCTTTTCTCCTCGTGATTTTAAAATAAATAGTTTATTCGGTATCCTGTGATTAATCATCGTATCTGATGTTTAATACTTCTTTCATATGCTCGATCGGCATATCTTTTCCTGTCCAGAGTTTGAATGCTGCTGCACCCTGGAATAACATCATTCCAAGTCCGTTCATTGTCTTGCATCCAACTTCTTTTGCCATCTTACGCATGGTTGTCTCAAGTGGAGAGTAAGGTACATCTACAACGATCAGTTCCGGACGGAAGAAGGATTTGTCAGGTACAACGGACATTCCCTCTAAAGGTTTCATGCCAACACCGGTTCCGTTAACAAAAATATAAGAATCTGCCATCTCTTCTCTTAATTTTTCTTTGTCATCCAGATCGTAAAGAGTTGCTTTGCAGTTTGTTCTCTCGTTGATCTTCTTTACTGTCTCTTCTGCGTTTGCCCAGAATTTGTCATGAATATTGAAAATAGAGATTTCTTTTACACCGTCTAATGCAGCCTGGATCTCGATTGCTGTTGCAGCACCGCCGGCTCCTGCGATTGTCATTTTCTTTCCGATCACATCGATATCGTTGTCTTTTAATGCCTGCATGAATCCGATACCGTCTGTGATGTGTCCTGTTAAAACACCGTTCTCATTTACAATTGTGTTAACTGCTCCGCAAAGCTCTGCTGCCGGAGATAATTTATCAAGATACTGTCCTACAACTGTTTTGTTTGGCATGGAAACGTTTGATCCAACCATCTTTAATGCACGGATACCTTTTACAGCATCTTCCAAAGTGCTGTTGTCAACTTCAAATGCAAGGTATGCGTAGTCAAGTCCTAAGTAAGCGAATGCTTCATTGTGCATTGCCGGTGAACTGGAATGTCTGATTGGGTAAGCCATTAATCCGATAAGTTCTGTGTGTCCTGTAATTCTCTCTGCCATAATTTTTACTCCTTTTCCCTAAAAAAACGATTATGTACGTAGTTGATATTGTTGTGATTTTCTTGTTTCTAACTCGTCTGCCCACTTCGTTAAAAACTTAACAACCTCTGATAAGGATATTATACAATGCTTTTTTTGATACATCCAATGCTTATTTTGTGCTTTTTTAATAGCTTTAATCTATTAATTAAGGTATAATATTCACAAATTCAGCACATCTTTTTTGTGACTCATAGATATTTTCTATTAATTTAAGGAGATTTATGCATGACACTTAATCAATTAGGATATTTTTACCAGGCAGCCGTGTTACAACACTTCAATCAGGCTGCAGAAAAAATGAATATTTCCGAGCCGAGTTTAAGCCGTTCCATCTCTTCACTGGAAGACGAACTCGGTGTGACTCTTTTTGAAAAAAGAGGCAGAAACGTGATTCTGACAAAGGCAGGTGAGATTTTTTTAGAACATGCCACACAGATTTTAGATGATGTGAAACGTGCGGAGAACAAGATGCACCATCTCGCCACCGACGGTGGGCATATCGACATTGCCTATGTATCCCCTCTGGCAAGAGAGTATATTCCGCGCACTGTCCGGAATTTTCTCTCACTTGAGCAAAACAAGAATATCACCTTCAATTTCAATCAGGATATCACATCCGTGAATATTGAAGGCTTAAAAAAAGGTGCCTATGATCTGATATTTGGCTCCTACTCTGCCAACGAACCAAATATCGAGTTTGTTCCTATTATAAAGCAGGAAATCGTCGCCATCCTCCCGGCCGGTCATCCGCTGAGCCGCAAAGAGGCTTTGCAGGCTGCTGATTTTGCTGACTATCAGGTGCTTGGATACAACCGTCATTCCGGTCTTGGCAAGTACACACGCAGTTTCTTCAAAGAACACGGGATTGCACCAAATTTCATCTGCGAATCCCCGGACGAAAACGGAATTGCCTCCCTTGTGGCACAGGGGTTTGGGATTGCACTTGTCGCTGACGTTGACACCATCTACCGCGACGACATCTGTATCCGCCCCCTGATTTCAAGCGAATCTTTCTCCCACACCGTCTACATGGGCTATATGCGCGGCAAATACCAGTTGCCGGCTGTCCAGCGGTTCATCGCCTTCGTGAGAAATGTACAGGTGTGATCCGGGTTGATGGCTATATCGGAAACCCGGATATTTGCACGGAAAGAGGAAAACTTTTATTCGCAATCCCGGCTTGCGTAGGAACACTTATTTCTTTCCGTGCAAGTATCCGGGCTTCCTTTTCTACATAACGTCCCGGATCACGCCTGTACACCTCTCACCTGCCCTCGGTCTGCTGACAGACGAATTGGATAAATGACTTTGCCACAGGGGAAAGATAGTGCTTTTTCAGGGTGGCGAGATACACCGACCGCTCGTACACCGGATGGCTGATCTCAAGTGTCTTTAGGTTCAGTGACTTTAAGATTGGGATATCCGGCATGACTGCGATTCCGAAGCCCTGTGCGACCAGACCTGCCATACTGGAGTCCTCCTCCATCTCAAAGGCAACCTTCGGGAACTGATTGATCTCCTCAAACATCTGGTCAATGACCGGACGCAACCCGCTTCCTTTTTCAAAATAAATCTGTGGGTACGCAATTGTGTCCCGGAGATCTACGCTGCCATGGATAGCAAGCGGATGGTCTTGCGGCACTGCCACAACAAGCTTCTGATTTCCAATTTTCCGAAATTCGATATCCGGTTCTCCCTCCTGATAGGAAGAAAACACGATGTCATATTTATCTTCTTTTAATCCCGCTAAAATATCTCCGGTCGTTCCCACCGTAAAATGAAAGTCGATATGGTAATCCGGGTAAGTATCTAGAAAGTTCCGCACCATTTTTGGTGTGAAATTGCTTCCCATTGTATAAATATAGGCAAGATGGATGATACCCTCTTTGCTTCCGTTCAGTTCCCTGGTTCTCTGTACCCCCTCCTCGAGCACTTTTAAAGATTCCTCCACATAAGGAAGAAACAACTTTCCATAACGTGTGAGCACAATATTTCTTCCCTTTTTTTCAAAAAGCCTTGTGCCAAGTTCTTCTTCCAGCTGCGCGATCGCGTGGCTTAAAGACGGCTGCGTGATAGAGAGCATCTGTGCGGCTCTCGTGTAATGTTCTTCCTGTGCTAATATCTTAAAATACTGAAGCTGATTTAAATTCATTGTATGCCTCCATTATTACAACTTTTCTATTTTACCGGATCAAATGCATCTGCTCGATGACCCAGCTTTCCTCTTCCATATGATATTCACTGCCACAATAAGGACATTTTTTCTGCCGTACCGCGTCAAAGCTGCCGCCACAACCCGGACAGGAAACGGATGTGATGGAAAATCCAGGTGCTTCCTGTTTTTCCACATTTCTGCGAAATGTAACATCAATGCAGTCACCGCTCTTTTTCACTTTTCCATGCTCCTCGTAATGGTTTACCCACCAGGTCCGCACCGACATGTGCATAATATTTCCCTCCATGCGGATTCCATTCAGACAGATCCCATTCGTATAAGTCATTTCCAGAATGTCAGAAAAAAGTGGCTCGCGCGCATCTGCACGGTAACAGGCAAGCTCCTCCGGTTTTTCGGCTAATACCGCCATACGCACAAGTGAAACAAGCTGTCCTTCAAATTTGTCAAAAGAAAAATTTTTGTCATAGCGCAGCATTGTGTTTTTGATTTTCCGTTTTGAACTGCCCCATTTTAATATAGGTAAATGCTTCATTCCGTCGTGATCAAAAAGTGTTGCCACCAGACGGATATCCGCAACGATAAATCCAAGAAAACCTCCAACCAGTACCGCAGCAAAATAGCTGGCAAGCAATATGAGGGGCAATGGTTGTCCTCCTCTGACAATATTTGCAATCAACATCACCAGAAATACACCGGACATGGAAAATGTCATCGACTGTCTGAAGATCTGTCCATTTTTTGCGCTGGAATTACTTCTTATAAAGAAAAGATTGATCACTCTTGGAAACAAATCTTTGATCTGAAACACAGTGCCACAGTATGGACACCCCTCCCCTAATTTTGAGACAGAATTCACTGCCCCACAGTTTGGACAGGTCACGCGGATGAACTGGGTCTGCGCCTCATTCGGTGAATGTGCCACGATCTCGTACATCGCCATCTCCGTATCCCGCTCATAAACCGGTCCATTCTCATTTTCAAAAGAAAGTTTTCTGGATACATTCTCATACATCATATCCGTTGTGTACCAGAGAGATTTTCTCGATACCTTGCCTGTTCCGTAGCTGGTTCCTTTGGACGGTACAACACTCTCATGCAGTTTCAGTCCCTTTTTATCCAGACGTTCCTTCTGCAATTTGAGAAAATACGCCGTATCGCCGTCACAGTCCTGCGGTGCAATTCCTTTTTCATACCACAGATTCAATTCCTTTGCAAAACGGTCATACATGCCACGCCCCTTGTCCCACTCCGGAACAAACTCCTCAAACGCTTTATTGTCTTTCCAATACTTCACAATCCATTTCACACCGACCGCACAGAGCACCACCCCGACTGCCAAAAGTCCAAGTTTCAACACAGATGCAATCTCCATTGTCATAAAGGAAGCTGCCAGCACCCCCGCTGCAATAAACGCTGCTCCTTTGAAAAGTTCTCCTCCGTCTGCCTCGCTCGCAGAATCTCTTTTCTGTATACTGATTCCCGAAAAAAATGCCATAACGTTCCCCTCTTATTTTTCCATAATAAATGTACCTCTCCAATTATAAATCAATCTATAGATTTTTTCTATCATTTCCGGGCAAAATAACAATTGGACATTTTTATCATTTCCATATAAGTTGGATGTAACGAGAAGGTCACTTTACCTCTCATTTGTTAAAAATTTAACGTCTGCCCACGTTATTGATTCCTCAGATAATATTTCAAATAAGGAGATTATTTTACGATGAAAACCAAATATCCACATATTTTTGAACCAATGACCATCCGCAGAATGACCGTAAAAAACAGAATCGTCATGACACCTATGGGAACAAACTACGGTGAGCAGAATGGTGAAATGAGTTTCCTTCATATTAATTACTATGAGCAGAGAGCTAAGGGCGGCACAGGTCTTCTGATCGTTGAGAACGCAAGTGTCGATTCCCCACAGGGTTCTAACGGAACAACACAGCTTCGTATCGACCTTGACAACTACATCCCAAGACTTTTCAAATTATGCGAGAGCATTCACAAACATGGTGCGTGCATCGCGATCCAGTTAAACCACGCAGGTGCTTCTGCAATGTCTTCCCGTATCGGAATGCAGCCGGTTTCCGCATCTGATGTACCTTCCAAGGCAGGTGGAGAAATCCCTAGACCTCTGGAAAAAGAAGAGATCCTCCACATTGTAAAAAAATATGGCGAAGCAGCAAAACGTGCGCAGATCTGTGGTTTTGACGCAGTGGAGATCCACGCCGGACACTCTTACCTGATCAGCCAGTTCCTCTCGCCTATCACAAATAAGAGAACAGATGAATTTGGTGGTTCCGCTGAAAACCGTGCAAGATTTGCAAAATTAGTCATCGAGGAAGTCCGTAAACAGGTTGGACCATTCTTCCCAATCTTCGTCCGCATCAGTGCTGATGAGTTAATGGAAGGCGGTAACACCTTAGAGGATACCTTAGAATACTTACAGTATTTTGAAAAAGAAGTTGACGTATTTGACGTTTCCTGTGGTTTAAACGGTTCTATCCAGTACCAGATCGACGCTAACTACTTACCGGACGGATGGCGTTCTTACATGGCAAAAGCCGTAAAAGAAAAATATGGAAAACCTTGTATAACCGTTGGTAATATCCGTGATCCGAAAGTTGCAGAAGATATCCTTGCAAGAGGTGACGCAGACTTCATCGGAATGGGACGCGGACTTATCGCTGATCCTGAATGGGTAAACAAAGTAGAATTCGGCAATGAGTGCGATATCCGTAAATGTATCTCATGTAACATCGGCTGTGCAGGACACAGAATCGGTTTAAACCAGCCAATCCGTTGTACTGTAAACCCAGCCGTTAACACTGGTGAAGATTACATGAAACATAAAGTGAACAAACCTTGCAACGTTGTTGTCATCGGTGGTGGTACTGCCGGTCTTGAAGCAGCCTGTACCGCAGCAGAAGTTGGATGCACAACTTTCCTGATCGAGAAAAAAGCAGAGCTTGGCGGACTTGCTTCCGTAATCTCCAGGATTCCAGACAAAAAACGTCTGGCAGACTTCCCGAACTATATGATCCACCGTGCAAGAAAACTTCACAACTTATTTATTTTTACAAATACAGGTGCAACCGCAGAACTCGTTAAGAGCTTAAACCCGGATATCATTGTAAATGCAACCGGTTCTGTTCCAACACTTCCTCCGATCACAGGTCTGCATGATCTTGTTGACAAAGATGGCACAAATGTTGCAACTGTATTAAAGATGATCGAGCGCCTGAATGAGTATCCAGAAGACATGACCGGTAAAAAAGTTTCCATCATCGGCGGTGGTGCTGTAGGACTTGACGTTATGGAATTCTTCACCGAGAGAGGTGCAGAAGTTTCTATGGTTGAGATGCTTCCAATGATCGGTAATGGTCTTGATCCTGTCACAAAATGTGATACAAACGCCAAAATGGCAAAATACCATGTAAAACAGATGACAAACACTGCTTTACAGGAAGTAAAAAATGATCGTTTCATCGTGAAAAATCCAGAAGGTGAGATTGAGGAAGTTCCATTCGACTATGGTTTCATCTGTCTTGGTATGAGAGCAAACACTCCTGTTTTAAGTGAAATCGAGGAAGCTTTCAGCGATACAAACGTAGAAATCGTTAATATCGGAGACAGCAAGCGTGCCCGCAGAATCATTGAGGGTACAGAAGAAGGTAGAAATATCTTAAACGTACTTGCCCGTCACGATTATTTATAAAATAAACCTGTCTCCCCGGGAGACACTGTCTGCCATCCCCCCTTCCTGGCAGACAGGATAACGAAAGGAACGCCAGTTCCGGCAAATGCCGGTTCTGGCGTTCCTTGTTGTCAGGCTTTATTTGCTGCCACACTGACTAAAACTTTTTCTTCGTTTTATTTGTTCTCAGCATTTATTTTTTTATAAAAAGCTTTTTCTGTATATAACTCATCCCTAAATGGATTTAATTTATTTCTGCGGATCACGCTGAACTGATATATAACTGCTGCTGCATTTACGACAAGTGCCAGTAAGCTCACAATAAAAAATGCTGTCGGATTATGCGTTGTCGGAACCGGTGCGAGTCTGTCTGCAAACTGTGGAACAGTCATGATGAACATGATCCAGAGTGCAAGTGTATGTGCTCTGTGCTCTGTGCTGCAGCCAGCATCCTTTCTTAATGAAAAATGCCGGGATCGTGCAGGATAATAACAGGATCACACCACAATATACAGAATGACTGGAAATACAGTTATATGTATAGGCAAAGTTCCAGAGATCATATCCTAAAATATAGATCCAGTCCATATCCGGCCACATCATATCCTTGCTTTTCTCTTTTGAGATATAAATACCTGTCCATCCACAGATTAATAAAATGTTTAAAATACCTGCTATTCCGTTCATGATATTCCATGGACCGGACATTACCCAGAGATTGTTTATCTTCTCTCCTGAAAATGCATGAAAACTGTACGCCTCAAAATCACGGAAAACTGCCTCGCAGATATTAATGGCAAGGATCAGTGGTGGGAAACAGATCACCCATTTGTGCTTTGTTGCATTTGGAATATAACGGATCAGCATAAATCCAACACATCCTGCAAGTTATCACGGTAGATTCCCTTTTTTCTGATGTAGAAAAAGAAGTCCGCCTGCGCTTAAAACATCTTCAGGAAGAAAAACTCCATCTGCTTCTTTTATCAGATGCCATGAAATATGATTCCGAATTTTTTCACAAATATGCTGCTAACCTGAAATCTATCACAGAACAGGCTGCCAGACTTTTTTCCTCTGCATTTGGAATTGATGATCTGGAAATTGCGGAACAATTCGCCGCTATTTTTATGGCAACACTTGATGGTTTCGCCATTCAGCAGATACTTCATACAATTCCGGAAGATGATACCTCTTATACTGACACGATGCTTGATTTTTTCAAAACATGCGTTTATTCTACATAATCAATATGCTATGATGTCACTCAGATTTTTTGTAGATTCAACCGTATATCTTATTCTATCCGTTTGTATTGATCCACTGCTTACATATACACTTTGCACGAAATCTTCATTTCTATATAGTGCCAAAAAATAAGAATATCCTTGAACATTACTCTTTTCGTGCGAAATTACAGTCATACTTCTAATTTGATTCAGAATTCTATCCACTTCTTCTATACTGTTAATTTCCTTTTTTTCTCCCGTATTTCCATTTGTTACAATTATTTTTGTAATATCATCTTGTACTGCTATTTCAGTACACATCACTATTGCCTCCTGTTCCTCGCTGTTATTATTCTTTATTAGAAAATTCTCATCTGTTATAAATGTCTCACTTTTATCTTCTACGCGAATTTCCCCCGTTACAGGATGCACTCTTATACTAGTTGATTCACTTGTGTCTATTTCTGTTGATGTACACATCTGTTCATTTTCTAATAATGTATCATCTTCCATTTTCACTTTCTCTTTTTTTATTTTGTCCTCATTATTCACCATTTTAATATTATCAGAATTTTTAATTGACATATTAGCACTAACTATTATGCTTCCTAACAAAAAAATAAAAACTATACGCCCAATTACTCCAAATACTTTTTTCAAATTCAAAAATTAACCTCTCATTACAAGTTATCATAAAAAATCATAAGTATCTCAATCTTACCATGTCAAAGACCGCCTACAACCGTTCACCCATAATTGATTTTCTTATATTACTTTATATTTTATCTATATCAACTTCAACAGAATCCTTATCTACATAATCCTCATAACTTTTAATCCTGTCAAAATAACGCAGATAATATTCTCTTTGAAGATTCAGGCTATAATTTATTACATAACCGCTTCCATCTTCCAGTTCAAAAATATAACGAACCATGCCATGATACAGCTCACCATTCTGCAACTCTACATACATCACTTTGGCTGCACTTATATTTTTTTCTGATAGTTTACATAATTTTCCCTTTAAAATTTTATAAACCTCATCGTAATCAAACTGTTCAAATTTCATACCCTCTGCATACATTCCATCAATATTCAGGCGCATTTCATTTATTGTATGCTCTTGTGCATCAAGCAGTATCATTGCATTTCCTTCATCCATATCAAACATTACCTGATCCGCAATTTCTCCGTATTCTATGTGATACTCATCTTCCATATCAACTTCAAAGAATTCCTCTATATTCTGTTTTGCGGCTTTCACGATCAAAAATTCTGTTTCTAAATTCTGATTAAAATTTTCTGTTTTTTCTGCTGTTGTTGATTCAAGACTAAAATCACGTTTTATATAAAAATCTATAATTTCCAGTAATTCTTCATCCGACATTATTCTATCAGGCAAATAAAATTTACTTTCACTAATGCAAAAAAACAACTCTTTTCCGTTTATTTCTGCTTTGCTTTCTACTTTTGAAATACTATGCTTTGGAAACACTCCCTTTTGTTCATAATCTTTCTCTAATTTTTTCAAACGTGCTCTTTCTTCTTCTGATAATTCTCTTGAAAATGAATCCGCATCCACTTCAGCATTTTGCACTTCTTCATTATATGCAAATATCTCATCTGCCTTCATCTCACCCAGACGTTCATTTTTGTAATTTATTGCCGCATAAGTAGTTCCTACTCCAACTACCAGAAAAATTGCCAATGTACAGGCAATTCTCAGCATTCCTATACTTTTTATTCCGTTAGTTCTGGTATTTTCGAGTTCCTTAAGATTTTTTCTTACTTTCTCATGATAGCCATCTGGTATTTGAGGCTTAGAATATGTCAGCTCCATTTTTATATTCAAATCCAGTTTATCTTTCATTTTTACCTCCTAATTTACACTGTCTGCCATTGCTCTCAAAAACTGCCACTTTGCTCTGCTTCTAATATATCTTTTAATTTTTCTCTTGCCCTTGCCAATCGTGATCTTACGGTTCCTTCTGGTATATTTAAAATCTTGGAGATTTCTCTTGTTGAAAACTCCTGTTCATAATACAGAATAATGACTATACGATATTTTTCTTCTATTCCCATTACCTTTTCCCACAATCCATGGTCAGAATTTTCATTTTTCGCTGCAATTTCTTCTACTGGTTCTTCAAAAACCAATCGCTTTTTTCTTTTCAGATAAGTGTAAGCTTTATTGGTCAAAATTTTCATAATCCAGTATTTGAATCTTGCATCGTTTCTGAGCTGATATCTTGCTTCGAAAGCTTTTACAATTGTTTCTCCAACTATATCCTGCGCATCCGCCTCATTTTTACATATTGATAATGCCAGATAATACATATCGTTATGGTATTTCATAATCAGGTTTGCAAACTTTTCTGTATCTGTTTTCCTCAAGAATTCTTTTCTCCGTTCCTTAGGTTCGTATTTTCGCTTTATCACGATCTATATAATAGACGATTCAACTTTTTATTTTGCTCCCTATTTTCTAAGAAAAAAATAAATTTCTGTTAAATGTTTTTTATACAAAGAAAGTGTGAAAAATACTTTCCTATTTTTCACCTTAAAAATTCCTCCATTCTACTACAATATATTTATGGTTAATATCCCTTACAGCCAGTAAGGAATTATCC
>OLHE01001240.1_pt1 | contig 17083 bp, 19 predicted proteins | sample 1605821 | NCBI WGS metagenome assembly OLHE01 (sample SAMN03283250) | human gut metagenome | biome: human-associated habitat; material: feces | host: Homo sapiens | place: USA | collected 2013
TATTGAACCGCTTATTTTTCAATAAAATAAATTTTCAAAACATATAAATTACAATTTTGCAAATAGGTAGATATATAGTAATTTGAAAGTGAGGATTATATGAAAAAAGATATTATTAAATTTATATTATTAACCTTAGTTATATATAATATAATACCAATTATTAACAAAATAGTACCCGAAAGTACAAATTATACTTTTTTGAGTGATTTATGGATTGTTTATCCGTTGTACTCATTGATAATATCAGTGCTATTTTGTAAAAAGTATGGCTTAAAAATAATGGTGTCAATATTGTTAGTTTTATTATTTATTCCAACAATGTTTATATTTTATAATGACTCAGTTCTGATATTTATATTTATATATCTTATATTATCAATAATTGGATGTTTTATAGGTAATAAAATAAAAAATAGTTAGTCAAATTACAAGTTATAGATTAGTTTGAAATATAGCTAATCTATTTTTATGCCCTCTTTCCCCATCTTGATTTTTTCCTTTATTTTTTATATAATTTATCTACAATTATTATTTATATTTTTAATTGTCGGAGGATTAATATGAGAGATTTACAAATTGCTTTTGATTTAAAAGCTCAAAGTGAATATTTTATAAAATATAAAAAGGAAGAATATACAGACAAATTATTAAAGTCATATAGAAAAGAAACTAAAAATAAAACTAAAAAATTCTATATTTTTGAAAAGCAACAACCGACTCCAGAAAATATTGGAACATTTTTACTCGCTTTCTTAAATACAGATTTTAATGATATTACTTCTTGTAAAGATTTTATATTTGAATATTTGTATGTTAATTTGTTAGTTAGAATAAATAAAGATATTTATACAGAAAGTGAAATACATGGAGGTAATACTCTTATTACAGATATCAACAATACAAATTTTGATATTATTTTATCTGAAGAAGAAATAGAATATTATTTTGATAAAATATATTCTAAATTCAAAAATGACTTTTTAGAATATCAAAAAATATATAGAGCTTTAGCAAATTTCAAATATTTTGAATTACTACAACAAGATATGTCTAATAAAACAAAAGAAGATAAATTAAAACTAAAGGCAATAAAAGAAGCAAGTAAAACAGAAACTTACAATACTTCTCTTTCGACTATTGCTTCTACTACTTTAGATTTAAATGTTAATTTTAATTTGTTACCATTTTATACAGATAAAAACAAAGAATATATTATAGAGAATATTCCTTATTACTTTTCTTCTAAAATGTATTATGATATTTTGTTTATATCTTTTAGAGAATTTGCATCTTCTAAGGAGAAAATACAAGTTCAAGCTTGTCAAAACTGTGGTAAATATTTTATACCACTAACTGCACATGATACACTATATTGTGATTCTTTATTTGATGGTAAAAGGACTTGTAAACAAATTGGAACTGAAAAAGCATACTTAGAAAATCTAGAAAAAGATAATCTTTTAAAGATATATAGAACTAGAAGTCAAACACTTTGTAATCAATCTAGAAGAATTAAACTAAATTCAAAATCTAAAGCACCTGAAATGTACGAATGTTTCAAAAGAGAAGGTCCTACACTAGCAAGAAAATATAAAAAAGGACTAATAAGTGCTGAAGAATTTAAAGCTTTTCTTGATAGTACATATTTAAAATAAAAGCATTAAAATCAATTTCAAAGTGCAAATTTTGCACTTTGAAATTGATTTTTTCTAAAAAATGTTAAATTTATAAAAATAACATGCAAAAATGCGCCTTATTTTAAAATAAGATGCATTTTTTTATTTAAATGCATCTTATTTTATTTTTAATTGCATATTTGCGCCTTATTTTATTGAATTAAATCAACTAATTCTTTAAAATAATATTTAACATATCTATCTTTTCCTTCCTCTGGAATTATAATTCCTTCATTAACTAATTTTTTTATATATCTATTTATTGTTGCATTATCTATATTTGTTTTCTTACTAACTTCTTCATGCAGTCTTGAACTTTTAAATATTGGTGTTTTAAATAATGCATCTAAAACATAAATACTGTTTTTGCTATTAATTATTTCGTTTATTTTTGTTTTATACTCATCATATAAATTTTGTAGTTTCTTTATTTTTTCAATATTTCTATTTGCTTGTTCTTCAACTGCATTTAAAAAGAATTCAATCCATTCCATCCATCCCTCTTCATCATCTGTAACGGAATTTAATTTGTCATAATATTCGTCTCTATTTTCTTCGAAATATTCACTAATGTATAATACTGGCCTATTTATAGTTTTTTTATAAAATAAAAATAGTGGTATTAACATTCTTCCTATTCTTCCATTTCCATCTTTAAATGGATGTATTTTTTCAAATTGAACATGTATGATTGCTGATTGTATTAAAGATGATTGCTCTTCATAATTTACTATATAGCTTTCAAGATTTTCTAAATTATCTATTAATTTTTCTGGTGTAACTGGTACAAAAGATGCTGTTTCGATTGTACTTCCTGGTTTTCCTATCCAATTTTGATCTTTTCTAAATTCTCCTGGATTCTTATCTTTTCCCCTTGCACCATTTAATAGTATTTTGTGTATATTTCTTATCATCCACAACTTAATTGTATTTTTATCTTTTATTTCATTTTCAGCATATTCAATAGCTTTATTGTAATTTGTAATCTCTATAAAATCATCATATTTATTTTTTATCTCTGTTTTTCCATCATCAGCTTCTAATTCTAATATTTCAGTTAAAGTTGCTTGTGTACCTTCTATTTTTGAACTTAAAACAGCTTCTTTTTTTGTCAATGGATTTAAAAATAAATCCCTACTTATATTCTTTTCTTCTAACATACCATCAAATTTAGATACGCTTGAACTTGCTGATATTAACTTTTTTGCTATTCTATTATAATTTATCTCTTTTTCAAAAGGTAATTCTCTTGCCATATATGGTTCCATCTCTCTCATCTCCTAAAACGCATTATATCATTTTTTTGCGCCTTAGTCAATAAATCTTTTTAATATTATATGCTTTTATTTAATTTAATATACTTTCATTTTCTATATGATTCTTGCAAAATTCACACATATACCCTACACTTCAAAAAATTTTTTAAAAATATCAATTGTTGGTTAGACTCTTGAATTGCACCATAGTATAATTAATATATACAATCTTTATATTTCAATCTCTACTAGTAGATTGATGTACTCTCTCCCACACGGAAAGGAGGATTTTATGGCAGGGAGTATAGAAAAAAGAGGTGACAACACATATAGGTTAGTGTACTTTTGTGGTAAAAACCTAGATGGTAGTCCTGCAAGACATACAAAAACTGTTCATTGTACTAAGAAAGAAGCAAAAGTTGAACTTGCTAAGTTTGTTGCAGAGGTTGAGAAAGGAAATGTTATTGAGGGTAACTCTATTACATTTGAAGAATTTACAGAAATATGGAAACGAGATTATGGCTCTAAAGAACTTGCTCCAACAACTTATGCAAGATACTTAGCTATATTAAAAACTAGAATTCTACCATACTTTGGTAAGTTTAAACTAGATAAGATTAGACCAACAGACATTATGAAATTCTATGATATGCTTGAAAGTGATACACAGATTAGAAGGCTTAAAAATAACAGAGGCGAAAGGCTTAAAAAGCCATTATCTAAAAAAACTATTTTAGAACACCACAGACTTCTTCGTGCAATGCTACACAAAGCTGTATACTGGCAACTAATTGTAAATAATCCAGCAGAAAGAGTTCAGCCACCACGAGTTCATAAACCTAAAAGAAGATATTATGATGATGAGCAATGTAAATTTTTATTAGAGCATTTGGAACAACTAAATGCAGATAATATTAAATACAAGGTAGCTATTATCATAACAATATTTACTGGAGTGAGACTTGGCGAACTTATGGGATTAGAATGGGATGATATTGATTTTAGAAATGGAATCATTAGTATTAATAAGGCTAGTCAATATCTAGCAGAAAAAGGAGTATTTACTAAAGACCCTAAAACAGAAAGCTCTGTTAGAGAGGTAGCAATACCCACATTTGTAATTTCTTTGCTTGAAGAGTATAAGTTATGGTATGAAGAACAAAAATCACTTTACGGAGAATTGTGGCACGATTCTAATAGATTATTTGTACAAGCTGATGGCAAACCTATGCATCCAGATACAATTAGTAAATGGTTTGTAAAATTTGTAGGAAACATCGGTCTTCCCGTAATCAACTTTCACGGGTTAAGACACACAAATGCTACGCTTTTAATATCTCAAAATATAGATATTGCGGTTGTAGCAGCAAGATTAGGACATGCACAAATTACAACTACATTAAACTTTTATGTGCATCCTGTAATATCACACAATAAAGTTGCAGGAAATGTGCTACAAAATTTATTGTTAGCACCAAAAAATTGAAAAAAATGATAAAAAGCAAAATGATGATTTTTACTGAAATATATAGTATTTGAAGGTTATAAAAAGTTTGATTTCTCCCCAAAATCTCCCCATTTGAGTAAAAAACACCAAAAATTGGAGAAAAAAACTTGCAAAGATACACCTAAAATACCCGAAAGAAATTGTTAGCGAAGCGATATTTCTTTTGGAAGAGGAGCAGTAGCGCCAAGGCTTTGGCTGTTTTTTTGAACAAAAAAACAGCTAGCCTTTTAGCTAACTGCGACGTGGTTGCGGGGGTAAGACTCGAACTTACGACCTTCGGGTTATGAGAACTAGCGGTCAAATCCCGTTATTTCCATAGAATATTAAAAAGTGCTATTCTGTAAGGTTTCAGAACAACACTCTTTTTATTATTTCTCTTTATTTCCATTGTTTTTCGTTTTGGTTGTGGTCAAAAAAGTGGTCAAATTATGGTAATCGTCTGGTGAGACTTCATCTATATCGTTAGCTTTCTTTTTATCTAAAAAACTAATCGGCCTATATTTTTTGCCTTTTATTTCAATATAACCATTTTCATTTCCTTCATAAATGACTGCTCTACTTATTTCATCGGATGTGTCATCAAAAACATATTCAATAACATACATTCCATGTTTTAAATATATCTTTGCTGATTCGTCCCATAAAAATGAATTTGCTTCTCCTAAATCAGGACAATATACATCAATAAGTTCAAATTCTCTATTATTAATTAATACACTTGTTGATTCACCTTCTAAATTAAAGCTAGGGTCTTTTGTAATTGTTTTTAAACACTCTATTAATGATATATGCTCTCCAACTCTTGGGTAATCTGCTTCGGCAAAATTTTTTATTCTTCTTCTTAGTTCTTCATTCATATTATTTCCTCGCTTTCTAAACTATGGCTTCACTAATTATATTACCGCAATCTTTACACATTATATCTGGATCTTGCTCATCTGCACTTTCATTTAATAATGTTCCTGTTAAATGTATACCTCCACATATTGGGCATACTGCTAATTTATATCCGATAGGAAGTGGTACACATCTACTAAATTTTATAGAATTATGTTTTTTCATTTTTTTACCTCCTCGATTTATCTTAATTATATTATAAACCGATTCGTATATTATGTGAAATACAAAAAAATTATAGAATTATAACCAAAGGTTATAATTCTATTTTCTTATTTGTTTTCTCTTATAAATTTTACTAATTGATTTAATTCTTTAAACTTATTTTTTTTATTTATATATATACCATATTCTATCGGTGGAATTTTAAATTCTGTTGTCAACTCTGATATTTCTTTATTATTCAATTCTTTTTCTATATATTCCTTACTTATAAGTCCTATAATTTCATTATCATCCTCAATAATATCCAACATGGCATTATATGTAATATATTTTGCATTTACTAATTTGTCTTCTTCAATTTCTAGTGCTTTGAGAAAATTATTGGTTGTTGCAGACCCTTTTCTAGGCAAACATATTTGCATACCTATGATATCTTCAATTCCAATTTGCTTGCCTAATAATTTTGAATCATTATTAACTACTAAAATATCTTGAATTTCTCCAACCTTTATAAATTCTATTTTATTATGATTATAGTTATCTGTTTTTTTTGAAATAATAATATCAAGTTTTTCATTTTCTAGTTTAGCTATCATATCAGATAAATCTGGAGCTAACATATTTATTAAATCTGTATCAGATATATTAATTGTAATATTCTCATTAATATTAGAAAATTTAGTTAATATTTTACTAAACATTTTGTACATACTTACATGTACTCCTAAATTTATATTTCTGTTTTTTCCATATTTAACAAAAATACTATTTAGCGTTTCTACCGCTTCTTTTGCTTCTTCATATATTTTTTGACCATCAGAAGTTAATTCTATTCCATGATTAGTTCTATTAAATAATCTTAATTCAAGAGCATTTTCTAAATTTTTAATGTGTTTTGTAACAGCTGGCTGAGAAATATTTAATTTTTCACTTGCCTTTGTTATATTTTTCTCGTTTGCAACAATTGTAAATATTCTATATAATTCTAAGTCTACCATATTTAAATCTCTCTTTCTACTTGTTTTTGGTCTAATAAATATTCTTCTCCTACTTTCATTGTTGTTGCTCTATATGGCATACGTTTCTCAAATTCCTGACAAACTTCATCTGATGTACAATGTGCTAAATAAACTCCTTGTACATTATTATTTTGCATATATGATATTGTTTCTAAAGTACTTTCATCCACATTCTTTAAGTGAAAACCTCCTATAACTGCCAGTATATTTCTTTCACCTGTTATTTTTTTTGCAAATTCAACCGTATTGCATATTCCACTATGTGCACAACCTGATATTACAATTAAACCTTTTGAAGTCTTTATTGCAATCCCTGTGTCATCTATTGCTGCATCATCAGTACCATCTTCTTTTGTCATTGGAAAACTCTTTGTTTCAAAGTCAGTTTTTCTTTCTATTTGACCTAAAAAGAAAATATTTTCTGTTATTTTATATGGTTCTGTAGTTTGTATTAAATCAAACTTTTCTGATAATTCTTCTATCTTTTGATTTAATCCTCCATAATTTCCTGTTCTTTTACTTACTCTATAACAATCGCATCCCGGACAGCATATTAAAGGAATCTTTTTATCTATATGTTTTAAACCATTTCCATGGTCATAATGTCCATGACTTAATACGATTGTATCTAGATCATCTAAATTTACACCTAATTTTTTAGCATTTTTCTTAAATATATCAGTTTGTCCTGCATCTAACAAAATTTTATATCCATCAACTTCAATATATAATGAAAGTCCATGTTCATTTTCTAATTGTGGATTATTTTTTCTATTATCATTTAAAACAACTATTCTAACCATATATTCCTCCTAAAACATATATTACAATTTTAACATATTTTTCTATTTTTGTATATGTTTTAAACCAAAACGCTTTTATTTATAACAGATTTTTCCTAATTATTATGTTATATAATTTAAGTTCTTTTGTCCATTTAAATAGATGAATTTTAAAAAAAATTTAAGAATTTTTCAATTTAGACTTCAAATTTGCCTTCTAGATTACTTTAATAAGTGAGAAAATTATTTTTCATATATCATACTCCCACAAACTCAATTTTCCTTTTGCCTCTATCGGTTCATCAAATACTTCTGCATTTTCTAGCTGCCATGCAAATTTTTCAATAAATGTGCTTTTAGCATAAACATCTTTATTCTCTTTTAAACATTTTCCTTTGAAATCATCATCACATTTTATGCAATCTACTAATGTTACTTTTCCTAATATTTTTCCACTTGGCATATCTTTTGGAATATATTTTGCTAATCTTTTCATTGCTTCTTTATCTATTCCTTTTCCTGCATGTATTAATAAATCTCCTCTATATTTAGTTTGCCAACTTCTAAATTCAAATCTTTTATCTCCTTGCATTATTAGTGTTGCCCAAGGTTGTTTTATTGTTAATACTTTCATATTTTTCTCTCCTTAAGTATTTCTTTAAATAATTCTCTAGTATTATCATATGTAATTGTTTCAATTGCCTCATCAAAATCTAACCATTTTATATCATTCACTTCACATTCCTGTGCTTTTATCTCTCCACCTATACATTTGGCAATAAATAATACTACTTGTTTTAGTTTTCCTTTATCTGTTACATATTCCATTGTATATCTTTTATTAGCATCAATTTCTACGTCTAAATTTGTTTCTTCTTTTACTTCTCTAATTGCAGTTTCAATCTCTGTTTCATTTTTTTCCACATGTCCTTTTGGGAATCCCCAATGTCCTTTTGTTTGCTTGATTAATAGTACTTTATTGTCCTTTATTATAATGCATCCACAAGATTTTTCTCTTTCTTTATTAGTACTTTTACTTATTGTCTTATCTAATTCTATTTCTGCTTTTTTCACAAAATAATTATCTGTATAAACTGGTATCCCTATTTTATTAACTTTTTGAATTAATTTTTCTACAGTATCTAATTCCTTGTTTTCTTCTGTTTCTATTTCTATTAAATTATCTCCATTTTTTATATCTTTAATTGCTAATTGAAATCCATCTTTTTCGTATACTACATCATCTTCTTTTATATTCATAATTTCTTTGTACCCTATTGCTTTTAATAATTTCTTAGCATCCTCTATTTCTAGAATATCACAATTAACAGCTTCCTGATTTAATATATTGCCAGACTCATCAAAGTTTTTGATTTTAAATGTTATTAGTTTTGTTCTTCTATTTGACATTTTTCCTATAATATCTCTTACCAATACTGCTTTAGATAGAATATCTCTTGTATTAACCTTGCCTAACTCCACTTCTTCAGGTACGAAATATGTATCATCCATTGAGAATTTATCTATTATTTTGAAGCCTTTTTCCTCTACTATATTATAGAACTTATCTAATTCACATTTAATTTTTAGTGTTATTTCATTACTATGTTTTAAACTCATGTTATTCTCCCTTCTATTTTTTCTTTGCTATTACATTGAATATATGCCAATGCTTCATTTTGCCTAAACCAGTAGCTCCATCTTTTTCAACTTCTTTAAATTCTATAATCTCAAAATCTTTAAATAATTCTATTACCTGCTCTTTTGTTAGAAAAGTCATTTCTTCTTTTGTACTTTTCCATTCGTCATTAATTCCAAAGAAATTACCAACAAAATATCCATCTTTTAAAATACTATTATTTATCTTATTCCATAATTCTTTAAAATTATTTTTATTGCAAAATGGGAGACAATAATTAGCTACGATTAAATTATTTTTTTCTAATTCAAGACTTTCAAAATTTTGTTTTTGAAATCTAAATTTTTCTAACTCTTCATTATTTAATCTTTTAGCAATTCTTTCTTCAACACTTTCTCTATCAATTGCAAGTACATTCCAATTATTTTTTATTAAATATACTGTATCATTTCCAGCACCACAACCTAGTTCAATTGCTTTACCTGGATTATATTTTACTTTTTCAATCAAGTATTGCACATTTTTTCTAGGCTTTTCTGATTCTGTGTTATTGTAATATTTTTCTATATTTTTCATTAAATTCACCTTTATTTTAAATCATTATTTATTTTATGTATTGGAAATTTATTTTCTTTTAAGACATCTTTTATTGCTTTTGGTAACAATGGATATTCTTCTATTTTATCTAAATCTATCCATTCATATTGTAAATAATCTTTTCCTTCAACATTTTTCATTATATATTCTATTTTTTTATCTTCTTCATTTGTAAATTCTATCTTATGTACAAACATTATCTCATGATATTTTGAACCTTTCATCTCAAAAAAATTTTCAATTGTTGATATATATCCTGTTATTTCAATGTCTTTTCCTAGTTCTTCTTTAATTTCTCTTTTAATTGTATTAGCTGAACTTTCTCCTATTTCAACTCTTCCTCCAATTAGGGCATAATGGTCAGAATTAACATTTCTATGAACCAAAATTTTACCATTATGAATCATTACTCCTGCTGCTCTTACATTCAACTTATAATCATCTACATCAATTGTTATATCCATATAAATCTCTCCTCTCAATTTCCCCAATTATACCACTCCCTGTGCATAATTCCAACAAATTTATTGTTAAAACTTGTCTAGCTCAGTCAACTCTCGCCCTAATTGTGACCGAAGTGTGACATTTTCATTGAAAACGCAAGAAAAAAGCACCTGCCAAAATCTAGCAAATGCTTCATTTTATTATGTTTTCCGAGTCTAGTATCAAATCATTGGTATCCGGGTTATGAGCGCCGGCAAAGGCACTTTTGAAGATTTATGAAAGTTTAAGCTTTTGTTGGTATTTAGCCATTTATAGAAGATTTAGTTTGCTGAACATTTATGCAATTTTAGGATGTTTTTGGAAGCTATTCTTCCTATGCTGGATGTTATGGAGCAATGAAATCTTTGTTTTTATAAGTGTAAACAGTTGGTTCGTAGTCTTTTAACCAACAAAAAGAGATGTCAATTTCGAATTGGCATCTCTTTTTCATTAACTTTAATAATAAAACCTAGCACCTTAGCTACCCCATCTTCATCATTTGAAGCCGTAACATAATTAGCTTTTTCTTTTATTTCAGGCAATGAATTTCCCATAGCAACAGAATTTGGAGTTAATCCAAGCATTGACAAATCATTTTCTCCATCACCTATTGTAACTATTTCTTCAGGTTTAATTTCAAAATATTCACAAACAGCTTTAACAGCATTTCCTTTAGAAACCTTAACAGAAGCAACATCGCAATAATAATTTCTACTTGGCTTCAAATCAGGATTTTTAAAACGTTTAGACTCATTTGCAACAGCTATTCCTACACATTCATTTTTTATATAATCTCTAAAAAACCTCATTTTCTCAAAATCAGTACTTGTAATAACACACTGAACAACTTGCTCCTCTACTGCAACCCTTTCTAATTCTTCATAAGAAACTTCCTTGTCCTTTTCATCTGGATAAGCAGCTTCATTCATAACTAAAAGATCCTTATAGTTCAATTTTATTCTATATCCATTCTCTCTTGAATGTCTTATTAATTGAAGCACCATTTGAGGATCAATTCTCTCATTATAAATTTCAACTCCATTTTCTGCATCATAGGCAGAAGCGCCATTTGAAGAAACTATATATGGACTTGTGCCAATCTGTTCTTGAAAATTCATAGCCTCTCTACGAGATCTTCCAGAAGTCAAAATTATTTTTACACCATTTTCTACACATTTTTTTATTTCTAATTTTGTCTTTTCAGTAACCTCTCTTTGACTATTTGTTAGTGTTTCATCTATATCAATAAAAACTGCTTTTATCATCTTCAAATCCTTTCATTCCAACTTTTTACTACTTTAAATATTCTTTCACAAATGCATTATTCTCTGAAAACTCACCTTTCTTAGCCATTGCAATCAATTCATCAACCATTTCTTTTGTAATTTTACTACTCTTTTTCTCATAAAATTTCTTTAATGGTTTTTGTAAATCCATCATAACCTTAGTTGCCTTATTAACATTTTGCTCTCTCAATAATTTATTCATTTTCTCAATCTGATTATCATAAATCACTTTACCAATCGCAGTATTTTTTATCTGTTCCAAAGTGTTTTCAGCCGTAATATCTTCAATCTTCAAAACTTTATCTGGCAACTTCCTTCCAATCAATTTTTCAAATTCTTCATCAGTAACGTTTTGAACATCACCAGTATAATATTTTTCGCAAAATTCTTTCTTTACACAAACATCATCTGAATTAATTACTACTTTGTCATTCAAAACAATATTTCTACTTGATTTTCCAACTAAAATCTCATATTCTCCAGCCTCAACTTGCCATCTATCATTTTCAATATCATAATATTCAAAACAATCTCTATCAAGAACTATATGAACATCTTTTTCTTCACCTGGATTTAAATCAACCTTAGCAAAATCTCTCAATTCTTTATCCGGTCTAAATACTACAGAATCAGCTTTCTTAACATATATTTGAGCAATCTCTTTTCCAGCAACATCTCCAACATTTTTTATTTTAAATCTAATGTCTACCTTTTCATTCTCAATATTAACTTTCAAATCAAAATATTCAAACTCTGTATAGCTCAAACCAAATCCAAATGGAAATAACACATCTTTTCCAACCTTGTCATAATATTTGTATCCCACATAAACAGACTCTTTATATTCAACAGTTATTTCATTTCCAGGATAATTATTAAAACAAGAAGTATCTTCTAATTTATTAGGATAAGTTTCAGCCAATTTACCATTTGGATTCACATTACCAAGAATGCAATCGACAACAGCTTTTCCACCAGCTTCTCCACCAATGTATCCTGCTAAAATCCCTTTAACTTTATCTTTCCAAGGCATCAATATAGGAGAACCATTTGACAAAACAACAATAACATTTTCATTAACATTACAAATTTCATCAATTAATTTATTTTGATTTTCAGGCATATCTAAAGTTTCTCTATCAACACTTTCAGATTCATAATTCTCTGTAAGGCCTGCAAACACAAGTACAACGTCATTATTCTTAGCAACTTTAACAGCTTCACTTCTCAACTTTTCATCATTTTCAGACTCAATTCTTTCATATCCTTGAGCATATTCAACATCAATTCCATTTTGAACCAAGTTATCATAAGCATTTTCAATCTTATATGGATTAATAGTCGAACTTCCTGCACCTTGATATCTTGGAGTTTTGGCCATATCACCTATAAGAGCAATTTTCTTATTTTTTATAGGAAGAATATTATTATCGTTTTTTAATAATACAATTGTCTCTTTAGCAACTTTCTCAGCAATCTCATGATGAACCTTCTGATCATATTCAAAAGAAGTTTCTTTACCGGCTTTATTCATTTCTAAATATGCTCCTAACTTTTCATCATATGCAAACTGATTACTTCCCTTTCTAGCAATATCAATAATTCTATCAACAGCTTCATTTAACTCTGTTTCAGAAATTTCTCCATTCTTAACAGCCTCAATAATTTCTTTGGCACCATTACCTCTTCCACCAGGCATTTCCAACTCATGAGTAGCTTTCAATCCTTTAACTCTATCATTTTCAGCACCCCAATCAGAAATAACAATCCCATCAAAATTCCATTCTTTTCTTAAAATATTATTCAATAAATGTTGATTCTCACTACAATATTCGCCATTAGCCTTATTATAAGCACTCATAATAGACCAAGGTTTAGCATTTTTTATAATCATTTCAAAAGCCTTTAAATACACTTCTCTCAAAGCTCTTTCATCAATAACCACATCAATAGTTCTTCTTCTATTCTCTTGATTATTAACAGCAAAATGTTTTACACAAGCTCCAACATTTTCACTTTGAAGTCCCTTCACATATTCCATGCCAAGAATTCCTGTTAAATAAGAATCCTCAGAAAAATACTCAAAGTTTCTACCACACAAAGGACTTCTCTTTATATTAATAGCAGGACCTAAAACAATATTAACCTCTTCTTTTCTAGCCTCTTTTCCCAAAGTTTTTCCTAATAAATAAATCAACTCTCTATTCCAAGTATTACCTAAACTAGCAGAAGCAGGAAAACACGTAGAAATCTCACTTTCATTTATACCAAGATTATCAGCCTTAGTTTTTTGAACCCTCAACCCATGAGGTCCATCTGACATAGTAATCTTAGGAATCCCATGCTTTTCAAGTTCAAGGCTATGCCAATAATCATTACCAACACACAAACTTGCCTTCTCTTCCAAAGACATTTTTTCAATTACATCTTTATACTTCATACACTAAATTTCCTTTCAGAAAATACTCTAAAAATAATAAAATACTTATATCACAATTTTTATCAATATTCAATTGACATCGTAAGATATCAGGTGAACTTAGTTAATGATGTGAAACGCAAGGATCATCAGAGATACAACTATCTGGATGAGGCAAATGCTGCTAGTACTGAGGCTGAACGCTCTCGTGCAATTGACTTTTTGCATGCATGTGACTATGCAATCGCAAATTTCGTGAAACTCGACAACGTTACAGCAAAAGACATTGCATTTTTTACTTTTGTATTAACCTATAGATATTTTCCATACGTCCCTTTGATTATATATATAAAATCGTTCATATATATAACCTCATATGCCTTCACACACAAACACATTCAATAAAAAATTTAACAGTTTTGCCAAAAACACTAATAATTAAATAAAAAGTATCAAAAATTGTATGCATAATATTGAGAAGCATATCATATTATGGTACAATAATAATTACTAGTTTTTAATACAAACCACATTGGCAATATTCACACAGATAGAATACTTGCCAATTTTTATAAGAAAAAACTTAATCAAAATATGGAAAGCTTAATACATCTTCAATCACAAGACAGCTTTCTAATTTAAATATATAAACAAACACAGAAATGAACGGTAATTAAATGAAAAAAGTATTATTAAATCAATTTTTCCTAGACAAAGAAAAAGACATATCAATCAGTATATACAGAAAAAATGAAGACGAACTAACATACATAATTGAAACACCAAATCACAAAACTGGAAACTTAATAACAAATGTTAATTGTAAGTGAAAAATGGTCCAACTTATAATTAAAATTTTTAGATGACATAATAATTCGAATAACCTCTTAACTGATATAAATAAAAATTTCTTATAAGTGTCAATACTTGATTTATCAATACAGTTTAGTATTGATACGTTAAGAAATTTCTATATAATTAATCGTTAGGTTATGTAACTTAGTGGTCGAAAATTCAATTATAATTTAGAAATTTCGTTGACTATGTTTTTAATAATAACAGAGAAAAAAAATTAAACAATTTAAGTAATGCTCAAAGATTTTATATTTTCCAAAATATTACTAAAGACTTAAAAGAAATATCTGAAGATTATATTTGTGATTATTCTTTATCATATAGTATTAAATGATATCGATTATATAAAAAAATGCCAAGTTTGTGGAAAGTACTTTTTCTCTAATAAGAATATTACTTTATATTGTAATGGTAAATATTCAGAAGATATTACCTGTAAAGAATATGGAATTAAAACATCTCAAAAAAGAAAAGAAAATGAAGAACCTGTATATGGCAAATATAGACAAATATATGCAAAAAAAGCTATGGCAGTAAAAAGGCATCCAGATATTCCAGAATATAAAGAAAATTATAAAAATTGGAAACCTTTGGCTTTGAAATATTTACAAGAATATAAAAGTGGCACTTTGGATGCAAAAACCTTTGAAAAATGGTTAAAGTACACATCAGATGAAAAAATAAAATCTAAACTAAAAACTATAGATGAATTTAAAGATTAAGTATCTATGAAAGGAGACTTCTATGCTAATAAAAGTAAATAATATAAATATCAATTATGAAGTTTATGGACAGGGTTCGCCTATAATTTTATTGCATGGTAATCAAGAAACACATGAAATTTTTGACAATTTAATTGAAAAATTGGAGGAAACTCATACCGTTTATGCTTTAGATAGCAGATGTCATGGAAAAAGCGATAATCCAAAAGAAATTTCTTATGATTTAATGGCAGAAGATACAATTGCTTTTATAAAAGAATTAAAAATTTCAAAACCTACATTTTATGGTTTTAGTGACGGAGGAATTATAGGCTTACTAGTTTCAATAAAAGAGCCTGAGTTATTATCGAATTTAATTATTAGTGGTGCAAATATATCTCCTGATGTTTTTACAACTTTTGATATGTTATTAACTAAATTATTTTACTTTTTCACTAGAAGTAAATTTATTAAGATGATGCTTGATGAGCCTAATATTCCTTTAGAAGATTTACAAAAAATTTCTATTCCAGTTCATGTATTAGCTGGTGAAAAAGATGTTATAAAATTAGAACACACAAAGTTAATTGCAAATAATATTAAAAATAGTACATTAGAAATAATAAAAGGCGAAAAACACGGAAGTTATATTATTCACAGCGATAAAATTTATAAAATTATAAAAAAGTATTTGGAGGATTAAAATGTCAAACTTATATATAATAACTGGTCCTGCAGGAGTGGGAAAAAGTACAATTTCAAGAAGAATAGCAGAATCAAAAAATAAATCTGCACTAATTGAAGATGATGAAATTTATCATCAAGTAGTTGGTGGATATGTTCAAGCTTGGAAAGAAGGAAATCATCTAGATACATTCTGGAAAATTTGTTTAAGTTCTATAGAAACTTATCTTAAAGATGGATATGATGTTATTTTTAATTATATTGTAAATCCTGAAAATGTTGAATTGATAAAAAATAAATTAAAAAACCATACTATAAAATTTGTTGTCTTAGTAGTTGATGAAAAAACATTACTTTTAAGAGATAAGGAAAGACCTGAAGATTGTCAAATGAAAGAACGTTGTATTGTTTTATTAAATAGCTTTAAAAATAAAAATTATAATGCTCAAAGCATATTAGATACTACAAATTTATCAGTTAATGAAACAATTGATATTATTGAAAATGATAATAGATTTATATTATAGGAGGGTACAGATGGAGGTAAAATTAGATTATTCTATTACAGTAGATGAATTCATGGAAATGGTTGAATCTGTTGGTTGGAAGTCATATACAAGAGAGCAAATTGAAAAAGCATTACAAAATACAATGTATATGGTAAAAGCAACTGTCAACGGAAAAACAGCTGGCATAGGTAGAGTTGTTGGTGATTATAGTATTGTTTGTATACTAACAGATATCTGTGTAAAGCCTGAATTTCAAGGCCAAGGTATTGGGCTAAAAATCACATCAGAATTAAAAAAATTAATTGAAGATAATGTGTCTGATGGCGAAAAAATGCAAATAGAATTAACCCCTACTGCTGGTAATGAACCATTCTATGAAAAGGCTGGATTTAAATACAAGCCTGACAAAATAACTGGAATGTATTTATGGATAAAAAAATAATTAAAGGAAGGAAATTATATGAAAAATATAGAAAAAAGAGATTTATATGATATTAACAGAGTTTTAACAGGAAAAACTATCTTTAAGGGTGATTCTATTCCAGATAACAACTACATAGTTGTCGTTTTAGTATTTATACAAAATAGTGATGGAAAATTCTTAA
>OLHE01001249.1_pt1 | contig 16997 bp, 9 predicted proteins | sample 1605821 | NCBI WGS metagenome assembly OLHE01 (sample SAMN03283250) | human gut metagenome | biome: human-associated habitat; material: feces | host: Homo sapiens | place: USA | collected 2013
TTCTGATAATAAAAAAGCCATGACGGACGATGCCCGTCACGGCGAGTGACTGGTCGAGGTGACGGGACTTGAACCCACGGCCTCTGCGTCCCGAACGCAGCGCTCTACCAAACTGAGCCACACCTCGAAATACCACTGTAATATTATATCACACCCATCAAACCTTGTCAAGGCGTTTTTTTCTGTTTTGTATCCTCTTTGCTTTTTTTACTGCGTTGACCTTTGGTGTATGACGAATTTATTGAAATCATTCTCATTGTAACTTATTTTCATTGACATACGCCTTGCGTTGTGATATTATATATATAAAGGTGTTCTCATTTAAAAGTTTTTGTATGAGGTGATGAAATCGATGAATATGAAGAAAAGAATGTTGAGCATTGTCCTGTCTGGCGCAATGGCTGTTTCTACTGCTGTGTCTGCTGGATCGTTCAGTGCCTTTGCCGTGGCGCAATGTGTTGCATATTCAGGCTCTAATGTGAATGCTCAGGACTATGTGCAATGGTCTAACACAGTGAAATCTTACCTGACAGTGTGCGACAACGGCAATTATATGCGTGTCCAGTCAGGCGCTATTGAGGGCAAGCTCCTTGTGGAATATTACAGCTCTGATTTTGAACCGCTCAGCACTAAGCTTATCGACAATGAACTGCCGATCTTTGGCGCTTTCTATGACTCCGGCAATAATTATTATGTCCTTAGCGGTCAGGAAAATCCGAAACAAAACGACTCCCTCGAGGTTTTCCGTATCACGAAGTATGATAAGAATTGGAACAAAATAAAGTCCTGCGGTCTGTATGGAGCTAACACTACAGTTCCATTCGATGCAGGCTCGGCAAGAATGACCCATAGCGGTGACCACCTGCTTGTGAGAACCTGTCACGAAATGTATAAATCAAGCGACGGCAATAATCATCAGTCTAATGTTACCATTGAAGTGGATATGCCTTCAATGACTATCACTGATTCATATACCGGCATCATGAACGTTGATTATGGCTATGTTAGCCACTCCTTCAATCAGTTTATAAAAACCGACGGCAACCATATAGTCGCCCTCGACCATGGTGACGCTCATCCACGTTCTGCCGTTCTGGTGAAGTATAATTCTGATTTTACTACAGGCAAATTCTTCCCAAGCTATTTTGAACAGGTCAGCAATATCGACGTTGTAACATACCCTGAATATACCGCCGGTCACTATAACTATACAGGTGCGGCTATAGGCGGCTTTGATGTGTCATCATCAAGCTATATCGTGGCACAGAGTACAGTTGACCTTGATTATATCAATACGTCAGAAACACGAAACGTCTACGTTTCCGCTGTTTCAAAGGACCTTTCCACAAACAAACTCAATAAGATAACTTCTTATGCAGAGGGTACAGCTTCAGCTTCTGCTCCACAGCTTGTGAAGATAAATGATAACAGCTTTTTGCTATTGTGGGCCAGAGATACAAAGGTAAGCTGTGTGAAGCTAAACGCTGACGGCACAGTAAATGGCAGTATACACACCTTTGAGGGAAGCCTTTCAGATTGCCAGCCTGTTATCAAAAACGGCAGAGCAGTTTGGTATGTTTACGATAAAAATAACGTGACCTTCAACTCCCTGAACCTTCCAAATCTTGACGATATAAAGACGGTTGACGTCAAAACAGGTCATGACTACGAAACAAAGTACGCATCAAAAACTGACGGCACTGTAACACAGACCTGCAAGTCTTGCGGTTATGTGAATAAGTTCACAGTTCCGACTTCTACCACTGTTTATTGGCGCACAGACCTTTCGAATACGTCCTTTTCAAGCGTATTGAGCAAAACTCAGTTCAGTGCGGGCGACAGCATTGATTTCTGGCTTTATGACGATACAGACTACACAGTTGAATTTTCTGATCGCAGCATGGTAAGTGTAAATAAGCTTGAAAACTATGCTAATGATATCAGACGTATCACATTCAAAAACGGCGGTTCACTCACTGTAAAAATTTATCCTACATACAATCCGTCTGTAGCAAAGACATACAAATTCACCTGCGGATGCACGAGCCACACATATGGAAGTGCTGTTATCACAAAACAGCCGACCTGCACATCAGAGGGTACAAAAACAAAAACTTGTACGCAGTGCGGAGCAACAGTAACAGAAACAATTGCAAAGCTTCCCCACAGCTACACAGCCACAGTTGTTGCACCTACTTGCACTGCTGACGGCTACACTCTCCACAAGTGTTCTGTTTGCGGTACTTCATATAAGGACAACACAACAAAATCAACAGGTCACAGCTACGGAAATTCTGTTGTAACAAAACAACCGACCTGCACAGCAGAGGGTACAAAAACAAAGACTTGCACAAAGTGCAATGTGACAGTTACAGAAACTATACCAAAGACTTCACACAAATATGTTGACACAGTTGTTGCACCTACTTGCACTGCTAACGGCTACACTCTCCACAAGTGTTCTGTTTGCGGTACTTCATACAAGGATAGCACAACTAAGGCAACAGGTCACAGCTACGGAAATTCTGTTGTAACAAAACAGCCGACCTGCACATCAGAGGGTACTGCTATAAAGACTTGCACAAAGTGCAATGTGACAATTACAGAAACTATACCAAAGACTTCACACAAATATGTTGACACAGTTGTTGCACCTACTTGCACTGCTAACGGCTACACTCTCCACAAGTGTTCTGTTTGCGGTACTTCATACAAGGATAGCACAACTAAGGCAACAGGTCACAGCTACGGAAATTCTGTTGTAACAAAACAGCCGACCTGCACATCAGAGGGTACTGCTATAAAGACTTGCACAAAGTGCAATGCGACAGTTACAGAAAAGCTTCCTGCAAAGGGTCACACCGCAGTTACCGACAAGGGCTACCCTGCTACTTGCTCCACCGCAGGCAAAACAGACGGCTCACATTGCTCAGTTTGCAATACTGTTATCAAGGTTCAGACAGTGATAAATGCCACAGGTCACAAGTCAAGCGGTTGGATAACTGACAAGGCGGCTTCTATCGGAGTTAAAGGCTCAAAACACAAGGAATGTACAGTCTGCAAGAAAGTTCTTGAAACGGCTGAGATCCCTGCACTTTCAAGAATTAGCATTTCAAAGGCAAGCGTGACACTTTCCACTTCGACCTACGCATATGATGGCAAAGCAAAGAAGCCTGGTGTAACGGTCAAGCTAAACGGCAAAACTTTGAAGAATGGTACAGATTACACAGTTTCCTATTCAAACAACACCAAGGTCGGAACAGCAAAGGTCACTATCACAGGCAAAGGCAATTACACAGGCTCAGTTTCTAAGACCTACAGTATCAAAAATAACTTCAAGAAAGCCACAGTTTCGGGCATTTCCACAAAGGCTTTCACTGGCAAGAATATCACTCAGAGCATTACTGTTAAATACAATGGCAAAACGCTGAAAAATGGCACTGACTATACAGTTTCCTACTCAAGCAACAAGAATATAGGTACTGCCACTGTAAAAATCACAGGAAAAGGCTCTTATACAGGCACTATCACAAAGACATTCAAGATAAATCCTGCCAAGCAGGAGATACAGAAGCTCACGGCTAAGAGCAAGGCATTCTTTGTGGATTGGGCGCAGAAAGGCTCTGCTACTGGATACGAGATTCAGTATGCTACCAACTCAAAGTTCACAAGTGCAAAGAAAGTCACAATAACAAATAAAAAGACCGACAAGACCACTGTTTCAAAGCTTTCAGGCAAAAAGAAATACTACGTTCGTGTTCGTTCATACACAACTGTAAAGGGTACTAAGTATTATGGTGCTTGGTCGGCTTCAAAGAGTGTTACTACAAAGAAGTAATTTTATATGAGAACAGCGTATCGCAGGGGACTGCGGTACGCTGTTTTATTTTTACTTTGATATTGCAGTTCGAGGCCTCAAAAATTATTCTTTCCCTAGTCTTTCAGAAACTTCAAGCACCAATCGTTGGTCTTTTTCCGAAAGTTTCGACCCTGCACCCAATTTCCGCCTTACTTTGGGTAGGACGGATTTTTTGTTCCCACTGAGATAGAATTGCGTGATGATAAAATTTGAAATCACTCGCCGTGACGGGCTTTTTATGTACTCATGTCCCTTGTGCATATGTGCTAAGCCCGCAAGATCGCAATTGTATGTAATGTCAAAAAGGTGCAGATAGTCTTGACAAAAGGCTGGACGTCTGTTAAACTTATCCTAAGCAAAGACCGGGGACGACACCCATAGAAAATAACAGCGTCGGAGCTAAACGCAATCCTGTGTAATGCAGGCACTAATTTAATATTGCTGTGCAAGGGGGAGATACCCATAGAAAAAAACGTTATTGTTACAGACATAAACGGAAAACGAATCGGAGCTACTTATCCCAAAAGGGCTAAGGGGCTTGTTAAGAACGGTCGGGCAGAGTATGCAAACGGCTGTGAAAAATGTACTATAAGAATATTGGATACTCATAAGCCGACCGTTGATAATACGGAGGTAAATAATATGAGTAAAGTAATTGATTTTGACCCTAGAGATTTTAAGGCTGATAAGTCCTGCGAAAGCAATGTTATAGCTAAATATTTTGTGACGGATAAGGACGGCAAAAATGCTGTCGCCTATTCTATTGGAAACTGGAGTTGGGACTGGACGCAGATATGCTGTGACAAAAAGCTTGAGAAAAATACCGACTATGTTTTCAGATTTGTGATAGTCGGAGGCTATTGCGATACGTGCAATGAAACTTCTCGTTTTGAGATCGTGCCTATGCCGGACGGCAGTTTGACCGATGAAGCTTACGAAAACAGATACACCTACGATCTGGCTCAGAACAGATACAAGCCTGTTTTATGCAAAAAGACCGACGAGGGAATGCTTAGGCTGTTTGAGATACCTTTCAGCACTTTCGATTGCGAGGATTTCAGGTTTGTGTTCGTTGCTATGCACGCTGTTGCAACGCTTTATGCGCCAAAAGAGCTTTCAGCTTATGCAGACCTTGAGGATACGGATTTTGATCAGCTTCGTGATGAGATCAACAGCAAAAACAGCGAGGATAATTCTGCAAATGTGGTGATGGATTTCACAGGCGCTCATGTCACACGCTCGACTGTCACCGATCTGCTAACGATGGCTCGTTTTGGTAAAAGTGAGAATGTTTGTATTGATTTTACAGGAGCTGTCATAGAGGACGATAAGCCGGACGATATTCAGGCTGACGCAGATGATACCGAGTCTGACGATATTGCTGTTGAGCTTATGGACGTTGCAGACAACTGAGCTTCGCAGGAAGATATACTTTACTAAGATATTATGATTTAATAAGTTGAACGAAACAGGGAAACCCATTGATCGGGTTTCTCTGTTTTTTTCGCACAGAAAACCACCCACAGCTAAATCAGCCGTGGGTGGCAATATCATTTTAAATTAACACTATTCTTTATTTTCCCAGCGCTATCTTGCCCATTGCGTCTGCCTGCATGATAGCGTCATAAAGCTCGATAGGCTGTACGTCGCCTGCAAGATTGTGGATAGTTTCGCCTGGGATACAAGCGTTCTTTGCGATAGTTTCTACCTGCTCAGGTGTAGTTACACCGATCTCCTCAAGTGTGACAGGAAGTCCCACTTCAAGGCAGAAGTTCTGTACCTCTTCAAACTCTTCCTTTGGCGCACCCTCAAGTACAAGCTGAACCAGTGTACCAAGGGCTACACAGCAGCCGTGGTCTGCGTGCTTGATTCCCAATGATGTTACGCCATTGTAGAATGAGTGTGCAGCCGCACAGTTTACGTTGTCTGCTCCAACACCTGAAAGATATACGTTAGCCTCGCAGATAGCTTCAAGGGCAGGTGTAACTGCGTGTACCTTGCAAGCCTCAACTGCCTGCTTGCCGTATGTTTTCAGCGTGTCATAGCAAAGTCTTGCAAGTGCCTGTCCTGCTCTTGTGATGCCTGTGCCTTCAAGGCTCGCGGACTCTGTTCTTATGGAAGCTCTGCCCTCAAAATATGTACCAAGTGCATCGCCCATGCCTGCAATAAGGAACTTTACAGGTGCGTTTGCGATAACTGTTGTGTCTACCATTACTGCATCTGGATTGGTAGGATAGAAAAGATATTTGTCAAAGCTGTGGTCATCATTGTATATTACTGACAAACCTGTACATGGCGCATCTGTTGCCGCAACTGTTGGCACGATAACAATGTGCTTGCCTGTATAGTATGCTGTAGCTTTTGCAGTATCAACTGCGCTTCCGCCGCCAACTGCAACTACTGTGTCGATATTGTCAGACTTTACTATCTCTTCCATTTTGGCTATCTCGCCCTTGCTTGATATACCACCAAATACTTCATAGCGTCTGTAATCGTCAAGCTCGCCAAAGCTTTTCTCTATCTTGTCATGACAGGCTTTGTAGCCACTGTTTGAACATACAAACAGCCACCTTTTGCCCATATAGCCCATTTCTTCATGAAACTTAAGTGTAGCATCTCTGCCCTGAACATATTTGAGCGGCTCGCGCATTGCTCTGAGTCTTCCCATCATAATGAATTACCTCCGATTTGTTTGATTTATTAACTTTATACGGAATTCTCTCCGTATTTTCAACTAGATTATAGCACTTTGCACAAAAGATACAAGAAACATTTTATAAATGATATGTGAATTATTTGTGGTGGCAACATTTGAAAATGTAAAGCTTGGAGGATGATAAAACAGAAAAAGCGGAGGCTCTTTGGGAGCTTTCCGCCTTTTTCATATGTTCAGCATTACGGAAGCGTAAAACATTCCGTCGCCGTATTCAAATTTAGCTACGCCATTGTATTTGGCGGCAATGTTCTTGACAGACTCTGTGCCGATCCCTTTGCCTTTGCGTTTTGAGGAAAGGAAACCGCCTTCTGGGTCGGTGAGGATAGTTCCGGTGAAGGTGTTGTCCACCGCCAGGCAAAGGGAATAGCTGTCAGCCTTTGCTCTGATTATTATTTTTTTATTCTTTGCATTGTCAGACACGCAGCCGTGAATGGCGTTTTCGATAAGATTTCCGAAAAGCACAGAGAGGTCGGTTATGTCTATTTTTATATCATCTGGTATGTCAGCGCTCACCTTGTATTCAATGCCGCTGCTTTCCGCTATTTGAGCAAAATATGCAAGAAGTGCGCTTACAGATGTGTTTTTGCAGTAAATACGTTCTGATATATCGGGCATAGAATCCCTGAAAGCGTTGAGATATTCCGAAAGCTTATCATATTCGCCCTTTTTCAGAAGCTCCTGCATAAGAGCGATATGATGTCTGACATCATGTTTATAGCGTCTTGTTTCTTTTATCTTATCCTGCAAATAGTCATATTGCAGGTTCTGCATTTCAAGCAGGTGGTTATTTTCCTGAAGCCGCAGATTTTTCTGCTGCTCGATGACCAGCCGTGCCACGATGTAATACACCAGAAACGCCCCTGCGTTTATAAAGAAAAGAGCTATGGTGTTCTTTGGCTCCAGAGCAAGCTCTAGGCTGGTTTTCGTAGAGTTACCGTAGAGAGTATAGTACCATATTATATAGAACGTAAATGGGATAAGCCAAAGATAGCGCCACTCCAGACCTGACGGCTCTCTTTCCACCGCAGGCGTGTAGACCTTTTTCATGTAGATAAAAAGCGGCCCCCATACCACGGCTTCTGTCATAAGCATACAAAGGGAAAACGACCAGCGGTATGACTCATAGGCAAGTGACGGGAACAGAATGCCCTCCAGACATTTTGAGGTAATGACGATAAAGCTTGCGTTATTTGAAAGCAGAAGCAGTGTGAAGCCTGTTTTGCCGACCTTGACCTTCACAGCGAAAAAGTAAAAAGCCGCATAGAGCAGGGTGCTGACTGCACTTAGCAGACCTGCATTTGTGCTGAAAAATGCCGCCTGCCAGCCTAAGAAGATCTGCACCAGTGAAAGAGCCACAACAAGCCCCACGGTAGCTGTTTTGGAAAAGCGAAGCCTATGCCGGAAGGGATAAAGGGCAAGCACCATAAGTGGCAGAAAATTCAGAAGGGAATATATGCCCACTTCCACAAGGCGGTATAAAGGAGGCATTACTGCTCACCGCCTTTTCGCAGATCACTGAAGCGAAACTGAGCGAAGGCGTCTAGTGTTTCTCTGGATTTTCGGCGACTTATGGGGATATGTGTGCCGTCGCTCATTATGAAAAGGTCGCTTTTTTGCTGGGCTATCTCATAGAAATTCACGATGACGCCTTTGGTGGAGGTGTAAAAGTATGAATGACTGCAAAAAATGCTCTCGATCTCAGCGAAAGAATTTCTTGAAACTATGCTGTCGCCGTCTGCGCAATGGATAGTCACGATATGTGACGCACAGTCTATGTAGATAACATTTCTGAGTATCACGTTCTGACCGTCGGGAAGCTTAACGGAACGCATACGATCAATTTCATCAGAACCGATCCGGTCAAGCATGGCTTTTACTTTGTCAGCCTGAAAGGGCTTGCAAAGATAGTAGCAGGCGTTGAGGTCGTAGCTTTCGCTTGCAAACTCGTTGCTTGAGGTGCCGAATGCGATATGCACGTTTTTGTCTGTTTCACGAAGCTTTTCTGCGACCTCTATCCCTGTCATTTTCCCCATGAATATATCAAGCACCACCAGATCATAAGCTCCCATCTGCCAACATGACAAAAAGCTTTCTCCGCTTGAAAACGTATCTATCTGACAGCTGTGAGCGGTTTGTTCGGAAATATATTCATGAAGAAGTGCAAGGTCGTTTTTATTATCGTCTACCAATGCCACTCTCATACCGTAAAAATCCTTTCTTATACATGATTTCTTAATATATAATAACACACATCAAAGCAAAATTCAAGCATTATTCATTTATTTTGTTACCACTTGTGCAGATTTTTGACCGTTTGTGCCAAATCTATTGACAAAGTGTGTAGGCTGTGTTAAAATAATCGGGTAAAATTATGTTCTGAGTAAAAAAGAAATATCAGCAACAAAAAATATTATGGAGGAATTAGAATGAAAAAGAAAATTTTAAGTCTTTTGGTGACGGGCTGTCTTTTGTTTGTGCCGACAACGGCATTTGCAGACGATAATAAGACGGTAATAAAAACTGTTGACGACCTGTTGGCATTTTCAAAAGCGGTAAACAACGGAGATTATGACAAGAATAAGGACGCAGTTGTTGTTCTTGAAAATGACCTTGACTTGACAGGTGTTGTATGGACGCCTATCGGAAACGTTATCGGTAAAAACGGCTATATTGAACATTGTTTCAGCGGTAAATTTTACGGAAATGGTCATACTATTTCAAACATTGATTTTACGTCTATTTATGGTAAAGACGTGTTGGTCGGTTTCTTTGGCGATATCGAGGAAGCGGAGGTATCAGGTCTGACTATAGAGGGAAGTATTGATGTGACAAATACTGATAACGACTATACTTTTTATGGCACTATTGCAGGATTTGCAGGTGATTGTACTATTTCTGATTGTGTGTCAAACGTATCGTTCAACAATAACGGCAAATATGTTTATGGCTTAATAGGCATGGTAGGTCAGGCAGACGCCACAACTTTTGAATATTGTGAGAACACAGCAGACATAACTATCTCAGGCGACAGCGGAAGTCTTTATGTGGGCGGTATAGTTGGATATGCACAGAATGGAACGGAAGTCCGCTATTGTTCAAGCACAGGCGATATGGTATATGCTGCACCAGACGCCGGCGGTATCGTAGGATGTTTGTATGGCGATTCCAAGGTCATAAACAGCTATGTTACAGGAAAACTCACGCCGGTTGGCAACGGAACCACAGATGTAGGCGGTATCGTTGGTTCAGTAGCCGGCGGTTCTGTAAGTGATTGCTATTTTGCAGGAGAAATTGACCTTTCACAGTATTCAGCCAAAAAGCCATATACACGTTTCGGCGGAATAGTGGGAAAAGATTCCTCGTCTACACCTGACTTTAAAAACAACTATTTCACAGAAACAGAAGATGTTGAAGCTTGCGGTTCAAATAAAGAAGCAGGCAAGGCTAAAGCATATGACTATATGACAACAAAAGAATTTTATGACGAGCTGACAGCCGACGGTGCAAAGTATCAGTATGTTGAGGGAAAAACGCCTGTCCTGCCAACTAAGGAGTATGCGGTTGATTTTGAAGTAACACCTGCTGATCTGAAAAATGTTGTAATAAAGGTAGACGGAAAAGAGATAACAAGCAACACTGCAATGCTTACAGCAGGCACTTACACAGTAGAGGTAACTGCTGACGATTGCGAGCCTCTCAGCAAGGAAATAACTATTTCAGCAGATATCGCAACACATACACAGGCTTTTGAACTTGCATACAAGTCAGCAGACTACACAGAGCTTGACAAGGCAGAGAAAGCCGCAAAGGCTCTCAACAAGGACGATTATGAGGACTTCTCAGAAGTCGAAAAGGCTCTTGCTGCAATCGACAGAACAAAGAACATCACGGAGCAGGCTGAGGTGGACGCTATGGCGAAGGCTATAAATGACGCTGTGGCAAACCTTGTAAAGAAAACACCTGTTACTTCACAGCCTGACAGTTCCGCTTCTGACAGCAAGTCAGACAGCAGCTCAAAGGCAGCTTCAAACGCTTCAAACACAAACCCATCGACCGGCGTTGCAGGCGGAGCATTCGCTCTTGCGCTTCTGAGCGGTGCGGCTGTGGTCATGGCTAAGAAGAAAAAGTAAATAAGATCTCCCCTATTGTTGATATTTCGGAGAAGGGCAGTTCCTTGTGGACTGCCTTTTTTCTATTTGCAGGAAAGCGGGATTTGCCTGCATAATTTGGGGCGCTTTTTTGCAAAGAAGCATAAAAATGCAATTATTTTATATTGATACTGCAAAATCGTCCGCGCAAGCTTAGACTAACTATTGATAATAGTCAATATCTTTTATTATCTATTTTATACCACGAAATTACATTTATTCATAAAAAATCGTTATAGATTTAAGCGAAATGTAAAAAATCAGCTCACAAAATCTGCGTTTACCCTTGCAATTCAGAAAAATATGTGGTATAATTATATTGCTGTAATAGGAGCACAGCATGAAATGCTGGCAGTGTGTTTTCAATTGTCAGATGAATTTCTGTATAGCTTATGCTTAATAATAAGGAAAGAAAATGAATGCGTCAGCGTGTGCTGTTTCATTATAGCGCCTATTAACGATATTTTTTTTGAAAAGGAGTTATTGCAACATGTCAAAGATCGATTTGAGCAAGTACGGTATCACCGGAACTACAGAAGTTGTTTACAACCCTTCTTACGAGCAGCTGTTCGAGGAAGAAACAAAGCCAACACTCGAAGGCTATGAAAAGGGTCAGGAAAGTGAGCTTGGCGCAGTAAACGTTATGACAGGCGTTTATACAGGCCGTTCACCTAAAGATAAGTTCATCGTTATGGACGAAAATTCTAAGGACACTGTTTGGTGGACTTCTGACGAGTACAAGAACGACAACCACCCAGCTTCACAGGAGGCTTGGAAGTCTGTTAAGGAACTCGCTATCAAGGAACTTTCAAATAAGAGACTTTTCGTAGTTGACGCATTCTGCGGCGCTAACAAGGATACAAGAATGGCTATCCGTTTCATCGTTGAGGTTGCTTGGCAGGCTCACTTTGTAACAAATATGTTCATCAAGCCAACTGCTGAGGAGCTTGAGAACTTTGAGCCTGACTTCGTTGTATACAACGCTTCAAAGGCTAAGGTAGAGAACTATAAGGAGCTTGGTCTTAACTCCGAGACAGCAGTTATGTTCAACATCACAAGCCGTGAGCAGGTAATCATCAACACTTGGTACGGTGGAGAGATGAAGAAGGGTATGTTCTCAATGATGAACTACTTCCTTCCACTCAAGGGCATGGCTTCAATGCACTGCTCAGCTAACACAGACAAGAACGGTGAGAACACAGCTATCTTCTTTGGTCTGTCCGGTACAGGTAAGACAACACTTTCTACAGACCCTAAGAGACTTCTTATCGGTGACGACGAGCACGGCTGGGACGACAACGGAGTATTCAACTTCGAGGGCGGCTGCTATGCTAAGGTAATCAACCTTGATAAGGATTCTGAGCCTGATATCTACAACGCTATCAGAAGAGATGCTCTTCTTGAGAACGTAACTCTTGACGAGAACGGCAAGATCGACTTTGCTGATAAGAGCGTTACAGAGAACACTCGTGTATCTTATCCTATCGACCATATCCAGAACATTGTAAGACCTATTTCTTCTGCACCTGCTGCAAAGAACGTTATCTTCCTTTCAGCAGACGCATTTGGTGTACTGCCTCCAGTATCTATCCTCACACCAGAGCAGACACAGTATTACTTCCTCTCTGGCTTTACTGCAAAGCTTGCAGGTACAGAGCGTGGAATCACTGAGCCTACACCAACATTCTCAGCTTGCTTCGGTCAGGCTTTCCTTGAGCTTCACCCAACAAAGTATGCTGAAGAGCTTGTTAAGAAGATGCAGAAGAGCGGTGCTAAGGCATACCTGGTAAACACAGGCTGGAACGGCACAGGTAAGAGAATCTCTATCAAGGATACTCGTGGAATCATCGACGCTATCCTTAACGGCGATATTCTCAACGCACCTACAAAGAAGATACCACACTTTGACTTTGAAGTTCCAACAGAGCTTCCAGGCGTTGATCCTGCAATTCTCGATCCTCGTGACACATATGCTGACGCTTCCGAGTGGGAGACAAAGGCTAAGGATCTTGCAAGCAGATTTGTTAAGAACTTTGCTAAGTATGAGGGCAACCCAGCAGGTAAGGCTCTTGTATCAGCAGGTCCAAAGGAATAATCAATAACTCTGATACTATTATATAGTATCCAAGCTGCTGTGCCTTTTGGTACGGCAGCTTTTTTGTGCTCTTGAAAAAGTGTGATGAATGTGGTATAATTGGTATGGAGGCGAATTTAGTTTGGAAAAGAAGAATTATGCCGCAAGGGCGGCTATATATGCCATGGGGCTTGTGATACTTGCCGCAGGGATAACGATGAACATCAAAACAGGGCTAGGTGTATCCACTATTATATCAGTGCCATTTGCCATATCGAGTATATGGGACGTGAATTTTTCTCTTGTGACTTTTGCTACATATGCACTGTTCGTTGTGATAGAAATGATAATAAAAGGCAGCGACAGAACTGTTATAGACTGGCTGCAAATACCATTCAGCATTGTGTTCAGCCTGCTGCTGAATATGTTTTCAAAGCTGCTTGATTTCAATTTCGGACATTTGTGGCAAAACACGCTGTATCTGGCAGCGGCGATAATCTGCACGGGTGCGGGAATGTCAATGATGATAGCCATGAAGTTCGTGCCGAACCCAGCCGACGGTCTTGCTCAGGCTATAGGAAAAGCCTTTGGAAAGAACATGGGCTTTGGCAAGAATATACTTGACGCATCGTGTGTTGCCATTGCCTGTGTGATAGGTCTGCTGTTTGACAAGCGGATAATAGGTATCGGTATCGGAACGGTGGCGGCTATGCTCCTTGTGGGAAGGTGTGTGGCAGTATTCGATCATTTCTTCAAAGACAGAATGAAAAGTGCCGCAGGGCTTGCATAATAAAAAAACGCCGCAGAGGACAGACATCTCTGCGGCATTTGTGTATTTATATAATAAAAAAATCCGCTCTACATAACGTAAAGCGGATACAAGCAAAAGCTTAAACTTTTGCTGGCGCGGATTGAGAGATTTGAACTCTCGCGCCCGTTTCCAGACCTACTCCCTTAGCAGGGGAGCCCCTTCACCACTTGGGTAAATCCGCAAACCTGTATATATAAAAAATGTGGCGGACAGGGTGGGATTCGAACCCACGGTACGTTGCCGTATCACTGGTTTTCAAGACCAGCTCCTTAAACCACTCGGACACCTGTCCACATTAATTATTTGTTTTTGTGCCGTTCTCTCTCAGCGACTTAATTATTATAGCACAGTTCATCTGTCTTGTCAACCCCTTTTTCAAATTTTTTTTGCGAAATTTTTTTAAGCATAAATATTCCTTCGTATGCTAACGATACTTGACGAAATCTTATAAATATGGTATAATAAATCACAGCTTTGTATGTTTTATCACTTTATATGATAATTTATACAGAAAATTTTTTATGGAGGCGACTTTATTATGAAGATGACTGTAAGTCAGGCTATGGTTGAATGTTTGAAAGCTGAGAACGTAAAAGTCGTCTTTGGCTATCCCGGAGCTGCTATCTGTCCTTTCTATGACGCTTTGCTGGATGCTGAAAACGACATCAGGCAGGTGCTCGTGAGACAGGAGGCTAACGGCGGTCATGCGGCTAACGGCTATGCACGAATTTCAGGTAAGCCTGCGGTATGTATCGCTACATCAGGTCCGGGTGCAACTAATCTTATTACTGCTATTGCTACCGCTTATGCGGATTCTATACCTATCGTGTGCATAACAGGTCAGGTGAATACCGACCAGATAGGATCTGACGTTTTTCAGGAGGCTGATATTACAGGCTCGGCTGAGCCGTTCGTTAAGCACAGCTATCTTCTCAAAGACCCTGAGGACACTGCAAGAGTTTTCAAGGAAGCTTTCTATATCGCAGGTACGGGCAGACCGGGCCCTGTGCTTATAGATATCCCTATGGACGTTCAGAAAGCTGTTATCGACTTTGAGTACCCTGAAAAGTGCGAGATAAGAAGCTATAAGCCTACCACAAAGGGCAACTACGTTCAGGTAAGGCGTGTAATGGCGGCACTGGAAGAGGCTGAGAAGCCGCTTATCTGTATTGGCGGAGGTGTTTTTGCCGCTCACGCTGAGAACGAGATAAGAGAGCTTGCCGACCTTATGCAGATACCTGTTATCACAACTATGATGGGCATTTCTGTTTTCCCTGATGACGACCAGCTTTTCTGCGGCATGATAGGAACTCATGGTGTTAAAATGGCAAATGCCGCTGTGAACGAGTGCGACGTGCTGTTCCTTGTGGGTGCAAGAGTTGGCGACAGAGCCGTTAAAACACCTTTGGCTCTGGAGAAAACTACTAAGATAATACATATAGATATCGACCCTGCGGAGATAGGCAAGAATATCGGTGCTGACCTGCCTCTCGTTGGCGATGCAAAGCTTGTTTTACAGCAAATGACGGAGCTTGCAAAGCCTATGAAACACGATGAGTGGATAGCTCACATCAAGACCCTTGGGGGCGAGAGAAAGTATGTTGAGCCTGCAAATGGTACTGTCAATCCGAGGGTGTTTATCGACAGGCTTGCAAAGAAAATGCCTGCCAATGTTACTGTTGTGGCAGACGTTGGACAAAATCAGATATGGACCTGCACTGAATATAAGTTCCGTAAAGAGGGCAGACTTCTTACCTCAGGCGGCATGGGTACGATGGGTTATTCTGTGCCTGCGGCAATAGGTGCAAAAATGGCTGACAACAGCAGAGCAACGGTTGCTATATGCGGTGACGGAGCTTTTCAGATGTCGTTCATGGAGCTTGCAACAGCCGTTCAGTTCGGCGTTGATATAAAGGTGGTAGTAATGACAAACAACCGCCTTGGCATGGTAAGAGAGCTTCAGACAAACGGCTATCATGACAGACAGACTGCCGTTTTTCTTGACGGCTCTCCTGACTTTATCAAGCTCGCAGAAGCTTATGGCATACCTGCAATGAGAGTTTATGACGATGATACTATGGAAAAGGGCGTCGAAATGCTTGCTGAACATAAAGGCATTTGCCTTGTTGAAGTCGTTGTGGATAAGGATATGCCAACATTATAAGGCCAATATTTTAACTATCTGTAGCGTTTACAGTATATAGCGTTTGCGTTCAAAAAATCTTAATAATAAGCTGATATAATAAATAAACAAGGAAAGGTTTCCTTATGGAGGTTGATTTATGAAACATACGATCTCAGTTCTTGTAGAAAACCACAGCGGTGTTCTATCAAGAATTTCCGGACTGTTTTCAAGACGTGGGTTCAATATCGAGAGCCTTGCAGTAGGTCCGACTCATGACCCTGACGTTTCAAGAATAACGATAGTTGCTGATGGTGACGAGCATACAGTTGAGCAGATCGAGAAACAGCTCAATAAGCTTATAGAGGTCATCAAGGTAAAGACATTTGAGACTAATGAGTATCTCGCAAGAGAGCTTATGATAGTCAAGGTGTCTGCGGTCGCAAACAGACGCAGTGAGATAATGACTATTGCGGATATCACAGGGGCTAAGGTCATGGATATAACGCTTACGACAATGACATTGGAACTTTGCGACACTTACGCTCACCTTTGCAGATTTGAGGAGGTCATAGCACCTTACGGAATAATCGAAATGGTAAGAACAGGCACTATCGCAATAGAGAAAGGCTCTGACACATTCAATGCAGGCAAATAAACTTTGATTATATAGCCGAAAGGCTACATAAAATAAATCTTAAATTTCTGAATTTGGAGGAATTAACAATGGCACAGGCAAGAATATTCTATCAGCAGGATTGCGACATTAACGTACTCAAGGGTAAGAGAGTTGCCATTATCGGTTACGGTTCACAGGGTCACGCTCATGCGCTCAACCTTAAGGAGAGCGGTGTTGACGTAGTAGTAGGTCTTTACGAAGGTTCTAAGAGCTGGGCAAAGGCTGAGCAGCAGGGTCTTACAGTTATGACAACTGAGGAAGCTGCAAAGACATCTGACATCATCATGATCCTTATTCCTGATGAGAAGCAGGCTGCACTTTATAAGAAATCTATCGAGCCATACCTCACAGAGGGTAAGACTCTTGCATTCGCACACGGCTTTAACATTCACTTTGGCTGCATCGTACCACCAAAGAATGTCAATGTTATCATGATCGCACCTAAGGCTCCTGGTCACACAGTACGTTCTGAGTATCAGGCTGGTAAGGGTACACCTTGCCTTATCGCAGTTGAGCAGGACGCAACAGGCAACGCACAGGATATCGGACTTGCATATGCACTTGGTATCGGCGGTGCAAGAGCAGGTG